>Ga0181401_1000584_pt1 | contig 15115 bp, 15 predicted proteins | sample 24SPOviralmetaG_FD_130130 | JGI IMG/M metagenome (GOLD analysis project Ga0181401, IMG submission 130130) | Marine viral communities from the oligotrophic San Pedro Time Series (SPOT) site, San Pedro Channel, CA, USA - 24 SPOT_SRF_2011-07-20 | ecosystem: Environmental > Aquatic > Marine > Strait...
ATTTTTTTAATTCTTTATCAGGTAATAACTCTGCAAAAGTTTTTTTAGTTTTTACTAATTCTTTATTTAAAGATGACGCACTATTTCTTAATATGTCAGGTAATGCATCTAATTTTTTTTGACCTTTTAAATAAGATAATACTTGATCTAGATAATAATCTTGGCTTGCAGGTGATGTAGTCTTTGTATTGTACAAAGCTTTATTTGCTTGAGCTAAATTGTAAGCTTTCTTTTCTAAAGATTCTAAATATTTTTCTATTGTTCTTGATCTAGCTTTTATTTCTCTTCTAGCCTCTGATGTTAATTGAAAACCTAAACCTGTTTTTTCTCCTACAGATCTAAATTTTGCTAAAAAATTATCTAGTTTTTTTAATCTTTTTTTTAATGGATCTGAATCTGCAACCGAAAACAATCTCCAATCATCAAACTTCGGTAGCTGTTCAAATTTTAAATTTCTTGTAAGTATTGGATTCATTATTTTTTCTGTTGTGTATGCACTAACATTACGTAATCCACGCACACCTTTAGCTAACTCAGGAGTTCTAGACAGAACAAAAGACAAAGGTTTCACAACTGCTGCGTCTGCAGCTTTTAAACCCATACCAGCCACGTACGCACCTGGTTTAAATAATCCATATTTTAAACCTACTGCCATAGGTTTACCCATCAAAGAAAAACCGCCACCAATTAATGTACCTTCAGCAGCAAATCTTAATCTATTTTTAAATCTTGTTGCTGCTAAATCTCTACCGCTCTTACCTTTTTCACTTTCTTTCTCTATAAATAAAGTATCCATCTCCGGTGAAGCTGCTAGAAAATCTGTAGCTCCAAAAGCACCGGCCATGTATCCTGCACGTTTAGCAATCTGTGTTGCCTTTTCTGCTTTAGATAATTTTCTTACAGCGTCTTTACCTTTTGCAATTGCTCTAGCTCTACCACCTATTTTAAATACTAAACCTCCAGGTATACCAAACTGCACACCTAGTTTTGCAAACTCACCAACTAAAGTTTCAGGATCTTTAATTTTATTTTCTTCGTATACTTCATCTAGTTTTGAAACGTAGTCTGTATCAAAAGCGTAATCAATTCCTGCTGTAACTAAATCACCTATAGAATATCCTAGATCTTGTACACCGCCATACAAAGATCTTTCTATTTCTTCAAAACCTTCTATGTAATCTTTTTCTTTAGGTAAATCTTTACCTTCAGATAATTCTTGTATTCTTTTTACTTTTAATGGATCAAATGGATTTGTTGAAAGAAGAGGTATAGCTTTTTTTAAACCTTCCCAAGTAAACTTAACTTCTTTTCTTGGTTTGTTTAACTTTCTTTTGATGGCTTTTTCTAATAAAACTTCACCAACTAATTCGTCTTCTGTTTTTTTTGGCTGAAAAGGTTCCACTTTAATCCTCCTGTGGTAGGACCAAGTTTACATTATACATTTGATTAAAATTATCTACATCTCTTTGTGTTTGAATATTTGCAAAATCTGAAAGTGCAGCTTTGCTTGTAGAAATTAAAGTCACAACATCATCTGTAATCTCTCTTGGTAATCTTGATCTTAATTCATCGTAAGTTAAATCTTGTGTTTGATTTTGGTTTTGAGCAACAGGAGACATTGGTGCAGTTTCTGTCATAGACGCAACTTCTTCTACAACTTCTCCGCCTACTTGATAACCTGCTCTACCACCATCTTTCATACCTTTTGGATATTCACCACTTTCTTTATAAGCTTTGTAATCTTCAAAAGTAAACACACCATTTGCAACACCTTTTAATATTGCTTCAGCAACAGGATCTGATTTTTTTTCTTTTGTAATTAAAACTTGTAACTCTTCGTTATTTGCTTTATCAATTTTTTTCTTTTCTAATATGTCAATTTCTTCATCAGTAATTGTACCATCAGTTTGTTTTGCTGTTAATTCTTCAATTTTAGAGTTGATTTCTATTTCATCACCCTGAAGTTTTTTCATTGTGTCTTGTGTTGCTTCAAAAGCAAATCTATTATCTTTGCCAGCTTCAGCACCAGCTTCTATTTGAGTTTCAAATATATCTGCAGCTCTATCTAGAACATCTCTTTTTCTATCACGTTCTGATTTTCTTTTATCTAATCGTTCAGATTCTCTAGCTGCTTGAAATTGTTTTAATACTGGAGATCCCGCTTTACCAAGCGCACCTGCTAAATTACCACCAGGTTGTGCAAGTAAATTTAAACCAAAGTTCATTAATGCACTAGATGCAGATCCAGGCATACCTGCTGATGCTTTGTAATCGTCTTCACCTAAATATGCTTTACTAGCTTTGTCTTGTGCTTCAATTAATTCTGCAAATGTACCACCATCTTTCATACCTGTTCTTGATGCGTTTAGTTTTGGTCCGTCAAGTCCTGATAGAATTCCAGAAGTTTGTTCTTGAAACTCGTGTCTAGGTGTACCACCCATTCTAAACATTGGTCTGTTTAATACTCTGTTAGCCATCTTATTTTAGTGCTCCAAAAATTCCTGCTAATGCCGAACCTGCTCCTATTGCTGTTTGCAATGGACTAGGATTAGGCACAAAGCTTTGTGTTGTTTGACCAGGGTAACCACCCATTAGTCCTGCAACTTGACCTGCGTATCTAGATAAATTTTCTTGAGGTAAGAAAGTAGCCTGCCTTGCTGCTTCTCTTGTTGCATCTTCTGTAGCTTGCTGTTGTGCCTGTTGAACTGCGCCCACTGATCCTAATGTTGAAATGTCTGCTCTTTGTAATTGTGGTAACAATTGAGCTAGACCTTGTTGATTACCAAAGTCTTGTTGTCTTGCTGCTTGTGCTTGACCAAATCCTTGTTGTAATAATCCTGATTGTAGTAAAGCTCTTTCTCTGTCACTTCCTAAATCATACTCAGCCATTTGTACACCTTCTCTACCACCACCGAAAGCTCCTGATGCTACTGCTTGATCTCTAATTCTTTGTCTGTTTGATGCTGCGTTTCTGTCAAACTCTGCAAGTGATGCATCAATTACTTGTGTTTGATATGGTGACATGTATTCTTGAATAGAACCTGCACCTGTTCCGCCACCAGCTCCTGTAAGCTGTTGTGCTTGATTTATAAATGGTTGATACGATCCAACACCTGAACCTGCTAATTGTGCAGCTTGTAATTGTAATGCATCTTGACCTGCAACTGTTGGTGCAAGGCCCGCTAAACTTTGTTGTCTAGTTTCAAATTGTCTAGCAGCTTGTTGTCTTGCTGCAAAATCTTTTGGATCTTCTCCCGGTCTTTGTGATATTCCAGTAAGTCCAACTGATACTGTGGGTACACCTGTAGACGCTACCAAGTTTTGTGCTAGATCAACACCTATATCTTCAATAAACTGTGGTGGACGCGTACGAGTTTCTGTAATGGCCATGTTATAATACTTCCTCTAATCTTTGTGATGTTTGAAACATTTTACGTGCGCCATCTAAGCCTTGCGGTTGGTCGTTTTCGGCTTCTAATTTACTCATAAGATTATACATTTTTTCAGCGCCTTTGTCTATATTTCCATCTCCGGCACCTCTAACAGCATCTGCTGTCATTACAAATTCATTTTTACTTAATCTAGCTGGTACGTCATCAGCTCTCTCTTTTTTACCTATTGGTACAAATCCACCTTCTTCTCTAAAGTCCATTTCCATACCTTTTAAATTCATAAGTCCACCTTCTTCTTTAGCTTGTCTTTCCGTGCCTCTATAATACTTTACAAACTCTCTATGTTTTGGATGCATTTCTGCAGCTTCTGGATTAATTTCAAATACTCTTTTCCAACCTTTATATTGTGGGTCGTTCTCTACATCTGACATACCGCCGTCAGCTCTAAATGCTATTGGCACATCACCTTTAGCTCCTTTTTGTCTGTACTCTTCTACACTAAATCCTGTGTTGTCATCAAAGCCATCACCATCTTCATCCTCGTATCCTTTACCTGCTAATGCTCCTGCAAGTAATCCACCACCTATAGATAGTCCAGCTAGTTTACCAATTCCTGCTCCAGCTATTTTTTTCTTTATTGCATCAAAACCAAACTTTTTAGCAAAGCCACCGAAACCACTACTTATTCCACTAAACCCACCTAACCCACCAAACATTAATGCACCCAAACCTATTTTACCAACAGGACTTTTAACAATTTTTTTAACAGCTCTTGTTGCTTTCTTAACTAACTTACCTAGAAAATACATTTGTCTTCCTGATTCAAGATCCATGATCCCACCTTCGTAAGGCATGCCACCTTCCATAAGACCAACACGTCCACCATCTGCTCTAAACGCAAGACCTAATTGAAACGGATCTTCTTCCTCTTCTACTTCTTCTTTTTTTTCTACAATAATAGGTGGTATGTAAGAATTGTCGTTTCCTCCTCCGCCACCTTCCATAATTCTAATTTGTTCATCAGTTCTTCCTCTATTTCTTAACTCTCTTAAATCATCTTGTGTTACTTTATCTTTTCCTGCAAGAATACCATAGTCTGCAGCTTTATTTAAAGTATTCATCGCAGTAACCTGCGTATCGGGTCGTGTTGAATTTAATAAAGCTTGTATAGCACTGTATGTACCTTTAGGATTTACGTCATATAAATTTGGTCTTGTTTTTTCTATTGATGTGCCTTTGTTACTTGTAAGAGTTGCTAATCCTTTATCTAAATCACTAAAATCATAACCATACGATGTTGCTTTATCTTTATCGTATCCTGTAACTTTGTCTCCATCAAAAGTGTAACCTCTTTTTTCAGCCATTTCTTTTCCTGTTAAACCATAATCATCTATAGGACTAACGTATTGTTCTATATCTTGAAATTTATCAAATGATCTTTTGGCTGCAAATTCTTTATTTTTTCTATTTGTAAATGCATTGAATCTTTCTATAGGTCCAACTTTACCGTCTTTATTTGTATCTGCATCATCAAACTCTACTTCAGATTTAGTTAAATCTCCGAAAGCTTCGTTTTCTAAATCAGCAAGATCTAGAAAATCTTTTACTTTTTTAGTTTTAGCTTTTTTAGTTTTTTGAATTTTCTTTTCTGTTTTAATATCTTTTTTCTTTTTTTCTTCTTTTCTTTTTTTTTCTTCAGCTTCTTTTGCTGCTTTGTTTCTTGCTTCTACAGCTGCTCTTGCTCTTGCAAAATCTTGATCTGAACCACCCGGTGCTCCACCAAAATCTATGTCTGAACCGCCTCCGTCGTACGTGCCTTTACCAAAATCTGTCCCTGGATCATTTTCATGTCCCATGTCTGGTCCATAGTATCCTGGTCGTTTACCATCTTTTCTTTTTTTTGCTAATTGATGACGGTGAACAGGTCCACCTTTTTTCATCATAATTTGTTTTGCTTGTTGTGCGTCTGTAATCGCCATTATAAATCTCCTGTACCGGCACCAATACCGATGTCTACTACTTTAATTTCTACGTCTCTTCGAACGTGCTCTTGTTTTGTTTCTGTTGTTGGATCGTCTATATCTAATTGTGCTTCTGCATCAGAGTTATATTCGACACCTGTTTTTGTATTTGTTAGTGTTATAATACATTCTGGAGTAATTACAGCAGTTCTTTTGCCGTTTATCATCTCGTATCTTACACTTGCTTCTGTTTCTTTAAATGACATTATATTTGATCCGTTGGTTGTGTTCTTAATATTTGTAGTAAAGACGCGGTCATTTTAATTTTGTCTGCTGTAGCACACTGCATTTTTAATTTATCTCCAGCTTCCAATACTATAATATTATTAAATGTAAGTAAATCAACACCTTCATTAGCATTTATACTAGCCACTTTATACTCAAAATCAGTAGAACTAGAGGCATCAAATACCTTTATAGTAACATCTAATGCACCACTATGAGTATTAAATAACTTCACAGTCTTAATAAGACTAGCTGTAGCTGTTGGAGATTCATACATATCTACGTCTGAACCTGCAGCGTTTAATAATTTTTGTACATTTTTATATATATTTGCCATTATGAAAAGAAGAAACTAAATCGTTCTTTTTCCTCCTCATTTTCTGTTAAGTATGTTGAGTTTAATTGCTCTATAACAGATGTTAAAACTCTGTTAATCTGTCTTTGATTATCTTCACTATATTCTTTTTTAGGTTCTGGTAATCTAACTACTATCTTTGTCATTATCTTTTACCATCCTGTTGTAAATCTATTTGGAATGTACCAAATCGCCATGACTCTGAATTTCCTGTATTTTCTATTTTTATACTAGCATATCTACCTCTTGCTCTGGTATCTTGTTTTGTTGTTGAAGAAGTAATTGTAAAAGGACTATACGTACTATTAGCAGTAGTAGACGACGGAAAATCTTTTAATCCAATTGTTACATTAGCATTTCCTGTAAGAGTTTTAAAGTCAGGCACAAATCTTCTCATTGCTAAAAACAATTCAGGTTGTTCTTGTTGTAAAGCTATATCATAAGATTGTATAAAAGATGTTAATGCTGTTGTACTACCATCAGGATTAATCTGATCTGTACCTATATCATGTTGAAAATAAACCGTTTGACCTAAACCAGATTCTCCAACTATACTTGGAAACGTTCCTGTTGCTGAAGAATTAAACTGAGTAGCATAAGGTTTAGGATAAACAACAGAATCAATCCAAGTAGTTCTAATTGAATTTACATTTTGTCCTGTGTACCAATTACCCATAGGTACTCCTTTAGATTCGCCGTAATTAAATACTACGTACCTATCATTAAATGTAGAACCTTGTGTTGGATAATACCATACAACTTCTGTGTAAAGATTATTAATACCAGCTGCAACTTGTTGACCTTTTGTAGTATCAAAGTCATCATAAACATAATCTTCTACACTACATGGTAAGTTGTTGACTGTACCATCAAATGCAAAAAACCCATTGTTGCCAAGCCAATATGCAACACCATCAATCTCAATAGCTGCGTTCTGTCCTATCAAACCACAGTTAGTACCAACTTGTTCAAAACCAAATGTAAATGGTGATCCAATAAATCTCATAGTGTACAATGCATTATCAGTCCAAATTAGAATGTTTTCTTTTGCAACTAATGCACCCATAATTTTTGTACCATCTTGTAATCTTTGTGTACCTGCAGTGTTTGTTGTTCCTGGTGCATAAGTATTAATTTGTTCTTGATTAGAAAATCTTATAAACATATCGTCTTGTGTTGTAGGATCACCAATAGTTGTTTCTGTTCCCATATGAATTAAGTGACGTGTTGTTGGTGATATCAAAGTTAATCTTGATGCAGTAGGGTTTCCTACATCTCCACTAATAGCTGTTACAAAGCCAGTGGTTAATGTAGATGCTCTTGTTGTAAATTTTGCTGCAATGTCAGAGTTCCATGTAAATGTTTTACCATTTGCAACTGTTGCAACTAATACTTGACCAAAGTTACTTAAAGACCAAAGTCCTGGTTCAAGAGATACTGTTGATGCTACAACCGCATCACCCCAGTTACCCCAGTCTGTTGCATTTTGAACTGTTGAATTAGTTGAGTGAGCTTGTCCATTAGAAGTTCCAGCTGTTGCTGTTCCTTTTGCACCTCTAGTAATTCCTAAAAATTGTGTAGAGTTTGTTGATGTGTATGTAATTAATTCTGCACTTGGTAAAGTTCCAACAGCAATTGTTCCTGCAGAAGGAAACCCTGTTGTACTATCTACGGTTACTGCTGTACCGGATCCACCTGTACCTGCTGTGTCAGCATTTAGTGATCCATCTAATTCTGTGCTTTGTGATCCTGTAACATTTCCTCCATAGTTTCCAATACCAAAACCATAACCATAAGATTGTGCAGAGGGTCCTACAGTTTCATAAGGATTAACAGTACAAGAACTTCCTGAAGTTAAATCTGATCCGCCACCGTTTGCTTCTGCTGATGGTGATGTAACTGTAAATGTTGTAGAACTTGGAACTGTTATTACTTGACAAAGTTTATCTTCAAAAGTTGACGCTGCAATACTAGAACCTGTTGGCATAGTTACTGAATCTAATTCAACAATATCTCCTATTTCTAAACCATGATTAGTTGATGTAGTAATTGTAACAGCCGTACCTCTAGTTGTGCTTGTAGTTATAGTAGAGCCTGTAAATTGAGTTTGTGCTCCAGCATTATTACTTTTAAAAGGTGTAATATCAAACAGAGCTCCTTCAAAATAGATAAGTAAAAATTTATCTGTTCCAATAGCTACGTATCTATTACCATCAAGATCTACGAATGCGTGTTGTTTTCTAGCTACACCACATATAGTATCACTCAATAAAGAATTCCAACCACCTACTTTTTCTGGTAAGCCATATCTAAAATCTTACGTTATCTGAATCTACCCATCTACCTGCCGCACCGACAGATGTATCTTGTTTGTCGATTCCAGGTAAAAATTTTATGGAAGTCAGAGCCATGGTCCGTGCTCCTTATGCCGTGTTCGTTTTATATGCCCAACCTCTTGTCGAATCTACATATACCAATGTTACTGCTTGACCGTTTACGGTTAATACTAAATTTGAAGTTCCTGAATTAATTGGTTGTCCGTTTCTATCAAAAGTTAAATTGTTAGAATTAAAAGTTCCTCTAGTATCAATTACAGTAACTTCATCTCCAACTGCTGGAGAAGAAGGTAGATCTATTTCTATCGGGTTGGCTGTTGTATTTGCAAATATTTGCGCGCCAGCGACTGCAGCGTATGGACTATTAGAATCAGTTATTGTAGCATAACCTTTTTCAATAATAGCCGTAACTGTTTCTGTACCATTTGATCGACAAAGAACAGTTGATCCTGGAGGTATTGGTTGTGCAGTTCCACTTGCTGTTAATACACTCAAAGTTCTGTTTGATGTTCCTCTAACGGTATCATCTTTAATAATCCAAACTCTAGTAACACCAGAACCACTTGGCATTGTTAAAGTTCTATCTCCACCTAAAGTTCCATGTAATCTTAAATATGCATTTTTACCATTTGATGTTGCACCATCTGTTAATAATAAAGTAACACTACCTGAAGCTAGATCGATATCTTCTACTCCAGATGATCCTTGTTCCAAGATCTGTAAATTTGTATTTGTAATTCCGCCCCATTGACCAGCTTTTTCGCCGGTTGTAATAATTTCTAATTTTAAATCTGATGAAAATGTTGATGCCATATTAATTTGTATCTATTGGTGTCCAGACCATTGTTACACCTGGAACAATTGCACTCCATGTTATTGCCGCTACTTCACCCGTATCTAAAGACAATTCTACTTTAGTTGGATCTATATTTGCGTCAGCAGTTATTGTAACACTTCCCGTTGATAAGGTCAATTGGTTATCACTAGGAGTAATATCGACACTTGTAGAAGCATCAGCTGTTCCTGTATTTAGAACAACCTGACTACCAGTAGGAGATACGTTAGCGTCTGCTGTAATTGTTAATGTACCAAGACCTAATGTAAGTCTATTTGGATCAGGAACTTCTGTAATAGAATCTGCTGAAATAGCAGGATTACCTATGCTGATGGTAAGTGTATTTTTTATTACACTTACTTGTACATCGCCAGCTACTTGTGAAGTAGCAAATGGTAATGCCGATATTGCGTCAAATCCTAAACTCATAATATATCCTTAAAAGGAAGCAGGGGGTATGTGGTGGTGCCCTGCCTCCATTTAAGAATATATCATCGTTTAAACCAAGAAGGAAGTCCTAAATGTGGACGTTTATCAAACATATTATTTTTTGATCCTGGGGTTTTACGATTATTATAATGTAAGAATACTTGCACGCATTCTTTACCTTTAAATTTATTACGCCAATGTTCTAGCTCACAGCCAGAATAGACTAGCATATCGCCTTGTTTAAGATCTACTTTAATTCCTTTTTTGCCGGTCTTTCCAGATGGCTCTAGATATATAGGCCAATCATCACCAGCAAGATTCATAGTAGTTGATATTTCACAACTAAATCTGTCTTTGTGTCTTTTTAATTCATCACCTTTTTTATAAATTCTTGCATAAGTATAAGCTGGATATAATTTAAGTTCTGTTACCTTTTCCATTTCGGGCTGGCATTTTAACATTAAAGTTTCCATAGCTATATTAGAATACTGACTATAAGTATTTGGTATTTGACCATCTACTGGATCTTCATAGTATCCAAGTATATTTTCAAATGGAGAAAAGTATCTTGCTTGTCTACAAGTATCATAAACTTGTTTTTGCATTAAAAAATAATTTGCAATAAAAGATGCTAAGTCTTTTGATATAGCTTTACGAATAACTGTATACTTTTTCTTTTTAAACATCTTTTGCCATTTCTTTTGGTATAGCTGTTATATTCCAATGTATAAATCTGAAAGGCTCTTGACCAAAATCTACTGCAAATTCGTGTTCCAAGTACCCTGGAAATATAATTAATGTTCCAGGCTTTGGACGTAAATGAAATTGTTCGTGACCTGCCCATACACCTTTTAAGTCTGGTCTCATTTTTAATTTTGTACATCTTGCACCAGTCTTTGGTTCGTGAAATACAGGGTAAGAAGTTTTATCACTAGCTTTTAAAAAATAAAATCCTGATACGTGTTGATTCCAATGTATGTGTGCTGAATGATGACCACCACCTTTTTTAGCAAACTCTTGTACCCACATCTCACTAAACATAGTTGTGTATTGTTTCATATCATAGCCTTGATGATCTAAATACTCCCAAGATTTTTGACCAATGTAATTTCTAAAATCTAAAAAATCATTATCAGTTGTAAGTGGCGTTGAGTGATATGATCTTCCAAAGTCACCGTGTTTTTTTATAAATTCTTTTTCTCTTTTACGAGCATCAGTAATATATTTATTACTTGCTTTGTTTAACGATTTAACAAACTCTGGTTTTTCCTCATTCCATATTACAGTTGGAAAATAACTATTTATAAACATTATTTAAAAGGCCTCCCTAAATGCCATACCACAAGACTATATCTTGTGCCTGATGTTACTGGTTTAACTCTATGCCACACAAAACTAGGAAATACAATAATAGATCCTTTTGGTAATATTTCTTTGCATTGTATTTTATGTTTTGATTCATCTCTCATGTGAGGATCATAGTTTCTAAAATCAAACTCTAATTCTCCACCTTTGTATTCTGAACCATCTGTTAACTGACAAGTCATAGATAGTTTTCTAATCTTACCATTATCAGGATCATTTTTATCTTTACGATCATAGGGTTTATCCCAACCATCACAATGCCAATCGTAGTATTGGTTTAGTTTATATTTTGTAAACTGACACGATTCAGATCTTTCCCAATCAAAATTCCAACCCGCACTTCTATTAGCTTCGTGTACATAAGGATGTAATTCTTTATATATCCAAGTATCATTTAACCAAACTAAATCAGAGTTTCTTTTTCTTTTTAAATCTAATACTTCTTCTTTTTTTAATTTTCTATCACCATAGCCACCAGTTCTTGCCATAACTTCTTTTTGTTGATTAGCATAGGCTATAACATCATCACAAAATTTAGGTGTTAATGCTGATTTAAAATACCAATAGTAATTAGATATATTCATACAATATAGTTTGTATAAAATTTAAACTATCCTTTTGATTATTGGTTATGTAATACATATTAGTTGATGGAAACATAATAAACATATTATTTTTAAGTTCTATATCCCAACTTCTACCTTTACGTCTGTTATCTTCGTAATGTATTCTAACATTACAGTCTCTAACATTTACACCATATAACAAAGTATAATCAGGTGAGTTACGTAAATCTACTGGATCTATATTTAATAACGGAATTGTTCTTTCTTGTGGCTTATACATATTACCCCACGTTTCTTTGTTAATTAAATTAAAACCATATTTAAGATTAACATGATCTCGCATATATGTATTTAACATATCCCAAGTTCGTGAAAATGGAAAAGGTGAATCTGTAACTTTTGATTTTAAAATGTCGTTTTGTAATTTATCTAGGTCAATGTCCCAATCTTTAGGCATCGCTACATCACCGTAATATAAAGCTTGCTCTGTTAATACTTTCTTTTGCATACCACCACCATTTTTAATTTATGCTTTTGTATCTGTCAAGTCCCAAGACTGTCCGTCTTCATTCCACAAATATACCCAATTATGAGTAGCAGGTGTATTTTCATCTGCTGGAGTATTTTGTGATTCTTGTTCAGCTGTCAATGCTGGAGCATCACCAATTGGTGATTTCCAATTTGCAGTTGTAGTATCTTTTACCCAAGAAGCAAAAGATTTTTGAGGCCAAAAGATATTATTATCTTCATCCCAAGTATAACCTATACCTGCGTAATTTCCTCTTAAAGGTGTTCCGCCATCTTTGTGTGTATTACCTGATGTGTTGTATGAAGTTTGAATCCACATTTGTGCAGGCCAATTATTATGTTGTTCTAAATATTGTTGACCTACTGTTTCGTCTTCAACACCATCAGCGTTAAGCATATCTTTATTATTTAAAGTTAATACTTGAATAACTTTTCCGTTTGATCCTATTTTTGCAAAATGTGCCATAATGTTTCTCCTTATATCTTATTTTTAATTATCATTCAATTATTTAAATCTATACCTTATTATTACTACTCCAGATCCTCCTGAACCACCATTATTACTAAAATTAGTTCCACCTCCGCCACCACCGGTGTTTACAGTTCCTGAACCTCCTGCACTTCCACTAGGGTTTCCACCTGGTAAAGGATTGTCAGAACCATTACCTCCACCACCTAATCCTCCTTGAGGAACAGCTGGTGCTGCACTAGGGGCACCTCTTCCACCACCACCTCCGCCACCATGAGCGACTGGTGATCCTGTAATACTTATTGCTAAACCTGCTCCACCATCTCCACCACAAGCTCCTGCTTGACCTACAGCGGTAAATCCTCCACCGCCACCACCTTGGTGATCAGATCCATTGTTTCCAGCTCCACCATTATTTCCTTGTGCTGGACTAACAGAAGGACTGTTTCCACCTCCTGCCGCACCACCACCAGGTCCATTTACTCCAGCTCCACCGCCACCTGAACCTCCGTCACGACCATCTTTATTAACTCCACTACCACCACCGGCACCTCCTCCAGATGTGATTGTTGAAAATACGGCATCATTACCTGGAGCACCTCTTGCTGAACAAGGGCCAGCAGCTCCTACACCACCTGCTCCAACTGTAATTGGATAAGATGTTGCTGAAACCGGTAAACCTGCAGGTGCTTTTAAAGGTGAGCTTGAACAATAAGTTGTTGCTGAAAATCTAGTTCCACCAGCACCTCCTCCGCCACCAGAGTTTCCTCCTGTGTTATTCATTCCACCCGCACCACCGCCAGCTACTACTAAATACTCTACTACATTATCTGGAGCATTTTCTGCTTCAGTTGTAACTTGAAAAGTACCGGGTCCTGTAAATTTATGTACTTTAAAATTTCCATCTTCAGTTATAGTTCCTCCTGTAGCAACTAAATATTGTTTTGTTATATCTCCTGTGTTTCCAGTAAATACTGTTTGCCAACCTGTTGTTGCATCTATGTAAACTAATTGAATTGCTGAATTGGCTTTTCCTATTATAAGATTATTTGTGCCACCATTTATTTTATTTGAATTTCTATTTATAACAATAGAGTTTGTTGCTGCTGTGCTATTGTAATCAGAAACACCAATTACATTTCCTGCGCTTGGTGAACCTGGTAAAGTTATGGTTACTTCTCCACCTGCTGTGTTTACAAAATATCCTACTCCTGATACTCCGGTAAAGTCTCCTGTTTTAGGTGTTGTGTCCCAAGATATCTCACCTGTAGAACCAAAACCTGCTGCAGTTCCAGCATTTGAAATTGTTGCACCACTAGGAATTGTGAACGTATCGCCACTATCACCTAGGGTTACCGTTGTTCCGGATCGTGGACTAATTTTATTTACTTTTATTTCACTCATAATTTATCTATTGAAATTTGTACCTTATTATTACTATACCTGAACCACCATTAAAACCATTAGTTCCTACAAATTCAGTTCCACCACCACCGCCGCCTGTGTTAACCGTACCTGCAGTTCCTGGGGCAGCAGGATTTCCTTCTCCATTACCGCCTCCTCCAGTTCCACCAGCTCCTCCTGGAGCTGATCCTGGACTTGTTCTACCTGATCCACCTCCGCCACCACCTCTTGCGACTGGACTTCCTGTAATTGAACTTGTTGCTCCTGCACCTCCAGCTCCTCCTGCAGAGTTACCAGATGTATTACCTCCAACTGCAGTAGCTCCTCCGCCACCACCTCCAGAGTGAGAATTGGTAGGACCACTTGCAGATCCACCAGTACTACCTTGTGCTGGACTTACCGGTGGAGTATTACCTGCTCCTCCTGGATTAGTGTTAGAACCACAACCACCTCCGCCTCCACCACCAGATCCTCCTGCAACACCAGATGCAGGATTTCCTGCACAAGGTGCTGATCTAGAACCACCACCTCCACCACCTGCTGATGTTATAGTTGAAAAAGTTGAAACTCCTCCTGATACTCCTCGGATAGCAGGAGGACTACCTGCTGTACCACCAGCACCTCCACTACCCACTGTTATTGGAAAACTTGCTACTGTTAGTGTAACTGCGTTTGTTGGTGCGTTTGCTACTAAAGGCGATGCTGTAAAATTATCTACTGTTGCATTTCTACCTTCTCTATAACCACCGGCTCCACCGCCGCCAGCTCCTTCTGAAGCTCCTCCACCGCCGCCTGCAACTACGGCGTATCCTACAGTATTTTCAGCTGTTGTGGTAGATATTGAAGATACCGCAAAAGTTCCGGGTCCTGTAAATGTATGAATTTTAAAATTTCCACAAGTTGTAATAGTTCCACCTGTAGCTGTTACAAAACTTACTCCTGTAATATTACTTGTTGAATCTTGAATATTTTTCCAACCTTCTGTATCATCAACATAAACAAAAGTTACTGATTGACCTTCTGTGCTTAAAGCATTTGAAGCTGCAACACCACCAATTTTTTGTGAGCCGTTTGGTGTAATTGTTAAATTATTTGTTTGAAAAGTATTTGTGTAATCTACAACTGAAACTATTGATCCAGCAGAACCTGCTGGTAAATTCATAGTAAAAGCCCCACCTGATGTGTTAGCA
>Ga0181401_1000585_pt1 | contig 15098 bp, 21 predicted proteins | sample 24SPOviralmetaG_FD_130130 | JGI IMG/M metagenome (GOLD analysis project Ga0181401, IMG submission 130130) | Marine viral communities from the oligotrophic San Pedro Time Series (SPOT) site, San Pedro Channel, CA, USA - 24 SPOT_SRF_2011-07-20 | ecosystem: Environmental > Aquatic > Marine > Strait...
AAAATTAATCAAGATATGGATATTTTGATGAATACTTATCCAGATTTATTGTTTTTGAGAAAAAAGAAAGATGGATTAAATCCAGTACTGAAAGATAAGTGTAAGAAGAAAAAATAAAATATTTGTCTTTAAATATATGATAATAGATAAATCACATAGTAAAACTGATTTGATCGATTTAATTAATGATTTAGATTTACCAATTGTTCATTCACATCAAGACAATAAAAAGGATATTCATGATAAATTTAAAGAATGTTTAAAAAAGCAACTAAAAATAAAAGATAATTTTTATAAGATTAAAAATAAAGATAGCTTAATATTTTATCTTGAAAACAAAAATCCAAAGAAAATAATCAGTATAAAAGAAAAACAAAATGTAATGATGATATGTAAAAAGATTATTCAATATTGTAAAAGTGATTATGATTTGACGATTACTAATTATAATTATCAAAAAGAATTGATTGATGATATGGATTACATTAAACAATTTGGGGATATACCGAGTGTTCGTAGATGTTGTCGTTTGATGAATCAAGATCCAAAAATGGGTGGATTAAATTTTAAACCATTAATATCTCCACAAGTTCAGAAAGATTTAGACCAAAAACAAAAAACAAAGAAACTAGTTAATTTTAAATTAACTATTCGTTATGCTACAGAAGATGATCCAATTATTTTATATTTTGATTAATATATAACAATAAATAATATAAATGTATATGTATATAGATGCCGAAACCAAATTCTAAATCTACTCTTCCAGAGTTGAAAGCATATGTTAGAGAAAAAAAACTTAATAAACCAGAGATTAAATTAACTATGAATAAATCTCAGCTGGTTGCTGGTTTAAAAAAACACGGACATTGGGATCATAAAGCAGACGCAAGGGAAAAACTAAAACGGAGTGGAGATAAACCAATTCTGAGAAAGAAAAAGTATAAATCAAAGTAAGGTCAAATAATATTTGACTTTTCTGAAAATTCTATTTTTTTGTTTCAGATAATTATTTGTCAAGAATATATTTCTCTAATTTTGAAAAGGTCAAATAATATTTGACAATTCTTCTTCTTCTTCATTTTTTTCTTTTGATTTTTGAGATTCAACTTCATCTAATATTTCATCTTCTTTGTCAAGTATTTTTTCTTCTTTTTTATTTATTCTTTCTTGTTTAGATTTCATCTCTTTTGCTTCATCAGCAAGAGTTTTTAATTCTTCTTCATTTGGTGGTCTTCTTTCACAATCAAATAAATAACAATTTTCTGATAAACCAATTCTGCAACGACAAGCACATCTGCTCTGCCATATAACTAATAATAATGAACCGATAGCACCGAGTATCAATACGACAGCTCCTGCGAATTGATCTACTGACATACTATCCATCTCTATCAATGGTTCTGTTTGTCCGTTATCAGACATATTTATTTTATGTAATAAATTATTTTGTATGATAAAATAAATGGTTCTTACGAATAAGCAGAAGTTTAATATGAAGTATAAACAACCGAAAAATCAAGCGAATAGTAAAAAAGATATTTCAAAATTAACTGGAATACCGATGAGTATTTTAAATGATGTCTTTGATCGTGGTATCGGAGCATTCAAAACAAATAGATCAGCAGTTCGCCCTTCAGTAAAATCAGCTGAGCAATGGGGATTTGGTAGAATATACTCATTCGTTATGAAAGGTAAAACATATAAGACTGCTGATAAAGATTTAGCGGAAAAACTTCGTAAAAAAAAAATAAAAGGATATATAAAATGAAAATAGAATTGATAAATTATTTTTCTGATATGATTTTTAAATTCTATAAGATATTAGTAATGTCTGATACACTGGTTTGTCGCAAGATAATTGAAGATATGGATAAACGACTTGAAGCGAGAAAACCAATAGAAGTAATTAAAGATGATATTAGTCAGTTAAAATCAGACATGATTCATATCAAAAATTATATTAGAAAATTAGAAGTTAGAGAACAATTAAAAGAAGAAAAAGAAAAAAATGAAGAAGAAGAATATGTTAAACCAGAAAAAGGTTGGTTATGGTAAAATATTTTTTTTATATTTTTAATTATAAATGAGCGATTGTGCCAATGAAATAGCAGATATCACTATTCTGATGCCTGTATGGAAACGCTCCGAGTTTTTACCTTTGGTTGTAATGAATCTGAAGTCTCAAAATTATCCCCACGAACATCTTCGTCTTATCATTGACGATGATACAGCATTTACTGACGAACGATTCATTAAAACCGATGAAATTTTAAATCAATTTAAGGAAGCATTACATCCAATCAAGGTTGAGTATATTACTGGAAAACCAAGAAGAAGTATCGGAAAAAAAAGGAATGATTTAATTAAAGCGTGTGAAACTAAAACTTTTATGTTTTTTGATAGTGATGATGTATATTTACCGACAGCTATATCATATAGTTATTCAGTATTAAAACAAAATAAATCTGGTTGTGTTGGTTCTGATAAAATGATATTTTGTATGTATGATAATGATTTTAGTGTTCATGCTATTGATTGTGGTAATACTAAAAGATTAATTCACGAAGCAACAATTATGGCGACTAAAAAATGGTTTAGAGCATCTTGTAAATTTTCAGATGGATCTCGGGGTGAAGGAGCAAATATATTCACTGGATATGAAAGTAAAGTCGGTATAACAGATGTTAGTAAAGTAATGTTATGTGTTCAGCACGGCGGTAATACAATTGATAAATTACAATTCGCTAAAGATGAAAATAAAATTAATATTGAAATTAGCGATGAATTAAAAGATATTCTGAAAAGTATTTTACGTTAAATATTTAAAAAATTTCTATGTATAAAATATAAAATGTCAGAACAAATTTATAATGAAAAGGAAATTCAACATATTCTCAAATTGTATAAACAGAGAAGAGAAAAAAATAAAGAAAAGTATGATAAGATTAAAGATACAGAAGAATTCAAATTAAAGAATCGTGCCAGAGCAAAGGAACATTATCATAAAAATAAAGATATGAAAAAAAATACTTATCAAAATGATAAAGAATATATCAAATGTAGAAATAGTTATTATTATTATAAGAAGCAAGACAGAGTAGAAGAATTCAAAAAGAAATTTCCAGATAAATATATGTTATTGCTTGATAGAAGTTGTTTTAAGACATCTACTGAAGCGGATGCTGACCAACATACTGTTGCTGATGTTTCTTCCATTTAATCTCTTTTTTTGGTGGTGGTGTGTAAGTATTTTCGGGATATCTTTCCATTAAATTTTTGATGACTAGTTCTGCTGTAATTTCATTAACTTTATCATCTGCTTTTAGATCAACTATTTCTTTCTTAATAAATCTTAAAAGGTCTTTTCTGTCCAGTTCAGCAAGAAGTGGCTTACACGCATTTTTAACACTAATACTCATTTTATATATATAATAGAATATTTTATATATGAAATCAAATTTTTATTTTTTCTGTTGTTGTTGTTGTTGTTCTTGTATTAATTCTTCAGCAACATTAAAAGTGACTCTTCTATCTTTTTGAACTTTAAATAATACTGCTGATTGGTCAGAACATCTTGCATAGCTTCCGTCCGGATCATGGAGACTACAAGTAATACTTGCTAACCTTAATGGTCTTGTTATAGTGAATTGTAAAGATGATTCTTGACCGAAGTAGAAATCTCCATCACCATTAATTTTATCAACCATACCGATAATTGGCATTACTGTATTATTAACTTTACCACCGACAAAAGGCGAATCTTGTAGCATATTTGAGCGAATAGTATAATATCCCCGTATCATTCTTGTTGGTAAATTATCAGCAACAATTTGAACACTTTGAGTTTTTTGTCTGATTTCAGGATATAATCGCATGTCTTTAGTATTATCAAGTGGATTAGTAATTAATCCGGGAAGAGCAATCATATTTTTAAACAAAGGAGTTCCATATAAATTTTGTTTATATATTTTTGTGTCTCCTTCATTTATTTCAGCATTAGTAGCAACGATTGATAAATCATTTTTATTATTCGCACCAACAAAAGATAATCTTGTATGTGTTGTGCTATTAAATTGTTTATATGAGAAACCAAGAATATCCCATAATGTATTAGTCCATTCATCTTCTGTTAAATTAAAATCTTCAATCATAACACCAGTTAATGAATCATAAATTCTCCATGGTTCTAAATTAAAATTTAATTGTGTTTGAGCATTTTTAGCATCGGGATTTGTTGGTGGTGTAAGAACATAAGGTTTTCTTGCTGGTGTCAAATCAATATATTGTTCTCTTGGATTAATTACATAAACAACATCACTTTCTGTAAGTGCTTCTCTTACATAAGAAGTTTCGAAAGGATTTCCAGCACGAGTTGAATTACCAGAATTAATTGGTGTATGTAAATCAGATAAAGTAAAATGTGTTCCATCATAATTTAGTCTTGGTGCTGTTGCTCCCAAATATAATTGATTTACAGGTGCTATGAGTCCAAGATTAACACCATAACTAGTAGCATTACGATTATAACCATTATTTGCGTCAGCCGTGCTGAATTCGGTCGCAGAACCATTTGTATCAGTATCATAACCACCGAAACCATCACAAGGTAAAATATAACCCACTCCGGGTGCTGAAAAATGCTGATCAAATCCAATCTTTCTTCCAATTTCTATGAAATTAGAAGCATTATAAATTAAATTGAATAAATTAGAACCAATACCATTATTTTCAGTTGTAAAAATTCTTATTCTTCCACTTGGAGACCGTCCAAAACATCCATAAGTCCTTTGTTTTAATTTTTCATCGGGTAATTTATAATATTCATCTTTTTGAGAACTATCATATTGAAAAGGAAGTATTACACTCGAACATTGAACTGTTACTTGTCCGACAGTATCTTGCCAAGGAAAATGTTTATATCCACCCCAACCAAGTGTGGAATTTTGTTTTATAGTTTCAGCATCAGTTCCAGTATAAAATGTCATAGAAGCATTTGGAAACCGATTAATATGTATCCATCTTGAATTATCAAATGTATCACTCGCATTATAAGGAGTTCTACTATCACTAAATATTTTCCATACTTCTGGATATTTCTCTTGTGCTAAAATAAAATTACGGAAATTATTTAATAAATTTATATTATCATAACTTACTTCAATATCAATATGACTGACGCCGGATGTTGATGCGGCTACGGTGCTACCAAGTGTTCTGCTCAGGTCTCCAAACAAACCAGTGCGATTGATTGCTTTTCCAGTTTCATAAAGTTCTGGTCTTTTACAAGCAACAATATGATAATTTTTAAGATAATCCCATCCATCACTTAAATTAGTTGAAGCATTAAGGAAATCGTTTAATGCTCCCGCGTTCCCGAGCACATTAGATGAAAGTGTTGCCGCAACATTAAAAGGTTTATAAGTTTCTGTTGAAAAAGTTTTAGTGACTGCGATTGGAAAACCCGGAGTATCTGGATTGTCATCCAAATCGGTAGTAGATCTCGTTATAAAATCATTTTCTTCAATTACCGATTGTAATTGTCTTGTTACTTCACTTGCTATATATTCTGGCGAATTAAAACCAGAAGGGACTTTAATTTCTTTTAATTCTCTAACTACTATATATTCCATATATTCTGGTTCTCTCAGGTATTCTGGTGGGAAAACTATTGCTCCATTGGATGCTGCTTCTTCAGTAAAATAAGCGACATGTGTCATCATTATTGTATATCTTGAATTATCCTTTTTCAATTTGCTTTGTTTTTCAAGAATATTATTAGTGAATATCTGGTAGAATTCATCATAAATATTAAATTTATCTACGGCATTGATATGTCTTGACTGATTAAAAGGTTCATATAAACTCATTCCTTCTGATAATGTATCGTGTAAATTCCAATCATCAATATCAGCACCATCAAAATCTTGATGTTCTGTCCAATATCTTCTTGGTAAATCTATATAATTATGACCATTAGCTGGAATATAATAACTCATAGTAAAATAACCAGTATCATCTCTGATTTCTTTTGTTTCTTTTACAGTCCTTATAAATATTGTATCAAATCCAGAAATAATATCTCTTGGTTCTGGATCATTATCATAATTAAATTTTGATTGTTTTGTGAATGTAAATTCTTTTGAGAACCCGAGACTTTGACCTTTTATTTCAATTGAAGAACTCTGACCAGCTCCCCTTTCACTTATCATCGCTCCATAAACGGATACTTTATCACCAGCATCTAAATGAACAATATCTTGTAAATTATTTGTCCATAAAGCAAAATTTTCATTATTACCACTTTTTGCTTCTTCACTATGAAGACGATTACATTCAATAACTTTTAAATCAGTGTATTGATTCATATATTATATTATACGTTTTTTTTTATTCTGAATAAATTTATTTAACATAGTATAAATGAGTGATTATTCAGATGATACACCAGAACCAGAGCCAGCGCCAGCACCAGCGCCAGCGCCAGCTAAGAAGAAGCGTGAAGGAAAGAAACTTTCTGATAAGCAAAAGGGAGATTTGAATAAACATATGGCGAAAATGAAGAAAGATGGAATGTCTGCATCAGAGATGAAGTCTCATCGTATGAAAATGATGAGTCGTATGCGTAAAGACCCCAAGACTACCGCGAGAAAGGCACATAAAGATATTATGGGTTAGTAAATTGATATGGTTACAATATATTGTATTGAAGATATTAATGACTTAAAATATGTTGGTTCTACTAAACAAACTTTAAAAACAAGATTAACTCGTCATAGATATTTTAAAAATGAATGTAGTAGTAAAAAATTAGATTTAGACAATTGTAAAATCCATTCATTAGAAAGTTGTAATGAATTAAATAGAAAAGAACGGGAAAGATACTGGATAAACAAGATTGATTGTGTTAATACGAATAAATTAAATGGATTTGATAAAAATAGACATAAAAAAAATAAGAGAGAATGGAATAAACAAAATAAACACAAAAAGAAAGAATATAATAAAGACAATTATTTATTCAGAAGTAAAAAAGTTGTGAATGGATGTTATGAATTCATTAAAATGTTAGAAGAATATTAATTTATTTCAGATTAAATTTTCGTTTAAACGATGATATATTTTCCTTTCTATTAGTAGATGCCCCCCATAGTATATGGCGAGAAAGTGAGCCAGCCGTCATCGGCGATTCCCAGTTCTCATTCCGACGATGTCGTTTTAAGTATCTTTGTCTTTGGTCTTTATCTTTGGTTTTGGTATAGTCAGGGGCAGATGCTTGCCCGAAATGTGTGGTCTTTTTTCTCCCGTTCTCTAAAGTGAAAATCGCCATAAGTTTCTTTTCTGGTTTAGACGATTTTTTAATGATTAACGAAACTGGTTTTGCCGAAGGCTTGCTTTGCTTAGACATTACTTTATCTATGTAATATTTTAAATAAATCTCCATTTTTATAAATATTATATTCATATGATTTTTCACCGAATTCTTCAATTAAATGTTCTTCTTTTTGTTGATAACATTTTATAGTAATTCCATATTGTCTGGTATCATTCTTTAATTCATAATAATTTTGTCTGCTTGCTTTAACTTCATTTTCTAAATCTGATATTTTCTTACAAAGTTTAAATAATAAATTTTCACTTGATTCACCTTCGGTAATTTCAATGAATTGTTTTTTATAATGTGATTTCATCCTTGGACTAATATCTGGATCTAAATTCATAATTGTATCAAGATAATCTTTAACAATTAAATTATATTTTTTGTCTGTCATTTTCTACAATTATTATAATGATTAAAACTTTAAATAAATATTACATAATATGTAATAATTTGAAAATTAGAGAAATATTTTCCTGTGAGAAATAATTATCTGAAACAAAAAAATAGAATTTTGAGAATTATTACATATTATGTAATATTTGACAATTAAATACTCTTCTTAAAATATTCCCAAGCTTCTTGAACTTTTCTAAATAATTCATTGCTTCCACCTTTATCTGGATGTGATTTTAAAATCTCTTTTCTGTATGCTTTTTTCATGTCTTCACTTGATGCTGATTTCTTCAAACCGAAAACATTATAAGGATAATCTTGATCAAGTTTTTCTTCATCTTGAGTTTCCACGTCTTCCCAACCAAAAAAACTCTTAAAAAAATTACGATTATATTCTTGAGATTTACGATTATATTTTTCTTCTTGTTGTTTTTTTCTTTGTGATTCTTGTCGTTTAAATTCTTTCTCATAATCCATATAAAATGAAGGAAGTTTTTTCCATAATCCACCAGAAGGAAAACTTGACAAAGGATAAGCTATTGATGAATATTCTTCATAATAACATCCCGAACAAAAAAATCCCATAATAAATAAATTATATTAATATTTCTTTTTTTGAACTCGTTTTTTTTTAGTGGGTTTTTTTTCAACATTATCGAAAATTTTTTTCGGATTAATTTTTTCTCCTTGTTTAACTTTTTTCATATCTTTTTCAAATTGTAATTTTTGTTTGTAAGAAGGAACTTTACTATTCAAAGGTTTTTGATGATATCTCATATCTCTCTATAATATTGCTTTTATTTTTTTTTGATTTGTCTATAAATTAATTATATTATTATTAATTATATAATATGAGTTTAGTTATTTGCTCTAATCAAGATGCTGATGGACAGAGTGAGCGTTCTCAATCATCAGTTTATAAACCTTGGTCTTTTCGAAACACTCTGAGTTCAACTTATAAAATTCCAGCACACTCACAAGTTGCTCTTCAAAGTTGTAAAGTAAATATTGATGGTAGAGTTGTAGTATCATCTGCAAATAGTAAATTTTATCAGTTTTTTGGTAATAAACTTAATCCAAATGGTATTGCTTTCCCCCAACTTGAAACTACAACTAGTTATCCAGTTTATACAGATTTTTTGCTTGATAATGAACAAGGAGTTTTAGAATTATCTGTTGATGATTTTGCGAATACTATTCAGAAAGCAATTAGAGAAACTACCTTTCACCCAAATGTTAAAGAACAACCAACTTGTGAAGTTTTAAGGAATGCTTCCAGTCTTGATTTTCTCGGTTATAAATTTACTTATGATCAAAATACAGATAAAGTAGCAGGTATTCCAGCTAACGGAACATTTGAACAATGGTATCGTGAAGATGGTGATTATGATGGAACTACTGCTACATTTACTTATACTGGTGGTGTATTTCAACGTGAAGATTTAGATTCTTCTATTGTATGTGCTGGTATTTGTCCAGCACTTCCGATGAGTAATTTAACTGGTGAATTTTCAGTAAATATATCTGGAACTTCTGGAAGAGCAAATGCTTCTGGAGTTGAATGGCATGTCGGTTTAAGTAGATATATCAATAATGTAAATGCCGATGGATTTTATTATCCACCTTATAGTGAATATTTCGTAGCACCAACTCCACTTGATTTTGAACAAGAAATATTCTGTGATTTTTGTATTGCTCGTGATTTAGATGATGATTTAGTCTTGTATCAGTGGGGATATGATGATACTTATGGTGGATTAGTAATGGAAGAAATAAAATATTGGGGTAATGGTCAAAGTTTCTTTTCAGCAAAACAATCTTTAAAGGCAGATGATTTTACTGATGTTAAATTTGAAGTTGAAGGTGAAAATGTTAAAGCAAAAATATATGATAATAAAGCAGCTGCTTGGAGAACTATTACTGAATTTGATGCTGGTTCTGATAAAGATACTTATTTTAAACCAGTTCATCAAGCGTGTTGGTGCTTACACCCTGTATTAGCAATTGGTGGTCTTGGTGGTGATACTACTTCCACATTAGAAATAACAGATTTTAATGATGTATCTTTGAAAGATTATGATCCACACGTTGCTTACAAAGGCGGATGGTATGAAACTATGGAACTCACAAATAATTTAAGATTATGTGAAAGTGTTGAAAGCAGAAAAGTTATACAGACAAGTGATCCAGCAGATTATACTATGATTGAAGTGAATGCTTCAGATGGAATAGTTTATGATAATGTATTAATCTTACAAAAGAGTAGTATTTATGAAATTACTACTGGTGCTAATGCTCGGGATATTCTCGGTTTCAGAAGTTCCATAGTGGATACACCGAATACTATTACAAATCTTAATCGAAAAACTTATGAATCTACTTTTGCTCCAAGTTTAGTATCATCATTATCTATGTTTGTAAGATTAAATAATTTCGGACAAAATACTACTAATGCTCGTGTTGGTAATCGGTCAAAAATTTTAGCACACTTAACAGATTTAGAAAGCACATCTGGAAGACAAACATATGAACCCAAAAATTTAATCTTTTTAGATCTTGATAATCCAGCTGAATTGAATATTAATGAGTTTGATATTTCATTCTGCTATGCTAATGAGCAGTTCTCTACAATACTTACTGGACAAAGTATAGTTTGTTTATACTTTCGCCCAAAACCAAAAATGTAAGCGAAGCAACAAAAATGTAAATTAGATTTTTTTTATTCATCAAATGACATAATTAAACAAAAATAAATTAATTTTTAGAAATTTTTTTATACATTTCTATTATAAATGAGTAAAAAAGTTGCCCCACGTGTCCAATTAAATTTTGCTCCTGAAGAAGAAGAGATTATTGAAGATGAACCACCTTGTGATTTACAAGATTTACCAAGAGATATGCCTGAAGTCATAGAGCATGAAGAGATAGTAGAGAATGATATTTTTGACTTAAAAATGAAAGAACAATTACAAGAACCTGTAATCGTAGATGAACCATTACCAGTAGAAGAACCCACACCGAGACCAAAACCACAAGCGAAGCCACAGGCGAAGCAGTCGAAGAAAACTAAAACTGGACGTAAATTATCTGATGAACACAGAGCAAAGTTAGCATTAGCAAGAGAAAAAGCATTAGCAACTCGTCGTAAAAACGCAGAAGAAAAAAAGAAAATGAAACAAATAGAAAAACAGACAAAAGAATTAAAAAAGCGTAAAGCACAGAAAGATTTAGAACAATTAGAAGATGAAGTAATCAATGATAAACCGGTTAAATCTACTACTACTACTAGTTTTAGCACAGCAACAGCATCAATGATTACTCGTAAAGATTTAGAAGAAGCACAATTAGATGCTATTATGAAATATGAAGCAATTAGAAAAGCAAGAAAAGAAGAAAAAAAGAAAACTCAGATGATAGAACAACAAAAGAAGGATCTACAAAAGAAAATACAAGGATATGGAGCAAGAGATAATACTGGTAGATTATTAAATAAATGGGATAGATGCTATTGATTTAAAGATAATTATTCTTATCTATAAAAATGGAAGAGAAAATTATTTATGATGATGATAATTATACTTTTTATGAAAACAGAATTTATGGTAAAACAAGAAGGGAAGATTTGAAAAGATATAAAGGTGGAGTTAATGCTAAAGAACCTTATGGTTTTATTGTTTGTCAAAATTATTGGTGGTCTTATTTAGCTGTGAAAAATAATGGAAAGCGTAAATTTTATCGTGCTCGGTTTCCATTAACTTTGGAAAGTTTAAGTGAAATTTATAAAATAGAATAATTTATTTTTAATATTATAATGAAACTGGATTTAGTGATTGCTGGTGCTATAATCAATGATTCAATAATGATAAGACAAGCAATAGATAGTTGTCCAGATTATAATTATAATGAAAAATATATTCTTTTTGATGGATTATCGAATGATAGAACTTTTGATGAACACATACGTTATCAAGAATATAAAAACAATATTAAATATCTTTATCCAGATTTTAAAGTTATTGAATTCAAAGAATGTATTTATTTCAGAAATATGATAAAAGGGTTCAGTAAAATCTCGGTAGCAGACAAATTCCTTGTCGTTCAAGACGATGTCATTTTACCCAAGTTTGATTTGAAATCCGCTGTGGATTTGATGAATACTTTATCAGATTGTAAAATATTATGTTTCCCACATAAAGTAGTTAATGAAAGTTATAATTGGTATGAAATTATTGAAACTTCTGACACTCCTTTGCTCTCAGCTACAAAAACTCACGGATTTACAGAAAGAACTTTTCTTTGCGATAAAGATAATATCTTAAACATTTGCGAAACTATGCCGAGTACTAACAAGAACAATAAACGATTTATTGAATTTATTTACAATAGTATGATGAGAAGTAGAAAGTGGAAAAAGATGACTGAAGTAGAAAAATTAGATTATTGGTCTCAATTTGGTTGTTATTTAACAAATGATATTATTCATACACATTTAGTTGGTAAGAGAAAAATATTATAATTTATATTATACACAATAATGGGGATACCGAAAAAGATTCATCAAATATTTTGGAGTTTCACAGGAAAAGAACTTAATGATATTCCCAAGTTTAAAGAACATACTACAAAGGTTAAACAATTTGCTAATCATTATGGCTATGAATATAAATTATGGGACTTAAAGGAATGTGAAGAATTGATTGTTGAACATTTCCCAAAATATATTACTCTTTGGACAGAGTTTAGATTTCCAATTCAAAAGTGTGATTTTATAAGATATCTTATTCTTTTCATTCATGGTGGATGGTATTTAGATTGTGATGTTTATCCAATTCAAGATTTAACATCATTAGAGAACAATAATCAAGTATTTACAACTTGGCATATAGATCACAAAAGACTTCCTTATAATGCTGTTATGGGATCTACTCATAGAAATCCATTATTTTTAGATATTATGCAAGAATGTGAAAAAAGAACTTATGATAAACAAAGTAAAAAAATATATGATACTTGGAAAGGGAGACTAGTCTTTCAAACTACTGGACACTTTATGCTGAATTCTGTTATTGATAAAAAAGATGTTTATGATTTACTAACAATATTTAATGAAAAGAAAAAGATAAATAATTCATCACATAATCCATATTTTCACGATAGTAATATTTCAAGTTGGTGGGGTAAATAATCAAAAAAATAATCGGGTTTAGAATTTAAAATTATTTTATTTTCATAGAATATATAAATGAATGTTCTTGTTTTGGGGAATGGAAAATCACTGGAAACCTTTGACTTTAGACGCATTAATACTGATTGGGTCGGTTGTTGCTTGGCGTTCCGCTATTGGAATAAAATTAACATTCATCCAACTTATTATGTCAATGTGGATCGTGTTGTCTGTGAAAAGAACCTTGAAGTAAAAGAATATGTTCAGCAAAAAAAATGTAAGAAATATTTATTATCTGAAACAATCAAAAATATATGGTCAGATTATCCAAAAGATGGTTCAATAGTATTCATTGAAGATTTAATGAAAAATACAAATAGTATTTTTAAATTTGCGAATAATTATTGTTCTGGTTCATCAGCAGTTTTATTCGCATTAGATCATTATAATCATGTAAATACTGCTGGGTTTGATTGTGATTATGTAGAATTCATCCCTGAATGCGAGAAGTTGCCAGACGGTTCATTAAAAATTTCTAAAACACCAAAATACAATCCAAATTATTTTTTTAATGATTACCAACGTGAAGTTGATATTTATAATGTTCCAAATGGTAAAAGGGTTCATCTAAGATCTTGGGAAGAATTATCTCATATTTTAAAGTTTATGAAAAGTGTTTTTAATAGTAATAAAAATGTTTTAAATTTTAACAATAAGAAATCAATATCACAATTCATTACAACTTTACCATTAGATAATCTTTTTACTGATACAAAAGAAAGAATCGCTTTCCTTGTTCCATCAACAAGTAATAAGAGAGATTGGAATAATTTTAGAGAAACTTATTTGAATAATATCCTTTTACCAAGTATAACTGGATTATCACATACATTTAATATTACAATTTATATCGGTTATGATAATGATGATAGATTATATAGTAATATATCATTACCAGAAAAATATGATAATTTATCTTTGAAATGGATACCATTTGAAGATACATTCAAAGGGAAACCAACTCACATCTGGAATGTTTTGGCGAATACTTGTATTAATGATGGTTTTGATTATTTCCAAGTTTGCGGAGATGATATCAGATTTGATCCAGATACAAATTGGTTAAGAATATTTATTCAATGTTTAAAAGAGCATAATAATATCGGTTATTCAGCTGGTTTCTCAAATAATACAGAAATTCCAACACAATTTTTATTACATAAGAAACATTATAAAATGTTCGGATGGGTATTCCCACCACAGATTACAGACTGGCAATGTGATGATTTTATTTATCATTTGTATGGTAGAAGATTTGGTAATTGGTTGAAACAATACAATCATTATAATGTTGGCGGAGAACCAAGATACACTCCAACTAATCCTGTTAAACTCAGAGAAATGTTAGTTAAAAGAAATAAAAAAATATTGAATAAAAATATATAATACATATAATATAATATGCCGAAGGTGAAAAGGTCTGTTCCGAAAGTTCTTAAAGTAAAGGATGAAAAACCTTCTGAAAAGTTTGATGATATTCACCCAAACATTCCAGCGATGCCTTCACTCTGTTTAATTATCGGTTCAGTAAGATCTGGGAAAAGTAATCTACTAGTTAATTATTTCTGTAATCCAGATTTTTATAAAGACAAGTTTGATATTGTGAAGTTCGTATCAACTACATTACATACAGATAATAAAGGTAAAATACTTTCTAAACATTTTGATTGTATGGATCATTATGAAGATAATATTATTGAAAACATAAAAAAGTCTCAAGGACAATATGAAAACAAAGAAGATAGACCGACTTATGCTCTTGTTATGGATGATGTATTAACAAAAGATTTTAAGAAAACAAATCAAGTATCATTTTTTTCAACAAGATTCAGACATTACATTGATTTTTATTTAATCGCTGTTCAGAGTTTCCGTGCTGTCGCTGGTATGATACGTAATAATGCTACAGACGTTATCATATGTAAGCAACAAAACCAAAAGGAGTTAGAAAAAATAGCAGAAGAATATGGTGATTTGGTTGGTGGTCAAGAAAACTTTTTGAAACTTTATGATGAAGCACATAAAGATAGATATTCATTCTTATATTTGAAATTATCTGAAAATCCAGCTGAAGCATATATTCGCCATGAAACTAAAATA
>Ga0181401_1000586_pt1 | contig 15072 bp, 28 predicted proteins | sample 24SPOviralmetaG_FD_130130 | JGI IMG/M metagenome (GOLD analysis project Ga0181401, IMG submission 130130) | Marine viral communities from the oligotrophic San Pedro Time Series (SPOT) site, San Pedro Channel, CA, USA - 24 SPOT_SRF_2011-07-20 | ecosystem: Environmental > Aquatic > Marine > Strait...
GGGATACCATTGTAAACCTGCATAGAATTAGATACTGTGTTGAAGTATAAAGCACCTGTTATAAGTGCGTCACCATCATTATCTACAGTTGGTGCAGATGCCTTAGCACCTAAGTATCTATCGTCAAAGTCATCATAAGAAGCAGCAGCATTAGTTTCACTTGTCGCTGCATTGCTAGCTGATGTACTTGCTGCACTAGCTGATGAGGCAGCGGCTGTAGCACTTGCACTAGCAGCACTCTCAGATGCACTAGCATTAGTAGCTGATACACCTGCGGCTGTTGCAGAAGACGTAGCAGAAGCAGCTTCTGACGTTGCTGTAGATGCAGAAGCGGAAGCAGAACTAGCAGAAGTAGCGGCAGCAGTAGCTGAAGCCTCAGCCTCTAGTGCTTTTTGTGTTACCGTAGTAACCGTAACGTCATTGTCTGCGTCACCTGCTCCACCTTCACCTCTGAATATTGCCATCTACTTATCCTAAGATTCGTCTAAATATAATAGTAGCTAAAGCACCTACGAAACTAGCTACAGTTAGTCCTACCCAAAAAGCACCTCGTGACTTGTTGGCTAGGGCCAATAATTGTTTTAGGTCAGCTTCCATAGAATCTACTTTTTCTTCTAAAGATTCGACCTTACTCAGTAGCTTTCCATATTCTACTGGGTCTATTTCGTTTGGACTCATATTGGTATCCTATATAAAGGAAAGGGGCAGTTGCCCACCCCTGTCCATATACACTAAAGTATTAAGGTGCTGCTGTGCTTGGAGTAGCGTCAGAAGCAAATGCAAGTTGAATTGCTGCACCGTCACGAAGTTCTGCAACCCCGTAGATTGTGTCAGCAGTCATCAAGTCACCTAAGTACTCTTGCTTGTATTGAGTCTGAACACGAACACCCATTTGCTCTGCAAGGATGAAAGCGTCACGATGACCCAAGATACCACCTACGATACGACCATCTGCACTGTTTTCAGCAGCAGACTCAAGCTCAGGTAGGTTAGTAGATACATAGATTTTGATGCCGTAAATGTCACCAAGTAAACCGTTCTCTACTGGACGACCATTAACGAAGTCAGAAGAGTTGAAACGGTCAATACCTAAGATGTCCTTCTTAACTGAAGGAGGAACAACCATGAAACGATTGTCCATAGGTACGTCAGCATCATCAAGCTCTTGAATAGCTTGACGGAAGCCTAAGTCAGTGAACACGTCAGCAGCAACAACTGTGTCAGCAGCATAAGCTGTTAAGTTAGTTGAGCTATCCATGTAGTAGCGACCACTTAGTGAGCTACCTAAAACACCTAAGTCAGAATCCATTTGACGAGCAAGTGCATAACCAGCGTCTTCTGTGTAGAAAGAACGTAGTGATGGTAATGCTTGAACATCAGTGATGTCTTCAATTAAACGAGAATACTCAAAGTGCTTGTCGATAGAGACAGTGAAGTCTGTATCAGCACCAACGATTAGGTTTACTTGAGTATGCTCTGCTTTAGCAGTAGCTGAACCACGAACAGGCTTAGGGATATGGATAGTATCACCCTTCTTGCCTACATGATTCATTTTCTTTACTAGGTTAGCAATTACAAGGTTAGACTTGTAAGCTGCCGCAATTTCGTCAGACCAAATCTCAGGCACGAATGCATCTGAGTTCGTAGGTGTGACATGATTCGAATTTCCTAAACCAGCCATTTAAAATATCTCCTATAGATAAAAGTAAAAGTTTATTTAACCCTTCCCTCTCTATAAGCCCTATCGAATTCCTCGACATTAGCCTTATAGCGTTCTGGGTCTTTAATCATTAAATTAACAATGTCAGAACGTCTATAGATTTTACGAGTGGTTGGTTCACCAGAACCTTTACCAGACCCAGTTGAAGCTGCCTTGATTTGTTGCTTACGATCTTGTTTAGAAACTTCCCTTACACCTGACAACTGCTTCCATGTAGAAAGTAGTTCATCTGCTGCTGAGAAATCATAAGCATCTGCACGTTTTAAAAGCTCTACACGAACTTGTGACGCTTTTACCCATTCTGCAAATTCACCGTCTTGGACGATTTCAACGTAGTCTGGGTGCTTTTCGTTTAGCTTACTGAGGATGGTTTGTTGTTGCTGACTAGCTAACAACTCCCTCATCTGCTTAACTTCGTCACTGCTCGATATTGCCTTAGTGATAGCCTCTTTTGGATTCTCGAAAAAATCTAAGTCGTTTACTGACTCGTCTTGTGGTGATGGGCTAACTTCTTGCTTAGTTTCTTCAACCTTTGTCTTGATAAAGTCATCTACAATTTTACGAAGTTCACCTACCTCAGAACTTTGACGACCAACTAGCTTTTCAGCTTCTTGGTGCATCTGAACAATCTCCTCTATGGACTTACCTTGGTACTTATCAGGTACAGTGGATTCTTGCTCTTGTGTTTGTTTAGCCGTTGCCTGAGGATTCTCAGCAGCTTTGTTTTCTGATTTAGATTGCTCATCAAAATTGACAAGCTCTTCGCCTTCTTGTAGATTTAACTCTTGTTGGCTATCAAGAGGTTCTATTACTCTAGCCATGAAATGATTCTCCGTACTTTTAAGTATTGTGGATTATTTTAAATTAGCGGCTTTCTCATGATCTCTAGCCCACTTATCATCAGCATCGGGCCAGCCTTTGCCTTTGAAGATTGTTGAGACAGGGGAAATTATCCGCTTTGCGTTGTGACCACATACTGGGCATATAACTTCTCTTTGGTCGGGGTCAGTTAAGTGCTCAGTGGTGTGTCCGTTTATACAGGTGAAATCAAAAAGCCTAAGACTCATTTGACTCAGCCTCCTGTAGAATTTGGTCATAGGAATTGCTGATTGCGTCTTGCCATCCCAATAACCTGTTAAAGACTTGCAGTTGTCCTTGAGCTATGTGTAGTTCTTTAGCATCTTGGAGTGCAAGGATTTGAATTGTATCTGCTGCTGCTTGAACATCTGCTTGGAATTGTTCCCAACCAGTGTGGTTGAATAGGTCAAAGTAGGTTTGATAGTAATTATCTACTTCTTGGTCTATTTTTTGCATGTATATACCCTTATTATACCATAATCTGCTTGTACAGTACAGAAATGATTTTAGTTAGATTTGGACATTTGTAGTCTTACCATGTCCTCTTTGGTGTCTAACTCCTTCTCTTTTAGTTCAAGTTTTGCGTATTCGACCAACTTCTCAAAGTCGTCCATAGGCATAGTTTTTGCCATAGCCGCTATTCGTTTGGTTTCTTCTTCTATTGGTAGTAACTGTGTCTCTACCTGATTCTGTTGTATTCGTGTAGCTATCTCTGCTGTCTGAGCCTGTAGGTTCTCCAGTTGAGCCTGAGCCGTTTGTAGCTGTAGCTGAACACTAGCTTGCTCTATCTGTTGCTGTTGAGGGTCAGGTTGTCTTGCTTGACGCATAGCCTGAATAATGGCTTCACGATTAGATAAGCCCATATTCTCAACAATGGACTCCACAAGTAGTGGATACATTGGAGACTCTGGTGACATGGTTTGTAGCAGTTGTACTAGCTGTGTTACCTCGTACTCTCGTGCAACAATACCCAAAGAACTGGTAGCTACGAACTTATAGTCCTTCACTGGGTATAGCTCTGGTGTATATTGCATATAGCGACAGGCTGACTTCTCTACAAAAGGAATAAGGAAGTTTTCTTGGAAGTTAATCAATGTACGCTTGTGACGCTTGATAATAGCCCCCAGACCCATTGAGATACCTGCTGCCGTTGCTTCTCCATTTATGGATGCAGGGATACCAGCAGAGTCAATAGCCCCTGTAGCTTGCTGTACCATAGTCTGAAGGGATGCTGCTTGGGTAAAGGATACTTGGTCTAGCTGACCGAATTTAAGTGGCTGTAAGACCTCAGCAGGGTTGCCGTTGGTAAGGATAGTCTTACCTGCTCTTACGTCTAGCTTAGCACCACGAGGCATACGGGAAGCGTCCACAGCCATCATAGGATGCACTGTAAGAGCTAAGGCATCAATACGAGCGCGTAGCTCTGTATCTAATGCTTTCTGGCTGTTGTAAGCCTTTTCACAGATGCCACGACCCCAGAACTTAAATGGTACTAAGTCCCAAGGGAAAGCTACTACTGGTCGATCACCCTTCATGTACGGGTTCTTCTCTAGTTTAAGTAATGTAGAGTCATTAGCTATAACAACAATACACTCGGTATAGCTACTTTCTTCATCTAACTCTACTGCATCCTCTAGCTCACCTTCCTCATTCTCCATCTTAAGTAAGTAGTTAGGGACTAGGCCATAGTATTTAGTCAGGCGTACCATGTCGTCCTTATAGATGCTTATGTCCTGACTAGCATCTTCTAACTCAGGGTCAGGGAAGTAACGCTCAATGTCTACGTCATAATAAATACCGTCATCCATACCTTGCTTGACTTGATGGTATGGCACTAGCTTATCAATGGCTACACCCAAGGCATCATCTACGCTAGTTGCCAGTGGGTCGATTAGGAAGTTCTGTGGCATGATGGGGTCTAGTCGTACACAAGTACGCTCTCTCTTCATAACACCAAAGGCAGTCATTCCTCCATCCATAGCAGGTTGGGTAGCTGGTGTCAGCTCATCCACTTGCTCTAGGACTAGCTCACCAATACCAGTACCAAATACGGCAGCATTGATTAAGCACTCTGCAATAGCACTACGAGCCTTAGTGAAGTGCATATCTTCCTGTAGCTGATTGCGTAGGAGGGCCATATCTTCTGGGTTAGGGTCTTGTAGATCATCCTTTAAGTCAAAGAACGTACCACGACCAAACGTAGCCTCTTCAATCTCTGCTACTGATGATTCTACTGCTTGTTGTGTTGCAGGAGAGATTAGCTTGGAACGCTCGGACTCTCTCATAGAATCTGACTTGTCCCAGATGCCACGCCACATACGGTAATACTCATCAAACTTTTCTGAGTAGTTTGAGTTGTAGTGTTCACGCCAGTGTTCACACTTGCCAGCAACGTAGGACTCTACTGATTGCTCTAGGCCTGAACCTTCAAAAATATCTTTATCATCTATTGCCATTATTAGTATCCTGCTATTGGGTCTAACATTTCAAAATGTTCTTGGTCAAAGTCATAGAAATAAGTTATGTCAGCTAACTGGTCTATGTAAGCCAGTGCGTCAATTAAGTCATCATGTACTTGTGGATTTGGGAACTGAAATAACTCATCTAAGAACTCAGCGTTCCAGTCACCTTCGTTAATAGTTATAGCACCATGTTCAAATCTACCTTGCAGTGCTGCTACTATCCTGTCGGTCTTCTTCTTGTTGCCATGTGTAAGTTCTTCTATACGGAAGAATTTATTACGCTGTCTCATCATGTCCGTAAGTGGTGACATGATTGCCTGTCTTGATATACCTTTCTCAATACCTACGGCCTGTGGCTGATACTTCTCAACTGCATCAAATATCTTTTGTGCCGTCTCTTCAAACGTCCAGCGACCATAGATAATGTTATCTACATACCAGCCTTGTTCGTTTACCTTAACTACGGCTATGGATGTATTATCCAAACGGCTTTTCTTCTTACGCTTGTTAGCGTCCTCAAAACCAGCCATATCAATAGCTATGTAGTAGTTGCCTATCTCTGGCTCATTGCCACTAACCTTTATCCAATCTTCCTTAAATATGTCAGAACCCATAGCCTCAAAGGATGCCATGAACTCTTGCCTAAATGCGTAGCTGGACATTGACTTCTTAGCTACGTCTATCTCTTCAGGGTCAAGCATTGGGTTGTCATAGGACGTAAAGTGCCAGCCATGATATGTCTTATCTTCACCTACGTTTGCATAGGTGTATAAGTCATAGAAGTGGTTACGACCCATAGGTGTACCAATAAACAGTGCACCACCCTTTTGGTCAGCCAATGCAGGTCTTAGGATTTGTTCCCATACCTCTGGCTTCATGTCAGCGTACTCATCCATTACTAGGTACTTCAATGACACACCACGCATAGTCTCTGGTCTGTCAGCACCCTTTAACGAAATAGTAGCTCCGTTGATCAAGGTAATTTGTAGGTTGTTAATGTGGCTACTCTTGATTACTGGATGCCCTACCTCAAGTAGGTTCTGCCACATAATGTCTCTTGCCTGTCCTTGTGTTGGTGCTACATAAAACACATGGCCTTGCTTTACCTGTAAGCCGTAAAAGATTAACAGGTATGCAGCTAAACGAGACTTACCAGTACGTCTACCTGCTGCCACTACTTTGAATCTAGCCTTACTGTCCCAGACCTTTTGTTGCCAAGGCAGTAGTTTGATGTTTAGGTCTGTGCTCAAAAGTCATCCATACCTAAGCGTTTGTATAAATCATCTTCAAGTAAGTTAGCTTCTTCATCTTCTTCCATAAGTTGTTGAGCTAAGATAAATGCTGGTGTAGCTACAAATAAAGCCTCTTTAGTGCCTTTTATTTTATTAACCTTATCTGCACCATCTTTATAGGTAGTTATTTTATTAGCACCTAGTCTTTCTAACTTTAAGATGTCTTGTTTACTTGTACCTTCTGGCACTAGAACATTTGCAAACTCTCTAAGCTCTACAGGTCTTTGTGGATTAACTTCAAAATAGGATGCAGGTAAGTCTTGCACTGTTTCATGGAAGTCAAACAACTGCTTCTTTGTTTTTTCTGATAATAGTTCCATAACTTCAGGGTCAAATTTTCCTGAAACTAAATCTTGAAGGTCGTACCTAATAGAATCTACTTGTTGATAATTTAAAGTATCCTTGCCTTTGAAAGCAGGTACATTATTTTTCATATCCTCAAAGACACTATTCTCTAGGTTTGCAAAAGTATTAGAAAAATCTTTTTTAACTTGTACTTCATCATAACCAGAAATTATTTTACTTCTAGCGTCTTTTACTTCCTTAAAGGTCTTAAAAGGTTTTGCTGCTAAGGCTCTAGCTTTACCAGCAGTTAGTCCCATTGCTTCCTCACCAGAACCTCCTCTCATATATCTTGATAAGTTTTCTGGTGTGGCTCTTTCGTACTTATTTTTAGCTTGGTTATAAAATCTTGGGTTTACTTTCTCACCAGTAACTGGGTCTACAGTCTCTATATTAGGTCTACGAGTAGTGTAAGCGTCAGCCCTATAAACAGGATTCCTAGCACTAGGCTTTGCCATATCAGGAGTGCCAAGAAGTGTTACATCCCCAAAACCTTGTAATGGCATATCTGCTTTTGTTATGCCCATAGAAGGATTAGGTAAAGCACCTATAGCTTCTAACTCATCTAATGTTTCAAGATTTAAGTTGTGTTGTACTATTAGGCTATCATCAGGTGTATTACTTGATAGCTTTGTTATCTTAACCTGTGGTACTGATATGTCAGTATCTTTTTTAGTTAAGGTCTCTACCTTAAAATTATCTTCCCCAAGAATGTTCGATACATATTCTTTTAGCTCTTTAGGTGTATAACCTTTTTGATATGTGTATATATCTTCTCCAGTAGTTTTGTCTTTACCTTGAAATACAAGTTTTGCACCGTCTTCATCTACTGGTTTGAAATTTTTAGCATTATTTACATCTGCTCTAGGTCTTACTGTTATTACAGCTTGACCATCAGATTGTAATATCCTGCCAATATCTCTTACTGCTTGTTCTCTTGCTTCAGGGGGAATAACATTAAGATTGTTTACAGAAGCTACACTAGGAAAACTGTTGTCAGGTATTTTACTTACATCATCAAAGTCTGGTAAAAAATCTCCTTGTGGATAAGGTTCAAAAGACTTACTGCCTATACCTAGATTTGGTGTGCCAAGTCCAAACCCTGCCCCAAAGTCTAATACATCACCTTCTACGCCTTGTGTCTTTAAATAGTCCCCTAACTTTTCATAGGTTGCTGTAGTATTAGACCTTTGTGTACGGGATGGGTCTACGTTTACTCCATCAACTACTGGCTTTTCATTATTAATTGATAACCTGTCACCATCTCTAATAGCTTTAAACATTCTAGGGTTAGGAGATAATGTTGTTCCAAGCTCAAATGCAGCTCTTCCATAATCACCATCAAATAAGGCTTCTCCAGTCCTATATAGGGCTGGTACTCGTGTAAACTCTGCTAGGTATTCACCAGACTCAGCAATACCACCTAAAATATCACCTTCACTAAATGCTTCAATAGCATCTACTGGTAATAAGCTAGTGCCTAAATCTTGGTATACGTCTACAATGTCTCCAGCCGTTACACCTTCACCAGTCATGCCTTCACGAGTAGTGAGCATACCTTCTGGGAATATTCGTGCTCTTAATTCGTCTTCTTCTTCTTGCCTACTTATGTAGTCCAATATCTGCTGTGGTACGACAGCCATATACTCTCTCTCTCTTAGTAAGTCCAGACAACTGGAGTTGTTTCTCTTGTATCAACGTGAACAAACGTCTTAGCTACACCAATGCCAGTGAATCCTAGCTTGAGTGCTTCTCTTATAATGATCATACGCTGGCTACCATCAGTCACTCTAATGTCAGCAGCTATGCCTTGGGTATGAGTGCCACCACCATTAGGCTTATCTACTTCCGCACTATGGATAGTGGAACGGTAACCAGAGGTAATGGTGAAGGGAAAGCCACAGTTCTCCCTTAGCTCATCCAACTTACTTAGGAAGTCACGAGACATTTGATTCTGCCCTGTCTCCTTACAGTCAAACTCTCTTATAGTAAAGTGCTTCACTCTTCATCTACTCCCTGTGGATTTAAGTTTATGAACTCACCCTCAATGGCTTCGTCCTGATCTCCAATGATAGTGGTATCTCCACCTACGCCAGTAATAGTTATATTTACTGCTGCCTTACCTCCAGAGTTCTTAGCCTCATCAAAGTAAGACAGTGGCATAATCCTATCAACCACTAGCTTCCACGCTGCTGCCTGATTCTTGTGGTCATCATCTAAAGCTGCATTGAGTATAGAGTCCATGACCTTACGAGATTTAGGAGACGCTAGTAGTCTAGCTTTGTACTCTCGTATAGCGTCTGCATCCCCCTTGGGTCTACCTACGGCTTTACGGTTTCCTGCCTTCTTTGCCTCGATGTCTTTTTTACGAGGTCTACCTCTTTTCTTTTTAACTGGTGGGTTTGCCTCTTGTGCGTCTTGGACTTCCTTGCCATCTTCTGTCATTAATAGCCCATTAGTTTGTCGTAATAGTTAATAAAGTCTTGTGTCTTGTAGCCATCAGCACTGTAATCTATGGCTTCATCCTTATCTTTAAATAGCTTGTACTGGCCTGTCCTAAGTGCATAGCTTTTAGCAAGACCTACATCCTCAAACTTTTTTAGCTCACCTGTTGGGGTTTGAACAATCATAGGAAAGACAAAAAAGTTACCCTCTGCATCACCCTCAGCAGCCATTTGATGTGTGGATATGCTGCCATCTTGATTTTGAATAAAAGGGTAATCTTGAGGGTTATTAATCCTATCTTCCCATTCTGGTTCTTCTAGGGGGTCTGCTCTTGTAATATCTTGTGCCATTATTTCTTCATCATGTTTTTAATGGATTGAATACCGAATGATGCAGCGAACACTACACCAACTGCTGTCTTGTAAAAGTCAGGCATAGCTTCTAATGCAGTAAAGCCTTTCATAACTACATCTTCATGCCCTGTGAATGCTAATATTAGGGGGATGCTGACCAAAATTGTAAGCCACTCATCCTTCCAAGACTTGTTACTGGCTTCAGCCATAGCCTGATTCCACTCAAGCTCACCTGTAGCTACTTTCTCCATTACTATTGCTTTAGCTCTAGTAGTGGCTAGTTTAGCTTCTGAATTAATCTTGGCGGCTTCTGCTTTGCCTGATACCCAAGTAGTTGCTACCTGAGCTACTGCTGAGATTATTGGTATCATTGGTGACTTCTTTCTTTATGTTCTTTTACTTTTTCTTCAAGAAGCGTTAAACGATTAAGTGCTTCCATATACTTCATCATAAACTCTTCACGAATAACTTGACGTTGAAATGCGTTCTCTGGACTAGGTACTACCTGACCATCTGGGCTAATCAACTGCATCATCTTGCTTTCAACTTGATACATACGATTCTCAATACCATTGATGCTTGTAATAAGAAAACCAATAGCAGCAAGTAGCACTGGTATCAGTGAAGTAATGATGGCTTGTATGTTCACAGTTCAAAGAACCGTTTTTCTATGATGTAGGCTTCTGGGATACGAATAACCTTTTGGAATCCCTCATCTAAAGTATTGTAGTCTCTGGCAACGTAGAAGTTACCTTCCATATCCTTATCTACGAGAAACCCCATAACTTCCTGTATACACTGTAGCATGTGGACATCTTCCATGTTGTCGCCTTCACAGGCATCATTCCACTTAATGTAAACACCAGTCTTATACATCCAGCCTCACTTAAAGTATTTGTTAAGCATCTCTAACTGGTCATCATATTTAGAGATTGATTCAAGTTCCTGTTCTATGGTTTCTAATATATCTGAATGCTCACCAACGCCAACAGCATTAGCCATATAGACATTCACATTCATAACGTGCTTGGCTATATGACCTTCTGCATGAGCTATCAAGGCGTTTACTATTTCCTTGTTCATTCCTGTGTAACCTTTATGTTAAGATTAACAGTGTAATGCCAAACACAGCTACACAGAAAGAGGCAACTAATGCAAAGAAGCACCAGTCGCCATTTGAGTTTAAACATCTTTTCATTTATGTTGGTGTCCCTTCTATTTGTTCTTCAAATTGGGCTGGTATGCACACAGCACCAAAGTCCTTAATAGCCTTAGATTCTTTCATCATTTCTAAGTGCTCTACCAATCCATTCATATCTGGGCATTCGTCTTGAACGGTAGTCTTGGTGTCAAACTGACCATCTAACCCCAAGACGATTACCATTATGATTGCAACCTTCACTTAACTTGTTGAGCAATCTTTAACTCACCTTCTGATGCCATATCTTTATCCCACTTATCTAGGGACTCATTGATCATCTTAAAGAAGACCTTTGGCATTAGTGCTAAAGCAAATAGCTGGAAGTAACCATGACCTGTATCTGGAGCACCTACTTCATCTAGCTCCCAGAAGTGCGTCTCACCTCTGTCATGATGGTCGCCCTGTCTGCCGATCTCGATAAAGAACCAGCTTGAGAAAGCAGTAGAGTTATCCCAACTGTGACGATAATCAATAGGCTGACCCTTTTCCCTGTATAAACCATAGTGCTCTAAGTAGTTAAGTGTCTCTAATTCAAAGTTACTGATCAGCCACATGGTAGCCAATACTGCCATACCTACCCAACCACCTACGAACCAGAACAAAAAGATTGTAGGCAACGACATAGCGTAGCCAGTCAACCAACGGTTCTCATGAGATAGGAAGGGCTTACCTAGTCGTTCTAAGCGTTGCTTCTCCATCTGGAATAAGAACTTGCTTTGCCCTAGCCCTGATAACGGGTAGTGCTTATAAAGGGTACGACCACGAGGAGATGTTGCTGGATCATCTTGATGACCCAACTCTAGGTGGTGGTTGTAGACATGTGCATAACAGAAGTGTGCCTTACCACTTAGAGCCATCATGAGTCTAGCTATTATGAAGCTAAAGCCCTTAGTATGGGCTAACTCGTGACCGTAAATTATGCCAATACCAAGAAAGATACCAGCGGAGAGAGTACAACCGATTAGTTCCGTTAGTGATGTTGCCCCTGCCATAAACGCATTAACCTGAACGGCTAGTGCCACTTGTAGGCAGATAAACAATGGGAGCATGACGTACATGACGGTATTCTGAAACCAAGCTATACCGTTGGTCTCCCCGTCATCATCAAACCCTGCTCCTTTAGTTTGTCTTTTTACTAACGTGTCAACTATGATAGCTGCACCAAGCATAAAGACACCAAGCCACGACAATACACCTCCTTGGGCTACTCCGTAGAGTGCCAAACTGATCGAGGCTGGTGCTAACAGGTAACGAATGTTAATCAGTAGTTTCTTCATTTTAATCCTTTCTCTTTATTTGTTACGCTTCACCTTTGTCATTGAAGGTTTCTTTTTAGCGGAACTCATTTTTGATTTTTTCTTAGGTGGTCTTCCCACTTTAGAACCGTATGTACCTTTACCGTATGGCATATGATCACCTCCTTATTTTTTGTTAGTGTATCTTCTAGTTTTCTTTACAACCTTCTTAGGCTGCTTACTTATCTTCTTGCCCTTCTTCATATCTGCACGCTTCTTACGAGACGTAGCAGCATATTCCTTTGCGGATAGGGCGTCCCTAGCCTTTTTGGGTAGATAGCGTTCACCCGTTGCGTCCTTACCCTTGATGGACGGCTTACCAGACTTAGTACCCCAGTCCTGCTTAGTCCACTTCTTCAGGGAGCGTTGTGATTTCTTTAGGGCCATTACTTACGATAACCCCCACCCTTGGCCTTATATTCCTTAGCCAGCATCTGAGCCTTGCGGGCAGACCACTGACCAGCACTGCCACCCTTAGTACCAGCCTTAATCCTGTTAAAAAGATTTTTACGCATGGTGGGCTTGGTGTAGTTGCCAGCCTGATTGACCTTAGACTTGGCCTTCTTTTTTACAGCCATAGACGTTCCGCTTAAATTAATTAAATGTAGTCCGTGTGTATCGTTAAATGTAGTTAAATGTAAACGGTAAACCGATATAACGATATATGTATATCTACACTATATTATACAGGAAAATACAGCTAATGTACATATACTTTACGATATAAATACACTATCTTTTCGTCTGTAACATCTGCTAGACCATTCTGTACATTTTCTAGACCATTCTGTCCGTTTTCTGCATTATTTTGTCCTAGACAAACGTATAACAAACGGTTTATTAATCAATATGTTACATTATTACACACTTACTGTTAATTTTACCTGTTTTTCGTTACATTTTTGTCGTAATAAACCCTAAATTGGCCTATTTTGTATCTGGGAGGCTACACCTATATACAAATTTTTGTAAAACCCCCTCCCCCTCCCTGTCCATGTACGGTACAGGTGCAGTTTCTGGACAGATTCCTGTTCATGTGCTGTCCATGTACTGTCCAATGACGGGCATGTACAAGAAAATGGTTGTGTAAATGTATGGGAAATGCTACCTCTTTGTAACATTTGACCCCACCATGTGTTTATAAATTGACCAGTAAATTATTAGTAACGAAGGGTTGACGAATGATTAAAAATAGACTAACCTATTTAAATGTAAGTAAGATACATATTTAATTATACTTACATACCGTTACATTTAATTACATTTAACACACTGGAGATACAACATGACTAAAGAATATACACCAGACGAACTGTACCAGATCACACAGACATTACAGAAAAGAGGTGGTAGCTTCCACCAAGCGTTAGGCCTAGCCTTACAACGTGCTGACCTTGGTAACCAAGCGTTGCTTATCAATGCGTTCAAGCATGACTTTGATAGATACCTAGACTACAGCAAGAAGTGGGGTTGATATATGATATACGGCAAACAATACGAGGAGTTATTTATGACTGAAGAGCAGATAGATGAACTGGAGATTCGCACTGATGGCAATCTGATTGAGGATTTCCAAGAGCACCTGACTGAGTCAATGGCTGGAGCTGCTGACTACAACTTACGTTCTGACAAACTGGCTGAGATAGTTAGCCGTATCCAGAACTCAGGACATGGTGACAAGGAGGCGTTCGCTGCCCTTGGTGAGACGTTATACCTATTCGCTGAGGAAGAGGCCAGAGAGCTTTCTAAGAGGGAGATGGACATAGCCTAATGAACCACAGCGTAGCCATTATGCTTGCCGTTACAATAGCCGTTAGTACGTTCACGATTGTTCGTGAAATGCAGAAGCCATTCAAGGTTCTGCATCGCTATTGTGATGGCACTGTGGTCGTGTATAATTATCACAATCCACCTAAACATATTAAGGAGAGGTTAAGTAAATGATTGAAGGATTCGCACTAATGATGATCGGCTGTGCTGCAATGGTGTTGATACTTGCAGTGGCTGGTTTGATCGAGGCCGTTCAGCGTGGCATACAGGCACGCAAGAACATACAACGCAGAACTAAAACTAAGGTTGACTATAAATGAACTTATCAGATTGGATAACGTACGCAGCATACATGCAGGAAGAGATCACCAGTACGCCTGATACTCGTAAGATCGTTGAGCAAGACATCCTTGAAGCAGAGGAACTTGAACTACTACGACAGGCGGAAATGTACCATGAGATGTATAATTTGTGACGTTAAACTGGATGACTTTGAGGTACTACGCAAGTACCCTAAGAACCACCCTCGTGCTGGTGAGCACCTTGATACTTGCACTAAGTGCTTGGTGCATATTATGGACAGCACAAACTTTGTACCAGATTTTAATAACAATAGCTGGGCTGATTCGGAAGGTCTTTTGTTCGACCCCATAACAGGTGCAGCTAAGAACCAAGGAGAAGATCAGGAATGGTAGACACTATTTTTATTGGCATGGCAGCGACCCTTGCGGAAGCTGCTCTCAGGGAAGCACCACCACGCAGGGAGATGGACTACGTCATTAAGTATCTGGATGAGTCCTTACAACTTGATTCCGTTCAAAGGGAGTGCATACTCAGGATTGCATGTGACAAGATAAACAGGGTGAGGTACGCAGATGAGTGAACATGATGATAAGGTTATTCGTCCTTCACACTACGAACAGTTCGCCATTGAGCCTATTACCTTTATCATGCTTAACGACCTTGACTTTGCCACAGGCAATTCCATCAAGTATTTATGTCGGGCTGGCAAGAAGGCTTATGATGGATTATCATTGGCTGACTCGGCACTGGTTGATCTAGCCAAAGCAAAAAGATATATTGATATGCAGGTTAATAAACTCAAACAACAGGAGATTACTCAAGATGGCACAAGATGATTTCGGTAACAAGATTAAAGAACCTCAGACCATAGAGGAGATCAAGTTGAAGGAGCACCACCTCCAATGGGCACTTCAGGATGCCGAGCAGTTTATTTCTCAATACGGTTACGAAGCCTTTATGTTTGAGCTACATGCTAGGTTGATGCAGCAATGAGTGAACCAGACAAAGGCCGTCAGGTAGGCAAGCAAACC
>Ga0181401_1000587_pt1 | contig 15067 bp, 14 predicted proteins | sample 24SPOviralmetaG_FD_130130 | JGI IMG/M metagenome (GOLD analysis project Ga0181401, IMG submission 130130) | Marine viral communities from the oligotrophic San Pedro Time Series (SPOT) site, San Pedro Channel, CA, USA - 24 SPOT_SRF_2011-07-20 | ecosystem: Environmental > Aquatic > Marine > Strait...
AAGCTGACTCTTTCTTACTGCGAACCTGCTAACGGAAAGAAGAGAGTGGACTTTGATCCAACTTTTATCGCTTCGATTTTCAGTGGAAGTTTAGCTAGTTTCGGTTTACAGGTAGGTAAAAAGAAAAATAGTAACGGTAATGGCAACGGCAAAGCACCAAAGATAGTAGATAATAAAGATTCAAACGTAGGAATCCAATGAAAAAATTACTACCACTACTATTGCTTGCAGCAACACCTGCTTATGCTGATATAACGCAGAAGTTTGTAACCTCTGCACAGATCTCAGTAGATGCACCGTACTCTGTGACTAACAAGTTAGGAACAACTTACTCTTTATCAGGAAATAATATAACCCCATCGGTCACTGTCGGAGGAGCAACAACTTCTGGAAAAATTGGAGGGCTTAGTCTTGGAAGTTTGACTGCGGGTGTTCCAGCTTTACAGGCAACTGATTTAGCTGTGACAACAGCAGGGTCTTCTTTCTCAGTTACTGAGTCAATAACTATGGGAGATGCCACACCATCTGCTGTGACCCCATCAGCAGGGATAGCAGCCTTACCTCACCTATCAGGACAGACAACAGTAGGAAGTGGAGGAACTGCTGGATCGCTTGGTATGACTAGCTTATCTAGTGGCATACACACTTGTTCAGCAGGTGGTAGCGGTACAAGTTGTATTGGTAGTACTTCTGTAACAATCACCATTGACTAAATGGATTTGCCTATTAATAATATTAATACCTGCAAGAACCCTTGCAAATCCTGTTGTGCCTACCTTTCGTACAGGATCACAAACCACTAATTCTACATCCCAGAGTATTATTAATGAAACAATTTCAAGCTATCAGTATCGAACTGGATATACATATTCTGCCAGTGGCAATAATATAAAAAGCAATGATGCAAATGGTTATATCAATCCAACACCATCACAAGACGCTACTCAAACCATTAACAACGTCAACTTCTCGTTTACAAGTCCTACGTTGGAGACTGTTCCTAGATGGCAGATAGTAACGGAAGGTTCTCCATTTTCTCTACAGGAAACAATCATAGCTCCAGGACTCGACACAATCACAAATATAAGCAGAACAATAAATACAACCACCACCGTAACTGTAGAAAGTACCTTTGGGCAATAGCTCTAATCCTTTGCCCTGCAAGGGTTTTAGCTAACACTACTGTAGCTAGTCCTAGTAGTAATGCACAGGGAACTGTTAACAATAATGCAACGATGATTGCACCACAATCAACCCCACAGTTTCGTATGTCTCAAGGTATTGTTTGTAGTTCTCCTTCGCTCACAATCACTCCATATCTAACAGATGCGTGGTCATTTAACACCCCTAAAGAAACTGTGACGAGACAGAATATCTATGACGAAGATACTGGTGCTATCAAGTATGTACAGGAAACACCTAGATTTGAGAAAGAAAACTTTAATTTAAACTATGGCATCTCTGCACAGATAAGTATTCCACTGGGAAAAGCCCCATACCTTTGCCACAAGGCCACACAGGTCAATATAAAGAATCAGGAGCTATTGCATAAGAAGATGGAATTAGAGCTTGCCCTGTTCCGTTTAAAGGTCTGTGGTGAGCAAGCAAACCTCGGTGTTGTCTTTGTTGGAGAATATGCAACCATCTGTAAAGGTATAAAGGTTACAGTACCACCAAATCAAGTTATTCCTCATTCTCATTCTTTGACTTCCGAGAAGTAAGTTTCTTTATAGCGTTCTTTACCAAAGGCTTTACTACATTAAGAAGTAAAGGAGTAGTCGCAGCCACAGAAGCGATAACAGCAGTAGAGACCAGAGTGCTAGGTGTAGGTATATATTGGTCGATAAACGGAATGTCTTCATAAATCGTGATGCACTCTATCCCATCATCACCTCTTTTATACTCTTTGACACGCTCTGTTCGTAATTCTGATGTAAATTCTCCTACTCTTCTATCGTTTTTACCAGGACAGTCAGGGATTATAGGATCTTCTTTTTTATCTTTTGGTATTTTTGGTTCTGGTATTTTTCCTTCTGGTAATTTATCAGGGTTTTTTTCTACAGGTGCAGCCTGTTCTGTAATTATTAACTGATCTGCTTGAAAGTTTATCGGTATAAATGATGGATATGGGCAGCTACTACTTACACCGTTAGGATCATCTATCAGTAGATTTCTATTACCTGTATTTCTAGTGTCTCGGTGATAATATGTACAGCCTACAGTTTCTACATTAAGAACATCAAAGGAAGGTAAGACTACTGGTGGTATATAAACATCAGGTATTATTATTTCTGGAATACCTATCTCTTGTATCTCCACTTAGAAAGGTAATGATTTGCCTGTTACTTTAGGAAGTTTCTTTTGTATCTGTCCTGGTAATATTGTTTGTACTTCTTTCATTACCTGATTCATAACTTTAGTTTTAAACTGTTCTGACGTTACATACTTATAACCGAAGTATGCTCCACCACTCATAGAAGCTACCATTAGAAAAGAAACAATGCTCAGAACATTGGCGATCTTATTAAACATATGATTAAAGAAGCAATAGCAAAGGCTTTAGTACCTGTCACCATTATAACCTTTATGGCTATCTGTGCTTTAGCACCTTTATATGTGACTATGAGCCTTATGACAAGGCAGATGCAAGATAAGGTTAATTAATCAGCAGCTTCGGCTGTGTTTCCCTCTGCTACCCACTCAAGGTACTCTTGGTAGTCGGTGTTTGCTTCGTTAAATGGAATAATTGTAATAACATCACCATTTTGTGTCTTAACTTGATCTACAGTTCCTGTGACAGGATTTTTAACTAACTTGTACATTGGATTTGTTGGATAAGCCATAATTATAACTCCGCAGAAAAGGAAACTTTTGCATCATCATGGTTAGCAATAACCATAGAAGAATGACCAGCAGTTCTTCCTGATATTCCATCGTTACTATAAGCGTTTAAAACTGACATATTTTCATTACTATTCCACATAGAACTAAATGTATTAAAACCATCGTTTGAATCGTTTGAATATACCAAATAATAACTTGTACCTGTTACAACTTCCAAAGAAGGTTTTACTCTCATAGTTGTTGGAAAATAAATATAAGTAAAGAGGTTGTTATTTGCATACATAACTCCAACACCAACAGAATCTTGTCCATCACCAGTTATACCCCCAACGTGTCTGTAATAATACCTCTGACATAAAGCAAGCTCCTGACCGAATGACCTATGCTCAAAATCTGTTGCCACGCTGCCTACTTCTAATTGAACTCCTGTAATTTGCCAATAACCTGAGTCTCCTACATTAGCTGTTATACCAACTACTCTCTGTGTATCATCATTTCCTGTCCATGTGGTTGCTAAAGAACCAGAAGTAAAAGCACTTCCAGCAGCTAACCACCAGTTAAATTCTAATCCAGTTGTAATACCAGCAGTAAAAGCATTTCCACCTGTGTCCGCAGGGAAAGTAATTGTTTTTTGTTCCCATGTATTTGCAGAACTTATGGCATAAGTAGCTGAAACGTGTCTATTATTTACATTATCAAATATCTCAAGAATATAAGTTCCTGTTTTATCACTCTTGACAAAAAATTGTGCAGTTATTTGCAAAGCACCTGATGTTCCTTTTTTTAATTGAATTAAGTCGGTTTTTTCTATTTTATGTTGAAGATATAATCTTGCGTTACTTGCAGGGCTACTAGCAGCAGAAGTAGTGTTAATTTTAAGAGAATTTACAAAACCATCTGGGGCATCAGCTTCTTGACTTGTAGTGTATGTACCATGATTTACAACAGTTGTTTTATATCTATCCGGCCCACCATAAGCACTTGCATTATTAGTAATTCCAGTAACAGTACCCCTTTGACTAACAGTCATTGCTCCATTAATATTTATTCTTCTACTACCTAGCTGACCACCATTAATAGAAGTTATGTTTGCGGCACACGTTCCATCAGTATTGTTGACAGTAATAGCAGCAGCACTAGCTCCTACCCCTTTTATCGAATTTACCTTGATCTCTGACATAATTAACTAGGTTTTGGGTTAGCGTCTTTAACCGCTTTGATGTGGGTAGCCCACGTTCCAGTTGTATCTAGTTTACCAGCGAGCATATCGGCATACAACATATCTAATTGATTTCCGATTGTATCGTAGGTTGTAGAACCATCAGTTGTTCTATCGGTTTTGTACTTAACAGCAGCAGCTTCAGTGTTTAAAGTAACTCTTGCAGCGTCTATCTTGCTTTGTTCAACAGTAACAGCATTACCAGAAGCATCTAAAATTTTTGAATCTGTATCATCTATTGAAACAACAGATGGGTATGCTTTTCTAATTGCATCGTGATCTAAATTAGCCATTAGGCTGCTACCTCCATACAAGTAATATAGCTTGTTGTTCTATTTCCATTTGCTGTATTATCTTCATCTAATTCTTGAGAATTTATTTTTAGTGGATTATTTTCTGGGTGACATTGTACTTTGTAATTAATTTGTGATGTTGTATTAGGGGAATCTAAAATCTGTGTATTAGCGTTCAAGCAGATTAAATTACTATTTGTGCCATCGCCTGTGTATAAACTTCCAGAAAAAGATGAAACATTTCTTGAACTAGCAGCATCAGCTTTTCCTATGTCTGTTGCAGTTCCACCTATTGTTCTAACTATTTTTCCTGCACCTCCTGACCCTGCATGACCAAACCCAGAGTAAGAAACAGTAATTAAAATTTTACTACTTGTTGCTGAAGGAGTAATATTAACAGCGACACCAATATCCACAAACCCATTTGCACTTGAAGAAAAAGTGTCGGTTTTTCTAAATTGCACAACTTGAAGAATTTTACCTGTAGCTGTGGTGCTTGTTAAAAGTGTTGCATCTGCTGAGTCTGGTAATGTAAAAACTCTGTTATTAGCAGAAGAAGAGGGTGCTTGTAAGCTGAAAGACCCACCACCTGAAGCTGCGTTTAGTTTAATCTTTGCTGTCATTTATCCAGCCTCCAATGCAGCGACTTTTGTTTCCAATACTTCAATTTTAGCAATAGCCTCCTGTAATGCAGCAGTAAGTAAAGGTACAAGTTTACTTTGATCTATTCCTTGATGAATTTCTTGATCTAATTTGTCAGCAGTATATTCTCCAGCATCAATCATTGCTTGAGTAACTACTGCATCTTTAGTCCCTGATATAGCTTCGGGAACTGCTGTAACTTCATGTGCAAAAAATCCATCAACAGTTGTACTAGCATCAACTTTAAAATTAAATCTATATGGTTTAAGTGTTTTTAATCTTGTTATTCCATCAGAAATAGCTGATTCATTTTCTTTTAATCTGTAATCAGAAGATGTGTTATAAGATGTCGCACTCCCAGTTGATTGAATAGAACCTACTGCTCCACCATCATGTGCTTCGAAAACGATTTGTTCAGCAGAAGTACCACCACTAGCTCTTGCGTGTTTCAAAGTTATAGTTCTATGACCTGCAGTTGAAGTATTTTGAATTTCCATTATATGAGCAGCACCAGAAACAGAAATCACATCTCCTGTACCATGATCCGAAGTTGTACCGATACATAATGTTCCATCAGAATCGATACGCATACGTTCTGTGTTATTTGTAAAAAATCTTGAGCTAGTTGCTTTTGTATTTATAAAATCAAAACCACTTGTTGAAGCTACAAGCCTACTAAAAACACTTGAACCATCAGCACTAGAAAGTACTAAACTACCGCCCCAATTATTATCTGATACTGAAGTAATTTGTAATTTATGTGATGAACCATAACCTGTATCTATACTTGAAGTGCCTATGCCTACGCTCCCAGCAGAATTTATACGCATACGTTCTGTTCCACCTGTATTTATATTGACAGTATCAGTACCAAAATTTATTCCTGTATTACTATCCGTTCCTGTTACTGCTGGTGCGGAAGCTGATCCATCAACCCCAGAAATACCAGTAGTGCCGTTAATGTTTAAAGCCATAATTAAACTACTGTATAGACGCTGCCAGAACTGACAGTTAAGGTGATTCCGCTTGCTACGGCAATAGGACCTGCACTCATACCATTAGACCCTGAAGGGATTACACGAGATGCACTAATCGTAGCACTATTCTCGTAGATCGCACCACCACCAGTTGTAGATGCAACACCTGTTAAAGCTGACCCATCAATCGCAGGTAAAGTGCCAGTAATATTCGCAGCAGGTATAGCTGTTAGGTTAGCTGCTGAAGCTGCTGGTAAAGTTGCAGGGAACCTGGCATCAGGTACAGTTCCAGAAGTTAGGTTTGCTGCACTTAACGCAGTTAAATCAACAGCAGCCCAACTTAAAACTCCATTTGTATCTGTTTTTAAGAACTGACCATTAACAACATTTATAGGCAAAGTTAATGTATAGCTTGCACCTGCACTGTGGGCTGGTGATTTAATTTTTACACCATGAGCGTTTGTTGAACATCTAAGCTCAAGTGTTCCATCAACACTAGTACTATTATCACCTTGGATTCTGACTACACCAAATTCACCGTTTGGATTAAGAACAATATTACCGTTAGTTGTGCTTGTAGTAATCTCACGAGCTTGTACATCTAAGTTACCACCTAGTTGTGGCGAGGTATCTTCTACAACATTACCTATAGCACTACCACCGCCACCACCTGCATTAGCAGCCCATTTAATACCTGTGGCTTCTGAACTATCAGCAGTTAATATATATCCATTTGTACCAACAGAAAGGGCTGAAGGATCTCCAGAGCCATCTCCAACTAATAATTCACCTTTGGTATCAAGGTCACTGTTCATCACTGCACCAGCAGCATCTACATTAGTGGCATCTGTTACATCAGCACTAGCTTCTATTGCATTTAGTTTTGTATGATCAGCATCTGTGAATACGTTACTGTCAGAAGCTGATTCGACAAGAGTTCTAATTTCACTAGCTGTCTGATCAGCAGTTGCACTTGCTTCTATAGCATTAAGCTTTGTGTGGTCTGCATCAGTAAAGACATTAGAATCTGTTGCTGATTCAACTAAAGTTCTTATCTCAGCAGCAGTTTGATCAGCAGTTGCACTGGCTTCTATAGCGTTTAACTTACTATGGTCAGCATCAGTAAATACGTTACTATCACTGGCACTTTCTACAAGTGTTCTAATCTCTGCGGCTGTTTGGTCTGCTGTAGCAGAAGCTTCTATTGCATTTAATTTAGAATGATCTGCGTCTGTAAAGACATTACTATCAGTTGCTGCTTCTACTGCTGTTCTGATCTCTGCGTTTGTCTGATCTCCTGTAGCTCCTTCTTCTATAGTTGCTAACTTATCTGTAATTTCTTGTTGAGCAAATAATACCTGGTCACTATTATTATCTAAATCTATTTCTGTAAGAACACTACCATCTTGGAAATCTACCTTCTTAGCACTTATATCAGTATCTCTTTGAAACCTTATCGCAGCACCATTAGCAGGGGTATTACCACCAGTGAAGGTAAGAGTAGACCCACTGATTGTATAGTGTGTGGTTATGGTTTTCGTAACACCAGCAACTGTTACATCAATTTCACTATCAGATAAAAAAGAAAAAGATATAGCAAAAGCAGTAGTGCTTCCATTACCAGTATGGGTAGTTAAGGATGATGCAGTGTTAGTAGCCATGATTAAATAGAATCAATGTTGCGTTCAAAGCCTTCATTGAGGGCTTCAAGTTCTTTAAGATATGCTTCCATCTTATCTGGTGCATCCTCTTGTAGCCACTTCATAATAGCTCTTTCTTCTTGATCTTTATATATATTTCTAAATCCGTTCCTTAATTGTTTTGTTATTTGATCTCTGTATCTTTTTGATCTCTGTGAATCTATAGCATCTGGACCTTCTTTTAATATTTTTAAACGCTTTTGTACTTGCGGATCATTTATGTATTCAAGGTACTTTTCTTGAACAGAAACACCTTCTTCATCTCTTATTAAAGGAATACTGTTATTAATCTTTAACCAATTTTCGCTATCTAAATATATTCCGCCAAGTAATTCATCTGGTAAAGGAGTATCTACAATTCCAATTTCATCCATAAAAGTAAGGATAGGATTGTTTTCTGACTCACTAATTTTAAAACGATTGTAATTCTTATAACCAAAACCAACAGGATATTGTTTAAATTTACCTGTGTATTTATTACGCACTGGTTCTAAATCAGCATCCCATCCAGTAACACCTTGAGATAATGTGCGTTTAAAATTTAAACCAAACTTTTTAAAATAATCTTCTACTACTGGTATTTTAGGCTCAACATCAACAAGTGTTCCATCTTCTCTTGTTGTTTGTTTGGTTATATCACCTTTGCGTACTTTTATTTCTTTAAATTTAGGATTTTCTAAGTTGTATTGTATCCCTGTTGACTCATCAAAATAATCATAATCATTAGCTCTTTTAATAGATCTAGCGGTAGATTGCCACATTGGTAGTGGTATTTTAGAAGCACCTAAAGAAGCAATATCCAAATACTTAACTGTACTTTCTGGCATACCAAGACTTTTAGCTATATCACTAACTGACGCTCTGCCAGAAAAAGGAATCCTGTTAATAATTTGTCTACCCATCCATCTTGCAGCCCTATCTGGATGTCTAAACACATTAATAAATTCTGTTGCTCCTTTTAAAAAAGTATCATTCTGTAGTGTTCTCCAAGTAAGAGCTAGTACAACATTACCTGCTTCTTCTTTATCTTCTGCATCTAATTCTGCTGTTACTTCAGGCCAATCACCCATAATTTCCATAGCACTTTCCCAAGGATCTAAACCTTGAAATGACAAATAATATCGTTCTGGTTTTCCATCTGGACCAAAAATCTTATTACCTTCTTCATCTTTTTTAAGAAAACCAACACTACTAGGTATTTCGCCAAGTTCTTCTCTTAGATTTCGACCTTCATAATTATCAGGACCTGCACCAATTAAAACCATTTCAGCATTAGGATCGTTTCTTGCTGTTGACATCAAACCTAATGACAACAAGAAACCTTGTCCTAGTATGGCTTCTCCTAACGCTTTAAATCTTGTTGTTTCATTATCACTAAGCATTGCGTCATTATATTCTTTAAGAACATTTCCAAAGCCAATATTGATAGGTTTACCTGTTTGAAAATTTAATTTATTTAAAAGACCGCCTGGTTTTGACGCATCATATTTTGTTCCAATTACAGAAGTAGGAAAAGTAAGAAACTTTCGCAATACAAATTTTTTAAGGTTTACTGGTGTACCAATAAAAGGTTGAATCCAATCCATACCAGGTTTTTTAGATAAATCAGCTAAAGGTTTGGTTGCTTTTTTAAGATATCCTTGCCCCATTGGTCTAGTAAATGTATCAAGTATTGCTTGTTCGGCATTTCTAGCAAATATGTCTTGAGCAAGATCTGAAACACCTTCAATACTTTGATTAACTAATAATTTATTTATATCTTCCATTCCTCTTCTAACAAAAGTTTCAAACTGATTAGAACGTAAACCTGATTCCCATCCTTTTTCTACAAAATCAGCAAAACTGCCACTTCTTAGTATTTGCTGTTTTACGAGTTCGTCACCCCAACTCATAGTAAAACGACCAGGTAAATTAACAGCAGTGCCAAAATGTTTTACAAGTGCCGATATATTTTCATTAGTAATTGATATTGGTGCAATACTTTTATTAAAGAAAGGTAATTCTATTGGTTCTTTTGTTATTGGTACGTTAAGATTTTTTATTCCTTTATTAACAGTTTCTGATTTTTTTCCAAGAAATGATAAATTTTCTGGATCGTTTTTTATCTTTTCTGCTAACTCAGTAAATGTACTGCTTCTATCAACAAACTTTCTGTTAGCAGGTGCAACTAAATTTTCATTTAAAGTCCAAGCTCGTCTTGCCATTTTTACAGAATCTTTAAGAACTAAACCTTGTGATGCTAATTCTGCTATACCTCTAACTATTTGTTTTGAATTGCCTTCTTCAGATAAAGCAGCATAACTCATAGACTTAATTGGTCCTAAAAACATATTAAGAAGACCAGAAGCTACGTTTATTTGTTGTGTTTCTATTCCTCCAAGTAAATTATTGATATAGATTTCTTTACTCATTTTCAAACCAAAAGCCAAATCTTCTATTAATTCATCACCCGATACATCACCTTTTAATAATTTTGTTAAAGCATCAGGATCACCATTAATCGTTCTTAGTTTTCTACTAAAATCTAAAAGCTCATTTAAGTCTTTAGAATCTAAAGCTCTTTCAATCTGTTCTTCTGAAGGCACTAATTCCTTCATTACTTTTTGATCTTCTGCAATTCTTTTCTGTTCTTGTATCTGCCCTAAAACATTCTTATCTGTTGCTTTAGTTTTCTTGACGTTTTGTAGGTTGGAGCCATCCTTAAGAATTGTTGGATCTTTACCTGCTAGTTGTCCAACTCTTTCTGATCTTGCTATTTCAGATCTCAAACCTTTTAGTTCTGTAATAAAGCTAGTAAATTTTCTCCAGTTCTTAATAAATATTGGTTTTGCTTTTTCATATAATTCTTTGTTATCAGTTAATCTTGCTTCTTCTAATATTTCAAGAGATCTATTAATGTTTCTTGCTGATCTTCTTTGTACTCTTATACCTTTTAAAACATAATCAGCTAATGTTTCTTTTGTCTGATCTGCATAGTTATTAAATAGATAGGTAAGATTCGCAATCGTAGTATCATCAGCCATTTTGACTATACGACCTAACTGCATTTCATCAGTCATAACTTTTGTAGTCTTCGGATCAGTAAGATCAGAAGCATTTATACCGTCATAAATTAACTGTGCATCTTTATCGGAGTCAGGTAATATATTCCGACTAGGTATGTAAGTTCCTTTTTCTTGATCTATAAATCCTACTGGTTTTGTAGGTTGTAAGTCTTTAGAAAACTTCTGAGTTTTAGGTGGTTTCGATCTACTTACTAAGTCTTCTGCAACTTCCTCACCTGTATCAGTTCTTGATACTTTAAGTAGTTCCTCAATAATGTCGTCTTCACCTTCATCAATCAATAATTCAGTATTGCTTTTTGCAAAAGTATCAACATCATCTAAAGTATTTTTTTGATATTGAGAAACAACGTCCAATGATTGCTGCCTTTTAATAGGATTGTTTCTTATGCTTCTTAAACCTTCAATCATATTATCTGCTTTTTTTACTGTCTCTTCAGCAAAAAGACCTTTTAAAGCAGATGTAGTATCTGGTGCTGTTTCAATTAGTTCTTTAGCACCTCCAGCAATTTTACCAACAGCACGACCACCCAAACCAAGAACTTCACCTGCAAGACCCATACAATACTGTTGTCTTAATTTTGCTTCTATAAAAGGTAAATCTTCATCTGCTGCTGAACAATGTTCAAAGAAATCATTTCTTATAGGCTTCCATTTATTAAGTAAGTCATATATGTTTTCTTCATAAGGTGTAAAAGCTACAGCATCTGCAAGTTGACCTGATGCAAAAAATCTTAGTGGTTCATTTTTTAATCCAGCACCTTTTAAACCTTTACTTGCTAAATTCAACCCAACTAATGCTTTACCAAAACCATAAGTCAAACTATATCCAAGTTTGTTTTCATCACCAGGTCTTTTTAATCCTAAAGCTTCTAAATTAATAAGATCTTCTGGCTCGTATGGATTACCTTTTATGGTAGAAAGATAACCTCTAATTTGATTATTAGTGCTATTTACTAAACCAGGAACAATAGAAAAGAACCCTCTTGATACGTCACCAACAGGACCTAAGGTTTCTGCATATTTGTCTTGTAACTCTCTTATCTTTCCTTTTGAATTTTGAATTATTTGTTCTCTATTAGCTTTAATTTCATCAAGAGATCTTTTATCTCCAAGAAAAGTATTATCAAAAAAATCAACAGTTTTTGCAGCAGATTCTTTTAGTGCGTTATCTACTTTTTCAAGACCTTTGATAATAGGGTCATTTTTTTTATCTTTTTTGTTAGAAGGTGTTTGAGTCATTGCTTAAGATTTTTGTTGGTAAATGCCAGTTTGCTGTAAGAAGTCAATCCCCATTTGGTATTTAGAACCTCCTTCTATTAAACCAGGTAATGCTTTATTAACAGTAGTACCATTTGAATCTTCCCAATCAGCACCACCTTTATCAAGGTTAGATACATTACCTGTAAATATAGCTGCATATATCTCTTTTGCACCATCACCAGGTCTTACACCTCTATCTTTTAAGAAACTAGTAACAGCAACCATTTGTTCTTCAAAAGTCATATTTTCTTTAATGTTATATTTAGCGATCTCATAAGGACCAAATTGAATAAGACCTGTATATTTTTTACCTGTAGCTTTATCAACACTTACTACAGAAGGTCTAAATGAAGATTCTTGTGCAATAACGGCAGCTAAAGCTATTGGGCTAATACCTAATTCATTAGCTGATGTAACAATAGATTGAACTCTAGTATCATCACTAAAATTAATTTGTGGCTCTTCAATACTTTCTTGTGGCATATTTAATTGTTGCCCAATATTAATTAAGTCTTCATTAGTTATATTGTTAACTTCCATAATATCGTTTATTGTTGTGCCAAAGCTTTCAGCAATAGAAGTTAAAGTATCACCTGCTTGCACAATATAAGCATTAGCTTCTTCTGCATCTAACGCTTTTTCTCTATCAATATCTGCTTGTGTTATCTCACTTGCTGCTCCCCCTAAAGGTTGATTTTCATTTATAAGTTTTGGGGTATCAAACATGTTCGGGTCATTTAATATTTCATTTTGATTATTAGGTTGACCTTGTGGATTGTTAGGTGTTTTTAAAGGATTTTTCTTTCTGTCTGCTATTGAAAATGGATTAAGAATTACTCCCCCTTCTTTTCCTAACGCATTGATTTCTGGAATAGTAGGAGTATCTACTTCCTCTTGACTAAAAGTACCAACCTCAAGTTTTAATAAATCATCTAAATCTCTATACATTTCTTTTATTTCCCTGCCATTCATAGGTCTACCATTATCTTCTTTGAAATCAAGCATCCGTTGATCAGCTTCATCTGTCAAAATTCTTTCATATCTTTGCAATAGCTTTGCATTTTTGTTTGTAAGACCACGAACTGAAAATGGTCCACCTTTAGTGCTTAATGCTGATTTAGCATCATTAATTATTTTTGTTTCATATTTTTCTAAATTACTGGCATAACTTTTCATTTCTTTTATTTCTCTTTCAATTTCTTCAATAATATTTTCACTTTCAGAGTCAGGTGTTAAATCAAGCTGTTCTAATTTATCTAGTTCAAGATATGCACTGCCTTTATCTGGTTCTCCATCAACCATATAAATACCTCTAGTAATGTCTTTTCTTAATTTGTTTGCTTTTTCAATAAAAGTTTGATTATCTAATACACCAAACTCATCAATTTCTGTTTGAAATTCTTTTTGAGGAAATTTAGTTTGTAAGTTTTGATATTTTTGAGCTTTAATTGTTGGGTTGGTTTCGTTTCTATAATCTTCAATAGCTGTTGTAAAATCATTTCTTAGTTTAGCTTGCCTTATTTTATAAGGTCTTTGAGTTATTTCTACTTCTTTTTCGTATATATCAGTAAACAAATCAGTTGTTTTTTCGAGCCATTTAGGATTATCTTTTAATGTCTTACCTGGAGAAGAACCTGGTATGGATTCACCTAAAAAATTAACTAAACTACGAGCATAACTATAATTACCTTGAGTAATAGCTAAATCCCCAATATTAACAATATTACTAATAATACTTTCATTAAGTGAAGTTAAATCATTACCAGTAATACCTGCATTTTTCATATCAACAATTAAATTTGAAAGACTTCCTTTAATGTCATTTTCCATAACTTGTTTTGCTTCTGGGTTTCTAAATTTATAAGTTTGTGCTTTTATAAAAAACTTTGCACTTTCCTTTACAGTGTCTGTACTTTCTGCAAGTAACTTATTTTTATTAAAAATATTAAATTGTTTTCTAGCTTCTGTATCTAAATTAGTAATAGATTTTTGTAGTTGAGGTAAAAAGAATTTATTGAGTATTTCTGGATCTGTATCTTTTGAAATGTTATTTACTACAGGACTAATAACACCTTGAAACCAACTATTAAACTCAGGTCGATCAGGTGAAACTTGAGTTAAAGGAACATTTGATATAGAACCATCGTCATTAGTAATATCAATTTTATCTGTCTTATATCTTTGTTGTATAAGATTATTTATTTTAAAGGTACTGTTTATAGTTTTTTGTTTTGCATAAGCTTTTTTTCCATGCCTAGAAGCTCCTATTAACTGATCAGCAGCATCTTTACCTTCTTGTTTCCTTGTTTCAGTTACAATATTTCCAAACATTCCACTCAGTAAATCTTCTTGTATTGCTATGTTTTGAAATTTAATTTTTTCATCATCAACTCTGTCTTGTATTTTTTGTCCAATAAACTTTTGTAAGGCAGGGTTTATTTCTGATAATATTTTTGATAATCCTTCTATGTCTGATATTGGTTCATATTGAGGAGGTGCTACAAATGTGTCTACAGGTCTTGCAGAAGAATTGAAAGCTGTACTTTGAAAACTAGAGGTCATTTTATGGCTGCGTAAGTGTTAAGTCCTTGTGTTGCTGTATTAAGGATAACTGAAGCTAGTGAAGGAATCTGGTTATATGCGTTGTTTACTTGGCTTTGTAATTGATTACGTCTGTTATCTCTCTGTGATTCAAGACCTAAAATATTTCTTCTATATTGATTAGTTGCAGATTCTAGTGATTGGCTGATAGCTTCTCTGGCATTAGCAGCTTGTCGTTCTGCATCAGCACTTAATAATCCAACTGTTAAACCTGCCTGTTCACTAGCTCTTATACGACCTCTAGCCTGTAATCCTTGTATTGTCTTAGCTAATTTTTCTTGTGCTGCTGAAGCCCTAGTTTCTTTTAACTGTGTTGCTGTAGCTTCTTGTTGATTTGCAAATGATTGCTCTCCTGATTCGTTTGATTTAACAGCCGAATTATAAGTATTATTGGCATTTTCTATTGCTGCTGATCTCATAGCCAGACCACTCGCCAAACTAACAGCTATAGAAGCAGCAAGTACAC
>Ga0181401_1000590_pt1 | contig 15035 bp, 26 predicted proteins | sample 24SPOviralmetaG_FD_130130 | JGI IMG/M metagenome (GOLD analysis project Ga0181401, IMG submission 130130) | Marine viral communities from the oligotrophic San Pedro Time Series (SPOT) site, San Pedro Channel, CA, USA - 24 SPOT_SRF_2011-07-20 | ecosystem: Environmental > Aquatic > Marine > Strait...
CTGAGGATGGAACAGAATTTAGTTTCAAAGGATTTGTGTTTGGACTTATTGATAAAGCAATCAATTGGGTAAAGGGTATTTTCTCTTGGGCAGAATCTACGCCTGAGGAAGGTGAAGAGGGTTGGACTTTGATGGGTTCAATACTTGAAGCAATAAAAGCACCTATTCGGTTTATTAAAAATCTCTTCACATTCAGTGATGATGATATGAATGCAAAAGGCATTTTTACTAAACTAATTGATTTAGTTTATGCACCACTCAATTTGGCAATCAACTTTATTCAAGGGTTGTTTGGATGGGGTGATCCAGATGAACCATTCTCTTTAGGTACATTAATAACAGATACCGCACAATCTATCTTTGATTGGTTTAAAGGACTATTTGATATTGATATTGGTGGATTGATTAAATCAATTCCAGGCGCTGGTAAAGTGTTGAGTTGGTTTGGATTTGGTGATGAAGAACCACCAGCAGAATCGCCTGCCGCAGACCCTAATCAACAAAAATTAAGCGAAAACCAAGATAATCTTGACAAGAATGCGATGGAGATGGAAGAAGTCTCCAGACGTATGGACAAGTTTGAGTCTGGCAAAAATGCATACTTCGGTAGAGACACCCAAGAAAAATATGATGCAGATAGGATGTTATTTGAACAACTACTGCAACGTGAGGGTGAACTAGAACGTGCAAATCTTGCTCTACAAGAAGCAATTGCAGATGGGGCAATAGGTGGTGGAACTACTGTTATTGATAATTCTCAAAGAACCTCAAATCAAACAAGCGGTGGAAGAATGGCACTGCCAATTCCTATATCAAACAACCAAGCTTGGGAAGCATACGGTTATTAATCTCTAACTGCACCGTCTTTATCAGCAATCTTAACTAACCAACCGCCTTCGTTTACACGAAATACATCTCCAGGCTTGTAAAGGTAATGGTCTTTTTTAGTACCGTCTTTACCTACACCCATAACTTCACCTTCCCACTCACCACTAACTTTAAAGTTAGTACCTGCTTGGTCTATATTATAATCTACCCACATCATTTGTGTGACTCCAATAATTCTTTTGATGGATTGCCGATAAACTCAAAGTAACCATTTGGGCCAACTCTAAACTCATCACCAATTTCAACTTGTACATCATCAATTACAAAGTGTTTATCTTCTGTATTTTTTTCGGATAAAATACGAAAACCGTTTTCAAACTTCATTAAAAGTAAATCTTTCCACAACATAGTATACCCTTTCTATTTTGTTGTCGCTATGAATACACCGTTCCAATCTTCTGGTAGGTCTTGTGTTTTCATATACTCACATCTCTCAATCCACATCTCATAATACTTAGTCATTTGACCATCAAACTCTTCAAATAATTGGTTACAAAGTTTTATACATTTGTCGAATTTTTTTTCAGTGTAACATTGATGCATCAGTTCATGTTTCTTTTGAGCATCTAAATCACAGTATCTATTAAGTACTGTGTAAATTCTTATTCCTACAGTCTTACCTTTAACTGCAAGTTCATCTACTTTGAGGTAGAAGAAATTGTTTTTTGTTTCATCGTATGTCTTTTCTCCAACAAGTAGTAGACATCCGTACTCTTTACATTTGGATTCAATTCTAGCTGCTGTACTGACGGAATCTCCAAGGACATCGTAACTGTGTCTTTGCGTACTTCCCATTTCGCCCAGATAACCAAGCCCAGTATTAATACCAGCCCCCATCCCAATGGGTGGCCTACCTTCTGAAGTAATCTTTTCATTAAACTTCTCCACTGCATTAAGCATTTCTAACCCACACTCTACTGCTGTGCGTGGATGATATGGGTCATCGTTAGGTGCGTTGTGTATGTGCATAGATGCATCACCGATATACTTAATTACCATACCGTCACTGTCAAGTATCGGTTGTGTAATTGCATCCATATATCCGTTCATAATTTTAGTAAGTCCCTTTACATCATCACCGAATGATTCTCCTAATGGAGTAAATCCTCGTAAGTCACTAAACACAATACTAATCTCACGTTTCATACCTTCTTTGATTAGTGCTGGGTTCTCCTGTAACATGCGAACAACTGTTGGTGATGCGTATCCAGCGAACTGTTTCTTGATTGCTTGTTTCTCGAAAAACTCTTTTGTAAATCTATTGAATATTGCATGGAATCCAACCAGAGTTGTTACGATAACAACCCAACTCCAATCCCATAACTGTAAATGGTTTATGAAGTAATAGTACGAACCATAACCAACACCCAATGGAATACCAACAATGAATATACCAGATAACCAATATGGTGCTTTTGCAGCAAGTAATATTAGTAGAAGTGCAAGTCCAATCGCAGATGCCCATTCTAAGAATGTTGCTTCTGGTAATCGAACAATCGTGTCACCATTTAGAATTGTTTGTAGAGATATTGCAGCAGGAAGATGTGCATACATCTCACCTTTAGGTGTTGCAACAATGTTTGATAATCCCTCAGCAGTTATACCAATGATAACTGTCTTGCCTGCAAGAGAACTGTAGTCATCAGATACAGCACTAAGGGTAGGGAATTCTTTATTAAATCTTAACCAGATTCTACCAAAGGAATCTGTTTTTATAGTTTGATAGGCAGGAACACGCATTGCAGTGATTCCACCTTCTTGTGTTTTTACTTGATATGATGGGTCACCAACTGCAACACGAATAGTTTCCATTGCAATAGATGGATATACCTCATCACCTATTCTCATTAATAGTGGTAAACGTCTTACAACACCATCTATTTCTGGTACTGTATTTACTACACCAACACCATCTGCATTATCGCCTAATAGTGGAATTGGGCCCAACATTCCATTCCATTCAAATAACCAAGGCAATGGGTCACCTATTTTAGCGACACCACGAGGCACTGCATTCTTGATTTGAAAGGTATCTTGTGAAGTTCCTGTCTGTGCAATAATAACACCGTTTTGGACAAGTGCTTCTGCCAAGTCCATATCACCACCAAGTCTATCCTGTTCTGAGAACAAAACTGGAAGAACAATTATACCTACACCAGATTCTCTTAACTTCCAAATGATATCTGCAATGACTGTTCTTTTCCAAGGCCATTGTCCATACTGTTCAATAGACTTTTCGTCTATCTCCAATATTGCAATATCAGATGAAGTTGTGGGTATGTCGTATTGCTGGACTAAATCGAATGATTTTAGTCGTAGAGTTTGTTTAACAAACGGGTCGTTCCAACCCCAAAAAGATATTACTGCAAGTGTAAGAAGTGCAGTTGTCCAGTGTGTAATCCATTTCATCCATCTATTTATGGTGAGATGGATTAAGCATTCTATCCCAACGAGGGCCTACACTTTCCCAATACACTGTACTCTCATTTGCATATGTTAGTACACCGTAAACCAGAAATCCAATTGCAGTTAGAGCAATGATACTACCTTTTAGCATCACGATTATCCCAAGGTGCGTTCTCATAACATCCTGCTGGAAGAGTATCTTTGTAACTCACTCCTGCTTCAAACCCACTTTCGGTTTGTTTGATATATGCACTTTCAAAGGGCATCTCTCTTGGTTTACCCCAACACCTATTCAGCGCTTGGCCTGGGACTCTGTACCTTGGATTGTGTTTTAGGAAATCTCTAAGTTCAGCATTCTTTGCTTTGATTTGTGGAATTTTCCACGCATTGTAACACTTAGATGATGCAATAAAATCTATAGAATCAAAGTCACTACCTTTACGGTTTTCTTCAATACACTGTTTTAATACTTCATTATTAATGTTTGCACTTGCAATACTTGTCCAACAGACAAGTGCGAGCAACAGCAAACCTACTGCTATAAAATTCTCTCTCATTTTTACTCTCTCTCATTTTGCTCTCTTAGTATTGTGTTACTGAAACACTACACCCATTTGCATTGGTGCAGAACTGTGTAACACTGTATGAATTTAATCCTGTATCTTGCCAACTACTCCCTAGTTGTTGAGCATTAACAGTGACAGGCCCACCAGCATTAGTTACATCTATATTAGCAACATTACGCATTGACCTTTGATATACTATTACACTATTATCATCACCAGTTACACTGATGTTTGCTTCGACTTCTCCATAACTATCACTTTGGTGTTTTACTGTATTATCATCACCGTCAATCTCAATATTACTTTCTTTAAGTCCACCCCAATCCATAGTACTATATGGATGACTTCCATTACTATGGTTTGCAAAGATGTTTTGTGCTTTATTGCGGTCACCAACAATATCAATATTGGTTATATTTTCATTAGTATTATTTCGTCCAGTTGCATGTGCTACGACAACTGTGTTATCGTCACCAACTGTACTACTTGTTACAGTAGAATCATCACTTGCGACACCATCTGCCCAACCGTGTGCGTTACCGTTCATATCTGTACAATTTGAATCATTGTTGATAGCACAATACTGAAAGTAGTTGTCACTACCATCTTGAACTACAGTCAATTTAAGGTTATCGCCTGCTTGGTTCACATAAATTTCATTTGCAAATACTGAAAATGAAAATATTAAACTACTGAGACTGAATAACAGAAATTTCATTTCCCCCACCCTCTCCTATGTCATAGTCATAGGTTTCAAATGCCCCTTGTTGCACATCAAATGTATAATTACTATTCTTATTTAAATTAAACTCAAAAAAATTACCTGTACCATCATCTCTTCTGAATACCCAATTTGGAGATTGATCATATAATTCTAATCCTGTTTCTGGGTCTTTACCCAATTTAACTGTCGTTGTCTTTTCAAATTCACTTCTCATCTGAAGTGCCAACTGTTTGTTAAGTTGGTCTAATACATCATATAAAAATGCGTTTGCGAGATAATCTACATCTAAATCTGTAGTCCAAGTATTCTCGTCATCTACTTCTAATTCGTCTTTGTTCAACCCATCAAACTCTAAGTAATCTATACCCAAAAAGTCTGCAAGTTTTTTCGTTCTTTGATATTCTGCTTCTTCATCAAATTCCACTGGTTTTCTAACAATCAATAAATTACTAATCATAGATTCATCTATTGATAACTTCAGTGGGTCAGATGGTGCAGTCTTTTGCGTTGTCACAATCGTTGCCTGAAAGGCTTGATTCAATATTACCATTCCAACATCAGATTCTACTGTTATTTCACCAACCACACAATTTCCATAACTGTTGCAACTAGGTAATAGAATAATCATACTAGAACCAGTTTCATCCACCGTCATGGAAAAGTCTGTGCTTCGAACACCAATAACTGCTGTTGGAGTTGTAATCTTCACATTCTGTCTGGAATTCTTTGCGATTTGTCCAGACGCATATCTTACAGTTCCAAATGATGATTTAAGTGATAATGAACCTGTCTTTGTATTAGGGTCATACACAAACTCATCAATAACTAATTTAGAATTTTCAGTAACATCAACTCGTGTTTCATCCAAAAACTCAATGGCAGTTCTACCATTTTTTGTTTTTACAACATCATAAGATTCGACATTGAAATCCTTTTCAATGCCTTCAATTTTATCACCACTCTTTCTTTCGATGTTAGTAACACCCTTCTGTTCTATCACATCCCCAATCTTAGCATAAGCAGGAGAGGATAGAATCAGATGTATGCTAATCGCTCTGAGTAATATCGACATCAAAATCATCACCATCAATTGTAAGGTCTACAATATTATCTTTGACACCAGTTTGTGATATATCAATAGTACCACCACCACCTGTTACGTCTAGTGTAATTCCATGCCCATGAGCATCACCGTCACCAGTTTGAACTGTTGTTATCGCAACACCAGCATCACTGTTAGATGAGTTAGTTGACAAAGATGCACTATTGTCAAGAGTTACAGTCAAAGCTGCAGACTTACCATTTACTGTTGAGTTAATGATATTATCATCACCAGTAACAGTAAAGTTTATCACTGAGGATTCTGAATCAGCACTTGAACCAACTCTAAGTGTGTAGTCGTTATCATCACCAGTAGTAGCAATGTTTAAAGTCACAGTATCACAATCGCCTGTAGCAGAACTTGAACAAAGTAAATCAACTTCGTTGTTATCACCAGTAAAAGTCCATGTACCAGTGTAAGTACTACCTTTAATAATTGCCGCTATAATATTGGCATCACCTGTTTGAGTTATACTAAATGTCATATCATCACCTGCTAAAGTGACATCAGTAGTTGAATTGCCGATAACATTGTTTGTACCGTCTTGAACAACATCCAAGTCTAACCCATCTCCAGATTGAGTAATATAAATGTCATTACTGTATGCAATACCAGAGTACCATAACGAAAATAACATAACAAAAGAGGTGACTATGTAGTTTTTATGTTTCACCATCTTTCTCCATTTTTAGGGTTTCTGCGGTTTTAAACTTCCACAGAGATTTTTCTTCCCCTTTGGTTATTAATAAACGAACTGCTTCTTCAATTGCAGCTCGCACTGCATAATTTGTGGGTTCATTAACTGCTGAACCGGCTTCAATTTCTAATGCTTTTGTTCCCATATCTAAGAACCGAAATACATCAGCTCCAGATGCGTAACTAGCAATAGTCTTTTCGGTAGCAACACTCAATAATACTTCCCCTGTCTGAACAGAAACAATTCTCATTGCAACTGTTACTTGGTCGGTTCTGTATTGTGTGTCAGCACCAATACCGAAATATCTCGCCCCCATACCACCAGAAGTAGTATTGGAATCATAACCAACAACCCCACCTTCTAACAATAAACCAGCAAACAATAAAGGTTTGAGATTTACTGCACTTTCTCCATCATAAACTTCTCTTGTCGATTTTATAATCTGTCTTTCTTTAACTAGATTATCTAATCCATTCCTTTCAACTACAGTAAACCAAGTTCCATCACCTGCTTTTTGTAGTGCATCAATTACCCAAACATCTGCTCCTTGGGTTACTGCGCTTGATAAATTACTGAACCGTTCACTAGGTTTACGTTGTCCAGTTTTATCAATAAAATCATAAACTGCAATGGTAATCTTTTTACCATCTAGTTTTGGTAGAATTACTAGTTGGTTTTGAATAGGTACACTAGTTACCGCTTTTGCGGGCTCCCAATCTGTTGGATGCATAGTTGCACATCCACTCATCAAAACCATTAATATGATTACGGCAATATTTCTCATTAGAATCCAAAACCAGTTATCGGAACAATTAATTCTGTAAAAGTCCCATCCTCTCCTGTAATTTGTATGGTGATTGTTCCAGACGTTTCATCTTTCACCCAATAAATTGTTGAACCATCTATCTCTGCTGTACCAGAAGTATCACCAGTATCAGTAAACATACTGTCTACCATTTGCTTAGACAATTGTGCATAGATACGAGACTCAACATTTTTAAGAAACTTTTGAATAGTTTCATTTTCTGCTTCTCGTTCAGCACGTCTTGCTTCTGCAGCGGCGTCATCTTCTATTTCTTTTTTACGATTGTGTTGTAGCTGTTCAATACTCAATACATGGGTACTGTAACCATTGCCACTAAATGAGGGGTTATCAAAACCAAAGGTTAAATCGGATGCACTACTCTGCGTTGTTATTATCAGACTTAGTAGACCCACTTTGGTCAAATTCTTTGCTAACTGAACCATATCTTGTCAATATCTCCTTGAGGTCGCCCGTAATAGGCTCCCCTGTCTTTTCATAGTGTTCTAATAACATGGAAAGTTTTGTATTCAATCTTATCATGTCATTATCTAACATTCGGATTCTATCTACTAATGCAATCAGTGTTTTCTGTGCATCCCCAATTACAGGGTCGATTGTTTCAGTTACCCACTTCCATATGAAGAATACAAAGTATCCCATACCAAGTGCGGCAATAACAGGGAAACCAAAGTCTTTAATTGCGTTAACAAACTCAGCCTCCACTAATCTCTCCTTGCATCTTCTTTACCTTCATTCGCAGCTATACGGTCAATGTTTGGTTTGATTTTAAATGCATGACTCATCAAAACATCTATCTTCACCAAATCATTGTTCATAGTTTGCACACGATTATCCAGTGCTTGAATGATGTTCTTTAAAGAATTAACACCGCCCGTCACACCTTTTAATATGAAGCTAATCGTTAGAAACACGAAATATCCTGCCGCCAAGGCGCCAGCAATCGGGAATCCAACATCTTGTATTAGTGTCAGAAAATCCATCTTTTTATTATGTTGGGGAGTGTAACCCAACTCTCTCTCACTCAATTTCTTGTGATATCTATCACCTGTCTATTTAGGTGCCTTCGTATTTAGGCTACCCAAAAGTATATAATTATATATGAAAATGTGTTGTGCAAGAAACAAAAAAAAAGGGTCAACACCGAAATGTTAACCCTTTTCCCAATCCTAAGATTGTACTCTACTACTACCTGGCCCTTTCAGTGTGAATCCAATTCAACCACCAAGGATACATCGTCCAGTATACCTTATTCCACGTTACTCGTTAGCAAGTTTCTCAAAGTACGACATTGCATCGTCATCATCATTACTTGAAGCAGAGAATGGTGCGGTTTGTGGTTCTGGTGTTGGAGTAGACGCTGGTGGAGTGAAATCCACAGTATCTTCTTCAACAATCGCTGCAGCTGTTTTTGCAGTCGCAACTGTTCCAGACAAAACGGCATCTAGTCTTGCTTTCAACTCATCATATGATTTGAAATTACTAGGAGCTGTGAAATCAGCGAGTGAATGACATGAACCATAGATTTTCTCTAGTTCTTCATCCGTTGGTTTTAGTTGTACCGGCTTGTCAAACTCTGACTTATCATAGTTCCAATATCCGTCAACCTTACGAATTTTCAGTTTGAAGTTCGCACCTTCCCATAAATCAAATGGGTTGATAGGAGTTTCATCTGCAAATTCTGGTTGCATTGATTCCATGATTTTGTCATAGATTTTCTTACCATAACGGTACAGCATAACCTTACCATTGTTTTCTGGATTCATTGTATCCTCAACAACGTAGATGTTTGAGTAGTATTGCAATTTACGTTTCTGTTTCCTTGCAATCTCTTTGTCTGACTCTACACCAGAGTTCCACAATGCAGAGTTATACTCTGACACAGGGTCGTTCTGATTCATAGTAGTCAAAGAGTTCTCAATGTACCACTGTCCAGTAGGGCCTTGGAATGCATGATTCCATAAACGTACCCAAGGAAGTTCCTCACCAGTTGGTGCAGGCAAGAATCTGATTACGGCATAACCGTTACCCGACTTGTCTACAACAGGTTTCCACAGACGTTCATCTGTATAAGACTTCTTTTCTGTGTTGGGTGTTGCGTCCTTTTGGACTTGTTGTAACAGTTTATCCAGACTGTTCTGGTTTCTTAGTGCTGAAATTGACATATATTTTCTCCGTATGTTTTTCGTATGTTAAAGTATTTCACGTTATTCATTATATAACATTATTTATAATACATTAAAAGGGCCATGAAGTCAATAGTTTTTTGAAATTATAATGACTTTAATAATGGAAAGACTTTTGCAATCTCTAATGCACATTTCTGTGCAACTTCCATATGCTCTTTTTGTGTTCCGTTCTCAGAACGTAACTCAATATAATGTACCCATGAACGTAATGTACCATTCATGTAAAGTCGTGTCTTAGTCAAACCTTCTGGTAAGACAGCACGTGCTTGTTCTTTTGCGATACCATTCTCAATTGCCCATTCGTAGCATGCTTTCGCTTGATTAATGATACCATGTTGTCTACGTCCCCATTCAGTAATCAAGTCTTGCATCTTTGCATTCTCTTGAATAGATGGGTCAGTTTCAATCTCAATTGAATTTTGACGATTCTTTGTATCCTGTAAACGACATTCTCTAATCACCATTTCGTTACCCATTGCAGATGGTTCTGCATATCGTTGACTAAACTCTTGGAAAGAGAATGAACGATGTCGAACAATCTGATGTGCAATGTCTCTGGTTGTCTCTACTTCTAAGCAGACGCTAACCATCTCCAATGGTGACCAATGCTTGTGTTTACATAGATATCGTATGAGTTTTTCACTCGTTTTGTGTGTGGCTTGATTCGATGGATTGGAGACACGGGCGCAATACGCCACGAGTTCCTGTAAGTTGTCACCGACATAGAGTTCTCCTTCTTGTGGTTGACTATATGATATAAGTCTTGCTGTAGTCAGCATTCTATTAATTCCTTGTTCTTCAGTCACCATCATTATCCTTGTTTCGTGTTTCAAAATCCCAACCAACTTGGTTGAGTACTAGGGGAAAGTCATAAACCACTTCTTTTATTTTGCCATTAACTATTGTTTCAATTTTCCACTTAGTGTGTGACAGTCTTGTTGTTTTCATAACATCTCCGTATCAATGAAGCAGTTTATTATCTTACTTAGGATATTGTCCTAGTTACCTTTTTGGCGGTAACGTGGACGATAAGATGTTGGTTTTACATTTGCAATCTCTTGCAAACGATTGGTAACATCTGCATCACGCTTTTGCAATTCTGCATTGTCACCTTCCAACAACTTTACACGGTCGGTGAGTTCTTCGTTCTTTGCTCGAAAGAAGTCTCGTTCCCGAATGAGTTCATCTGACATTAGAATGTCTCCTTTATCAGCTTGAGTAGTTGCGATTTACATTTCTCTTTATTATATGAGAGAAACACTCCATACTTAACGATTGCTCGTCTTACATCTGGCCAAATCAAATCATCTTTCATATCCTTATCATGCTGTTTGACATATGATACTAACCCTTGTAGGATTACCATCGTTTCTAACCGTATCCTCTTTGCGAGGAAGTTCTTTAATAATACACTATGTTGCCCGTTATTGCAAGAGAAAATTGAATTAAAATCTTCAACTTGTGAAAATAATAGCGACATATCATTCAAAAAATTATATGACAAAGACTGTTTATTCTTACTCCATTCCATATAGTTCTCCTCTGAAAATTCACCTATATATCCTTTTGGTGATTTCACGAAATTCGCTATGAAATAGTCTATTGTCTTGTCATCGTATTTTCTTGCCGTCTTGGCGAAAAAGTTTCTGTCCCTTCTTTTTAGGAATGATGCTTTGGTTGCTGAGGTTTTACCCCCATACTTTTTGTAGTCGTAATCTGTGGTGAAATGAAGTTTTAGACCAAGATACATTCGGTAACACTCCCACGCTTCCATTGGATTTACCTATACTGGTAGTGTTGCTACTCTAGGCAAGAAGTTTAATTCTCTTGCATCTGCTTCTATTTTTTCCTTGAGTGGTTTGGAGATTAAAGGTGCGACTGCATCTGGCTCCATTTGGTGTTTTTCACAGTAGTCTAGTATGGCATCCATATAAGTTGTTTGACCCAAACCAGCACTTACCATCTTTTCAATTTTCAATGCGAACTTCTTAGGTGTCATCACTGCAAGTTCTTCTAAGTTATTTTTCATTACAAACTCCATGTTAAGGTGAATGGGGAGAGTGAAAGGATACTCTCCCCACCCATTAAATTAAGCAGAGCCAGTGTATAAGTACTGGGTGCAAGAACAGTCTAACCGTTGGACTGCATGGACGTATTGAGGCGTCACCCTTTCAATCTGATTCTGAAGTACATCAAAATCTTTTCTTTGCGTTTTCGCTCTTCCTTCAGTTTGCGATAACACCATGCTTGATATAAAGTCATAGCACTCTCCCCTTTAAGGTTAAGTACGTTCCTTCGCATTATGCTACTTCCGTCCCAAAGGGATGAACGAGAATAAGGTGAGGATGTTTCTGTTTACAAGTACACCCTCAAAACTCAGTGCGATTAGGCCGCTAAGGCGTAATCCACAGGAACATAATTGTCGTTTGCAATTATAGTTTTTGACCATTTACGGAGTCACCCGACAATTCTAAACTTTCCTATTCCTACCTGTCGAACCTAGTTCGCCCCCATCATAAACACTCGTTGTTCCCGATAGATACTTTGGAATTTTAGCATCTGCTTTACGGTTTCTTTCTTTAAAATAGTCTCTTGTTATAACAACAAGTTTTATATTAAGTAACCATTTAAACATTTACTTCTCCAAGTGTTTATGGTGGAGGCGATGGGTACTGCCCCCATGTCCAGATTAGTATTCAGTCTGCGTCAACCAAATTGTAATATATTTATACCACATTGACTTTTAAATGTCAAGAGGCAATTGAACCTACTGGTTTACAAATGTATTCTACAGAATCCCAACTTCCATCAGCTGGTATTTCTGAATGTAAAACCAAATGTTCTTCACATAAACTTTTATTTTCAAACCACTGCACATCCTGTTCAATACATGTTGAACCAGAACACACTGTTAAGAATAAATGCCAAATGATTGGAATTATATCTGTCATGTACTTGTACCTCTAGATGGTAGTAGTTCTATATGTCCACTACCTCTTCCAATGATACATGCCATGTTAGAACCTTTAGGAAATTCTAATAAAGTCCATGTTCCAGTTTCTTCATTTGTAGCAATAACCCATTTACTTGGCACTAATGATGGTACTTCGCCAGGCAATACAAACATCCCATCTAAAACTATAGTTGGATATTCACCTCTGGATGCTGCAATTTCCATTACCTCTTCTGGCAATGCACAGACAGTTGGTTTCTCTGTCCAATATGGTGCAGTTACAGCTGCAGTACTAAACAGTAGCGCTGGTAGTACTGACAACATCATTATTAGTTTTTTCATTTTCCTTAATCCACTCTTCTGTAAACAGGTCGATTGTATCAACCAAGTCTTGAAGATAGTCATTTTTGTCCTTTACAAATTCTTGGACAAGTCCATCTTCGGTTACAACAAGAATAACGATTTGGTTAATCTCAATTCCTGTTCTTTCTTGAAACATCTCTGCATAAGCAGATGCTTGCATGTAGTACTCAAAATTATAATCGTCTTTACGTTCTGAACGAGAAGTCTTAAAGTCGATGATAGATGGAACGCCGTTCCATTCTGCAATACAGTCTACTCTTCCAGCAACACGATACTTCTCACTCCATAATCCACACTCTTGTGCGTAAATATTATTTACTGATTTTTCTAGAGTTGGTTTTAGTTGTGAGAACAAACACCAAGGTAAGAATGACTGTTCTTCTTTGACAACATCTTTGTTGTTTAGAAAGTCCTCACACATATGGTGAACAGCAGTTCCACGAGATGCAGCAGTTCGCATGATATGATTAGCAACATCGTTACCAACACGATTACGCCATGCTTGGAGTCCCGCTTTCTTTTCTTTACGAACACCCAATACTGTTGTAATTGATGGATATGTACCAGTTGGTGTTAAGTAGAACCGTTTTCGATTCACATTTGTAGTCCCTACTTCTGGGATATCTACAGCATTATGTATAAACATATTATTTCCTCATTATTAATCTTATAGTGTAGTATACACTATATTCACATTATTGTCAACAGCTTATCGCTTACCTTGACCTCTATATTTCTTGTAACTACGTCTTTTAGACTTATTCATTGTAGACGTAATTGGTTTACGTCCAAGTGAAGTTCCTTTTGACACACCTTCATGTGCAATAGTAGCTCCGTACATTTTCGCCATTATTCAACTCCTAATCGGATTTTGTTGATTAGATACTCCTTCACAAAACCAGAACGCACAATGTCACCGATTGTAAATTCGATGTTATCGAACTGTTCCATTGCATCTAGGATTTTCATAAAGTTAACCATTCCTGCTTTGTCACTTGATTTCAACAAATCTGTCTGAAAGAAATCACCACAGAAAATAATTTTTGAATCTTGTCCAACACGAGTAATGATTGTATCCAATTCGTGGAATGTCAAGTTCTGACATTCATCTACAATAATAACTGCATTGTCTAATGTAATACCTCTAAGAAAAGAAGTAGTCAAAAACATTAATGAACCTTGATTTTTAAGTCTATCATACAATCCAGAAAATGCAGCTGCATTTGGTTGTTCAAACATAAACTTAACCATGTTCTGATATGGTACTTGGAATAGTGCTGTCTTATCTTCCTCATCGCCTGGCAAGAAACCAATCTCACGAGTTGGAACTGCACTACGAACCATGTACACTGTATCGTATGGTGTTTCATTTCTTAGAACATCTTGTAGTCCATTGTATAATGAAACAAATGTTTTACCTGTTCCAGCCGCACCATAGAGGAATAAGTTCTTTCCTTTTTTATACGACTCAAACGCCTTCTTTTGATTGTCCGTGATTGGTTTAATTGAAACCATCTGGTCAATTCTAATGTCTTTCACTTTAGCCATCAATTGTTACTCCACTTGTGTCGATGTTTAGCCAACACCGCATCTGTTTTAATTTGTTTTGCAGACTTCCTACCATACCGCTGTCCTAATTCACTGTCGGGATGTGCCTCTGCCCCTTTTGCAAGAACCTCTTTCCAACCATCATCAGTTTTAGCGTCAATGTTGTCACCAGTAGAACCAGCGATAGAGAACATTGATGGCATCTGTTTAATGTGTGGGTTCTTCTTTAAGAGTTCTTCTCTTTTTGAGTTTGTTAAAAAGTCATCAAACTCTTCACCTGTTTTTGTATTTCTAAATGTAAATGTTGGCATTATATACTCTTTTTATTTTGTTTATCTTTCAGATTATCCATAATCTTCCACTCACGTTCTTCTTCGGGCGTCATAACTTGTATTACTGAAGAGGTATCTGGTTTCCAATAAGTGCCTTTATCCATAGCAATAGATAAACAGTCTGATTGAATACACTCAATCAATTCATTAATTTCATGCGTTGGACGTTTAGGTTCAGAATATTTTGCTACTCTGAGTTTATCACTCATCATTTTAATTGAATCAATTTTATCACACATATCACTTATCTTATGTAACACTATTTATCTCCATCCAAGTTGGCATACCTCTTTTCTTCCATGATGCCAAATGTTGTTTATATTTTATATAGTAATCCCTGTAGGCGGTAATTGAATCTGAATTCTTAACATCATCAGGCATTGCTGGTGTTGGTTGTGTAAAGAACCCTTCTTCCATATTCATAGGTGGAGAAAACAAATCCCA
>Ga0181401_1000592_pt1 | contig 15011 bp, 12 predicted proteins | sample 24SPOviralmetaG_FD_130130 | JGI IMG/M metagenome (GOLD analysis project Ga0181401, IMG submission 130130) | Marine viral communities from the oligotrophic San Pedro Time Series (SPOT) site, San Pedro Channel, CA, USA - 24 SPOT_SRF_2011-07-20 | ecosystem: Environmental > Aquatic > Marine > Strait...
ACAATTAGTATTAATAACTGTGATCGGTGCCTATTTTGGTGGTAGATCACTAGAAAAAGTAAAAAAATAATGGCAAAAAATTTTATAGAAGACATAGCTTTCGGTGCTCAAGGTAGTACTTATGCAGATGCAAGTTCAGCAGCTATAACACCTCCAGCAAATAATGTTTATGTAGCAATATACATGCTTACAGAAACTACGTTTACAAACACTGGTTTAGTTGCTGAATCAGCTACTGGATCAATAAATAGTACGGGTATAGGAGCTGGCGCTGGTGGTAAAGTTGTTGACGGCGTTGTGTTTGAAGCGGGTACAACTATTTATGGTCGTTGGACTTCAATAGACATAACGTCTGGAAGTATAATTGCTTACGTAGGTAACTAGTATGGGTTTAGGATTAGGATTAGGATTAGGATTTAGCGCTGCGTTTAAAACCGTAGTCCAAAAACTATTTTCTAAACTTCGAGCTAGATCCACGTATTATGAAAATAACCGTGACTCTCAGGCCTCTGTTAAAGATACGTTTAACTATGGTCTATTAGATAAAGCTACTATAGTACTTACACCTACCGCAACAAGTGACGCGCTAGTACATTCTGTAAAAACAACTACAAGTGGTGATCTTGTAACTAATGGAGATTTTTCTAATGGAACTAATAGTTGGGCAAGTCCTATATATAACTCAACATTGTCTATTGTAGATGGGCAAATGAAAATTGTAAGCTCTGGACATGCTTTAGGAAGAGCAATACAAGAAATACAAACTGAAATAGGTAAAAAGTATTTGATAAAAGCTACAATTACCAATATAGACAGTACTAATGGCATTCAATTTAAGGTGTCCAACACTTACAATTTAGATAGTGCTTATTTTAATTCAAATAATAACACAACAACAAGTCCTGTGAATATTTCAGCCATATTTGTAGCAACTGCAACAACAACTTATATAGGAAGTTCACAAGGCTCAGGCATTGGTCAATCAGGATTATTAGGTAACGTATCAATAACAGATGTATCATCAGACTTTGATTTTGACAGAGCTAGTAGTGCTACAAGAATAAACTCTGATGGCTTAATACAAGATATGCAGAGTATCACTGACCCTGAATTAGTTACAAACGGAGATTTTAGTCAGATAGGTAGTGAGTTAGTTGCAAATGGAAACTTTAGTAGTTTTGATGTTGGTGGTGGTGATGTAACAATATCTAATGGTACTGCAAGTTTTGTAGATGGGGGTACAAACCCTAATACAAATGTTAATTTAATTAATAGTAGCAATATAACTCCTGATAAATTTTATAAGGTTATTTTTAGTGTAACTAGATATGTTGCAGGTGGTGTTCAGGTTAGACTTGGAGGTGGAGATGCAATAACTGTAGATATTTCAGCAGGAATTGGAGAATATACTTTATATGTTAAAAGTGGAAGTTCAAGTTCAGCTCAAGTTAAAAGATATGGTGGTATTCCAAATTTTGACTTTGATTTAACTAGCATATCAGTAAAAGAGGTTGGGATAGATTGGAGTTTTGGAGATGGTTGGGGTATGGGAGATGGTTTAGCAGAATGTGATGGTACACAAACATCAGGAACTCAATTAACACAAACAGGATTAACATTTACTAATGCTAAAATTTATAAAGTAACATATACAGTTACAGTAAGTGCAGGAAATATTGACGCAAGATTGCAAGGGGGGGGTGCTACAGTAACAGGAACTTCAAGAACTTCTAGTGGTACTTATACAGATTATTTAGTTTCTACAGGTAACACATCATTTAGAATTAGAGGTAATGATGCTTTTATTGGTACAGTAGACAACATATCAGTAAAAGACGTTACATTTAGTGACGACGTAGATTTAGCTAGAATAAACTATGATGGTAATGGTGACAACGGTCACATATTATTAGAGCCAACAAGAACTAATGAAGAAACTAAAAGTAATGAGTTTTCTGCTTGGACTCCTAGTAGTGCTGCAAATGTAACTCCTAATTATATTTTATCTCCTGATGGTACACAAAACGCTTCAAGAGTACAATTTACAGGTGCTGGTTTTCTGTATAATACTGCTCAAGGAAATAATAGCACACTGTTTACTATATCTTGTTATGCAAAAAGAAATGATAGTGGCACGCAAAGTGTTGGTTTTTTTGTTAATGGTAGTGGTGCAATAGATAGTGCTTGGTCGCTTACAAATAATTGGAAAAGATTTACATATACTTATACCTCTACAAATACAAGTATGATAGGTATAGCAGGTGTTAGTGGTGTAGATATATCAGTATTTGGTTTTCAAATAGAAAAAACACACGCTTACGCTACATCATACATGCCAACATACGGTAGTACAGTTACAAGAGCGGTGGAAACATTAACAGGTAGTGGTAATACTACTTTAATAAACTCAACAGAAGGAGTTTTATTTGCAGAGATAGCTGCACTTGCTAACGATGGAAATGTTAGGTATTTAGCTCTTAGCGACGGTTCTACCAACAATATGGTTTCTATTTTGTATTATTCAGGAAATAACAATATTAGAATGATGGTTAAAAGTAACGGTGGGAGTATAGCGGATCAAAACACAGGTGTAACTTCTGTATTAGATTTTCATAAAATAGCTGTAAAATATAAAGAAAACGATTTTGCTTTGTGGGTAGATGGTGTTGAAAGAAAAACAGTTACAAGTGGCGCAACTCCATTAGTATTAAATACGTTAGAATCTGGTATAGGGGGTAATGCTAGATTTTACGGCAAAATAAAACAAACCGCTCTATTTAACGAAGCACTAGAAGATGACGAACTAGAATTATTAACAGGGATCACTAACTTTGGCTCTTTCGGTGCTACAGCGTCTGGTGGTGGATATACAATAATATAATGGGAAAAGGTGTGGTAAAATTAGGAGATGGTAACTGGGCTGTTAAAGATGGAAATCTATTAGCAGTTAAAGAAACTAATAATAGGTTTAAAAACACTGAATTTACTGTTGAAAGAGGCACTGTAGCAACATACGTTGGCAGAGATGGTTTAATCAAAGAAAGTAATTTACAAAACACTAATTTAGTTCTAAACGGTGATTTTGAAGACATGGGTAGTGATTTAGTTACAAACGGTACTTTTGAAACAGAAGTTTCAGGTGCTCAATGGTATAATTTTGGTAGTCCAACCACTGCTGAAAGAAGTACAACTTATGCTTACGAAGGCACACATAGTTATCATATTGTTGGAGATAGTACTAACGACGGTACACAAGCCGCTGCCGCTCAATTTGCGGGTGATTATTCTGATGGAGACGTTGTAGAAATCACCGCTTATGTTTATCCAATAACTGCATCTTATAATTCAATAAAAACAGGTGTTGCTAATTCAAACAGAAGTATAACAAGTTCTTATGCAGGTTTAGTTTTAAATCAATGGAATAAAGTTCAATATCAAGTTACAATTACTGATTCTAGCACTAACAATAACTATATTAGTTTTTTAATAGCAGGTAGCGCAGGAGAATTTTATTTAGATAATGTTTCAGCAAGAATAGTTGATCCAAACAATAGGTGGACATTAGGAACTGGTTGGAGTATTTCAGATGGTAAGGCGGTAAGTGCTGGTGATAGCACGCATTCTTCGTGCACACAAACTCTTAGTTTACCTGCTGGTCAATACAAAGTTTCTCTTAACGCAACTGTAACATCTGGTAGTTTTAGTATTCAAGCTCAAGGCAGTGGCACAGACACGGGTGTTGTAATTAATTCAAGTGGTGCTCACACAGAAATTTTTACAACAACTGCAAATAGATCAACTTTTTCTATAAGGTCAAACGATGGTGATGGAGTAGGTAGCATAGACAACGTAATAGTCCAAGAAATAAAAACAGCAACACCACGTATAGATTTTTTAAACAACACTGATGGGCATTTGTTATTAGAACCAGCAAGGACTAATCTCTTAACTAACAGCCAAAATCTTTCAAGCACAAACTACCCCACTACTAGAGGAACAAGTGATTTATCTTCTGTAGTTTCTCCTGATGGTTTAAGCTATTCTTATAAATTACAAGCTAATGCAACAGGAAACAATGGAACTTGGTTAAGACCTGTTATAAGCCCTGCCTTTAGCGGCGCTCATACAGTATCTGTATTTGCTAAAAAAGGTACACAATCATTTTTACAATTAAGAATAGACGGCATAGGCTCAAGTGTTATTTTTGATTTAAATACAGGAGTAATAAAAAGCGAAACATCAGCAACAGGAAGCATAGAAAGTTATTCAAATGGTTGGTACAGATGCTCTGCTTCAATAACCGCATCAAATTCAACAAAATTATTATTATTAGTAGGTAATGAAAATATGAATCATTTTGTTTGGTCTGTTTCATCTGGAGATAACATATACTTGTGGGGCGCACAATTAGAAGCAGGTGCTTACCCTACATCATATATACCTACTTATGGCGCTGCTGCTACTCGTAGCGCGGATGTTTGTAAAGACTCTGGTACTGTTGCTGATTTTAATAGTACAGAAGGGGTTTTGTTTGCAGATATAGCAGCGCTTGCTAATACTACATCTTTTGAAGTTCTAGGTTTAAGTGATTCAACATATTCAAACTCAGTTGGTTTTGTTTATAGAAATTCAACCAATGAATTTACAGGAGTTGTAAAATCAGGCACCAACACTTCTTATAGTAAAACAACAACTTTGTCAGATGTAACAGATTTTACAAAGGTAGCTTTGTCTTATAAACTTAATGATTTTAAGATGTACATTAATGGGGTTTCAATACATGATGATAATCTTGGAGCCACACCTATAGGTTTAAATGTTTTACAATTTGCAGATGCAAATGGAACATCTAATAAATTTTTTGGCAAAACAAAACAGCTAGAAGTATACAAAACGGCATTTTCAGACGATCAATTAATACGACTAACAGGTGCGCTAGGAACTCACTTTTTTGAATCTTATGCTAGTATGGCTGGGGCATTAACATATACAATACAATAATGGAAAAACCAAGTTTAGAAATAGGTAACGGCAATTGGGCGATAAAAGAAAATAATTTACTAGGCTATGCCAATGTAGATGGTATGATTCTACCAGACCCAATAACAGTGACTAGAGCAACGTTAGCTACTAGAGTTAATCCTAGTGGTTTGATAGAAGATGTAGAGTTATTAGGTGGTGATTTAGTTACTAATGGCGATTTTGAATTAAATAGTAATTGGAATAATTTCGGTAGTCCAACTACTTCAGAGCAATCAACTGAACAAAGTCATACAGGAACTTATAGTTGGAAAATAATAGCAGATGCAACACAAGAAGGTATATTTTCTCCAAACAATTTTAACTTGACAAATGGTCTTACCTATACAGTTTCATTATGGATATATTCAGTAAGTGGTAATTCAATTAAATCAGGTTTAAATAATACAAGTCAAAGTGTATTTACTGAAAGAACTGTAACAGTAGGAGAATGGACTAATATTACTTACGAAGCAACTGCAACAAGTACAGGCGCGTCATATATAAGCATTTTATCTCAGAATTCTTTAAACTTTTTTGTAGACAACGTGACAGTAAAAGAAGTTACAAGAAATGGCTTAGCAAAAATAGATTATACAGATGGTACTGCTAATTTATTAGTAGAACCAGCAAGGACTAATACTGTAACTTATAGTGAAAAAATATCACAATACACGCATGTAGGATTAACTATTATAGACAATGATACAACTTCTCCTAGTGGTTTAACTAGTGCAAGTAAAATTACAGAAACAGATGGTGGAAGCTTACATTATGCAGGTGTAAGTTTATCTGGAGCAGCAGCAGAATATTCTTGGAGTTGCTTTTTAAAACAAGGAACAGTTAGGTATGCAGGTATGAGAGCAGTAGTTAATGGTTTTGTTAATAGATTTTTTGTCAATGTAGATTTATCAAATGGAAGTGTTGTTGATACTAATACTGTTGGTTCTGGTGTAACTTGGGAATATTCTGTTGAAGAATATAGTAATAATTGGTATAGGTTAATAATAACCGCACCAAATACTTCTGGTAATATGGACTTTACAATTTCTCCGAGTAATCAATCTAATCCATCTTATTCTTTAGGTTTGCCTTCGCATTCTGGTGATATTAACAATTATTTTTATGCTTGGGGCGCACAATTTGAACAAGGTTCTTACCCAACTTCTTATATAAAAACACACGGTGCAACAGCAGCTAGAGCTCAAGACGTAATTATAAAGACAGGAATTAGTGATAAGATAAATAGTACAGAGGGAGTTTTGTTTTTTGAAACAGCTTTTTTAAATGACACTGGAAATTACAAGTCTGTAACTTTAAGTGATGGAACTACTGCTAATAGAATTACTTTTGAAAACAGACCTGTTGCAAATCAAATAAAAGTATTTGTTTGTGTTTCAGGCACAAACGTTATGCAATCAACGCAAACGTTAACAGATGTTAAAGCATTTAATAAAATAGCTATAAAGTGGAAGCAAAATGATTTTGCCTGGTGGGTAAATGGTGTTAAAATATATACAGACACAAGTGGTAATACATTTTCGGCAAACACTTTAAATAGATTAGGATTTGATAGGGGCGATGGATTTACTCTACTTGAAGGCAAAGTAAAACAACTACAGGTATATAAAACCGCACTAACAGACTTAGAAATAGAATCATTAACAAGTTTTGCTTCATTTACAGAAATGACTAACGCGTTAAATTATACAATATATTAATATGGCAGCAACAATAAAATTAGGTAATAAAGATTGGGCGGCAAGAAAAGATTTTTTGCTAGCTTACAACGATGAAAATAACAATTTTAAACCTTTACCATTTGATTTTACAAGAGCGAGTAGTGCTACTTATATTGGTAGTGATGGATTTATAAAAACCTCTACAACTGCACAGCCTAGAATAGACTTTAAAGACAACACTGATGGGCATTTATTGTTAGAACCAGCAAGAACTAATACGGCTATTAATTCAGAAAACTCAAGTTTATATACTTATAGAGACTCTGTAAACTTGTCTGACGTGGCTATGGTTACTCCTTATGGATATACTTCTAATGCTGTAAAAATAGAAGCTGTAGCAGGTGATAACTCGCCTATAAGAGCTGCTAGTTTTTCCTTAGGAACATATAGTCAAAACAATGTTATAACTGTTTCTGCTTATGTAAAATATAATGGATATCGCTACGTACAGTTTGGTGGTTATTTTGGTAACGAAGGTGCAAGATTTGATTTAATAGACGGTGTAGTAACACAAAACTTAAGCAATGTAATTAGTTCTTCTATAAAAAAAGTTGAAAACGATTGGTACAAGCTAACCACAACATATACGTTTCAAAACACTATTGGTAATGGTAATTTATATGCTGGATTTGTTTTAAGCACACAAACTAATTTTTCCCACACTAATTCTCCAGCTGGCGGTTTATACGCTTGGGGTTTTCAAGCTGAGCTTGGTAGCTATGCTACATCTTACATACCTACAAGTGGTGGTGCAGTAACTAGAGCAGCTGAAACCTGCCTTGGTAGTGGTAATGACCAGGTGATAAATTCAACAGAGGGAGTTTTGTTTGTTGAAATGGCTGCTTTGGCTGATGGTGTGGAAGGTGGTCGTATTTCAGTGTCTAACGGAAATACATCGGCTAATCAATACTTTAGTTTAGATTATAGGTCTGCTTCAAACACTGTAAGAGTAGTTTTTAATGTCGGTGGTACAAACCATATAGTGACAAGCATTGACACGGGATTTAGTAATTCTGAATTAAATAAAATTGCATATAGGTATAAAAGTGGGCAACATGCTTTATACGTTAACGGTATTTCTAAATTAACGTCAACAATAACAAATACGCACTCGCCAAACACTTTAAACGAAATTGAATTACAAGTGCCAAATAATTCAAGTAATTTTTATGGCAAAATAAAACAACTAGAAGTATATAACAAAGCATTAACAGATTCAGAATTAAAAACATTAACAACATAAAAAAATGAATAAAATAGGTAAATACGAATTTAACAGCGAATCAGCAGCTAACACTGCTATAGACGCTTTAGGCACAGCAACAGATGAAAATGGTGATAAATACGCCACTCACAAGCATACTATTGTAAAATTAGGTAAAATAGTCATAGAAGCAGGTGATTATGATCAAGAGGGTGAAGAAGTTAAAGCACCTGTATTATCTGATAAATACCATGTAGATGTTTTGTGGCAAGGACTGACTGTAAACGAAGATGGTGATTTAGATGGTGATCACGATGATTGGGACAGTTACAAGATAAACTTAGAAACAGAAGGTGTTCATGGCTTTTTAGGATTATCTTACTTAGATATGAAAGTATAACAATTAAATTAAATTAAATTAAATCAAATGGCAAAAAGTAAAATAGTGGATTTAAATCCAAAACCAGAAAAAATAACAACAGCACAACTTGAAAAGGTTCAAAAAGTTGTTAGCGATATTAACAGGGCTCAAATGGAAGTTGGTAGGTTAGAAACTCAGAAGCATATGCTGCTTCACGATGTTACGCAACTGCAAGTTTTATTAAAAGAAGTACAAGAAGAGTTAGAAAAAGAATATGGAACTGTAGATATTAGCATCGAAGATGGATCTATAAAATACCCAGACAATGAGCAAGCTGATAAGAAAGATTAGTATCGGTAAGGATTATAAGAATGATGCTATGCACTATGCCGTAGGGCAAGAAGTGTATGGTGGTCATACTATCTGTGATATAATAGAGGTAGAAGATAAATACAGCGTGTACATTAAAAAGGGTAATGATGTTTTACCTTGGAAAGACTTTAATAAAAACATGGCTGTATCAGTCGAGTATAATTTACAGTATTAATGAAAAGTGTTTATGATTTCGTAGTTTCACCTATAAAATCAAGATACAACAACACGAAAAAAATAGGTGATAAAGAACTAGTAGTTAATACTGAAATATTCAACCACCAGTTTGTAAGTAGAGAAGCTATTGTAAAGTCTGTACCATTAATAGGTGAGACAAACATAAAGGTTGGTGATAAGGTTATACTACACCACAATGTGTTTAGAAGATGGCACAACATGCGTGGTGAAGAAAAGAATAGTAGAAGTTTTTTCGACGAAGAAACTTACTTCATATCTGAGGAGCAAATATTTTTATATAAATCAGTAGACACTGATTGGAGAGCTTCAAAAGGATATTGCTTTGTAAAACCAATAGTTTCTAAAGATAATTTAGACACTAATATTGAAGAACCTTTGATAGGTGTTTTAAAATACCTAGATGATGGTTTAGAAACAACTGGTTTACAGAAAGACGATTTAATAGGCTTTAGCCCAGATGATGAATATGAATTCGTTATAGATGGTCAAAGACTATACAGGGTTATGACACAATTTATTACAATTAAATATGAATATCAAGGAAACGAAGAAGAATATAATCCAAGCTGGGCACAAGGCAGTTGAAGAACTGATTAAAGTTGCTAAAGAGGCTATTGTAGATTCTGATGATGATATATCTGCTGACAGATTAAAAAATGCTGCAGCAACAAAAAAGCTAGCTATATTCGATGCGTTTGAAATATTGAATAGAATACAAGAGGAAGAAAACATACTTGAAGGTAAAGAAACTAAAACCGAAGTTAAAGTATTTAAAGGTTTTGCAGAAGGCAGGTCTAAGTAATGTACGAGCAGAATTTACTTAAAATAGTAGAACCTATAAAAAAAACGACTATAAGTCGTCTTAACAAAGGTAAAAAGTGGAAGTACGGTTATAACAAAGAACACGACCTTGTAGTTATATCTAAAACTGGTGAGATAGGTGAGATATACGAGATACAAAACTTTCAAATAGCATTACCAAAAGCTAAAAACGTTTACAGTAATAAAAAGAAAAAGTGGGAGCAGTTTGAATATCCTAAAGAATTAAGTAGACTTAAAAGTATATTTGATTGGCGCGGCTATCCTGAAGAAAAAAAGTCTGACTGGTTTGATTACATAGACGAAGAGTTTAAGCGTAGAGAGCAAGGTTTTTGGTTTAACAATAAAGGCACACCAACATATATAACAGGTACACATTATATGTATTTGCAATGGAGTAAGATTGACGTAGGCGCACCTGATTTTAGAGAAGCTAATAGATTATTCTATATATTCTGGGAAGCTTGCAAAGCAGATAAAAGATGTTATGGTATGTGTTACCTTAAAAACAGACGATCTGGTTTTTCTTTTATGTCATCAGCAGAAACAGTTAACCAAGCTACAATATCAAGTGATGCTAGGTTTGGTATATTATCTAAAACAGGTGGTGATGCAAAGAAAATGTTTACTGACAAAGTTGTACCTATATCGATTAATTATCCTTTCTTTTTTAGTCCTATTCAAGACGGTATGGATCGGCCAAAATCCGAGCTTGCATATAGAGTTCCAGCTTCTAAGTTCACTAGAAAGAAGATTACATCAAACGAAAAGCTAGAAGATTTAGAAGGATTAGATACAACTATAGACTGGAAAAATACAGGTGATAATAGTTATGATGGTGAAAAACTAAAGCTTTTAGTACACGATGAAAGTGGTAAATGGGAAAGACCCGATAATATATTAAATAATTGGCGAGTTACAAAAACATGTTTACGATTAGGTAGTAGAATTATAGGTAAATGTATGATGGGCTCAACATCAAACTCTTTGGATAAAGGTGGGGAAAACTTTAAAAAACTATACAACGCATCAAACGTTACTAAGCGAAACAGAAATGGACAGACAGCGTCTGGTCTATATTCTCTTTTTATCCCAATGGAGTGGAACTACGAAGGATTTATTGACGAGCACGGAAGCCCAGTCTTCAATACTCCGGACCATGATGTCTTTGACCCACAAGGAGAGTTAATAGATGTAGGTGTTATAGACAATTGGCAAAATGAAGCTGACGGTTTAAAAGGTGATCAAGACGCATTAAACGAATTTTACAGGCAATTCCCAAGAACTACTGAGCATGCTTTTAGAGATGAAACTAAAAATAGTATATTCAACTTAGTTAAATTATACGAGCAAATAGATTATAACGAAGAGTTATCATCAACACTACCTTTAACAAGAGGTAATTTCCAATGGGTTAATGGTGTTAAAGATTCAACAGTAATATTCTATCCAGATAATAAAGGTAGGTTTAAATTAAGCTGGACACCACCATTACAGCTACAAAACAACGTTATAATAAAAAACGGTGTTAAACATCCAGGCAATGGACATATGGGTGCTTTTGGTTGTGATAGCTACGATATATCAGGAACAGTAGATGGTAAAGGGTCTAAAGGCGCGTTACACGGCTTGACAAGGTTTTCAATGGAAGATGCTCCAGCTAACAGCTTTTTTTTAGAGTATTTAGCAAGACCACAAACCGCAGAGATATTCTTTGAAGACGTTCTAATGGCATTAGTATTTTATGGGATGCCTATACTTGCAGAGAATAATAAACCTCGTCTATTGTATTATTTACGAAGACGCGGTTACAGAGGTTTTAGTATGAACAGGCCTGATAAAGTGTGGAATAAGTTGTCTACAGCGGAAAAAGAAGTTGGTGGAATACCTAACTCAAGTGAAGATATAAAACAAGCTCACGCAGCTGCAATTGAAATGTATATACAAGATCACGTAGGTATGAATAAAGATGGATCGTTTGGTGATTGTTATTTTAACGAACTGCTAAACGACTGGGCTAAGTTTGACATAAATAAAAGAACAAAGTTTGACGCATCTATAAGTTCTGGCTTAGCTATAATGGCTAACAATAGACATTTATACGCACCAAATGTAAAAATAGAAAAACAAAAATTAAACATAAGTATTGCTAGGTATACAAACACAGGTAGTACATCTAAATTAATAAAATAAACATGGCTGAATCAGTTATAAGAAGTTATTTCCCTAGTCAAGTAGTTAGTGACGATGAAAAAAGAAGTTTTGAGTATGGACTCAAAGTTGCTAAAGCTATTGAAAACGAATGGTTCGTTTACGATAGAGGTACTAACAAGTTTGACTCACAAAGAAATGATTTTCACAGGTTAAAACTATACGCAAGAGGAGAGCAGTCAATACAAAAGTATAAAGATGAGTTGTCTATAAACGGTGATTTATCTTATTTAAATTTAGACTGGAAACCAGTACCTATTATATCTAAGTTTGTTGACATTGTTGTAAATGGTATTTCAGAAAGAACATACGATATAAAAGCCTACTCGCAAGATCCATATGGAGTTGCGAAAAGAACAAAGTATATGGAAAATATACAGGCTGATATGATTGCGGCTCAGTTAAATGATTTTGCGGCTGAAGCTTTTGGTGTTGATTTATACAAAAACAAAAAAGAAGAACTACCTGAAACACAAGAGGAACTAGATCTTCATATGCAGCTAACATACAAGCAGTCAGTAGAAATGGCAGAGGAGCAAGCATTAAATGTTTTGCTAGAAGGTAATAAATATGAATTAACTAAGAAAAGATTTTACTATGATTTAACAGTTTTAGGAATAGGTGCTGTTAAAACAAGTTTTAATACATCAGAAGGTGTTACTGTAAAATACGTTGACCCAGCAAACCTTGTATATTCTTATACTGAGTCACCTTATTTTGAAGATATATATTATGTAGGTGAGGTTAAATCAATACCTGTTAATGAACTTGTAAAACAGTTTCCAAACATGACCAATGCAGAGCTTGAAGACATAGTTAAAAACCCTGCGTACAACAATTCTAATTACGATGGTAACTTTGCAAACAGAGGTGGTATAGACCCTAATAAAGTTCAAGTTTTATATTTTAATTATAAAACATATATGAACGAGGTTTACAAAGTGAAAACTACTGGTAGTGGAGCTTCCAAAGCAATACCTAAAACAGATAAGTTTAATCCAGTTATAGACGAATCAACTAACTTTGATAAACTATCAAGATCAGTTGAAGTGTTATACGAAGGAGCTGTAATACTAGGTACAGATAAACTGTTAAAATGGGAGCTTGCTAAAAACATGGTTAGACCTAAAAGTGATTACACTAAGGTTAAAATGAACTATAGCATCGTAGCACCTAGATCTTATAAAGGTAGAATAGAATCTCTTGTAAGACGTATAACTGGTTTTGCTGATATGATACAGCTTACACATTTAAAAATCCAACAAGTATTAGCTAGAATGGTTCCAGATGGTGTTTATTTAGATGCTGATGGTCTGGCTGAAATAGATTTGGGTAACGGTACAAACTATAATCCACAAGAAGCTTTAAACATGTTCTTCCAAACAGGTTCTGTTATTGGTAGATCATTCACTTCTGAAGGTGATATGAACCCAGGTAAAGTGCCGATACAAGAGATAACAAGTGGTAGTGGTGGTAACAAGATGCAAGCATTAATTGGTAATTACAACTATTACTTACAGATGATAAGAGATGTGACAGGGTTAAATGAAGCAAGAGATGGTAGTACACCTGATAAAAATGCTTTAGTTGGAATACAGAAAATGGCTGCTGCTAATAGTAACACTGCAACAAGACATATATTACAAGCGGGTTTATTTTTAACACAAGATATTGCTGAACAACTATCTTTAAGAGTTTCTGACATTATAGAATATTCACCAACTAGAGAGGCGTTTATACAGCAAATAGGAGTTCACAACGTTGCAACTTTAGAAGAAATGAAACAGTTGCACCTATATGACTTTGGTATATTTATAGAGTTAATGCCAGATGAAGAAGAGAAAGCAATGCTTGAAAACAACATTCAAGTAGCTTTAGCGCAACAAAGTATAAACTTAGAAGATGCTATTGATCTTAGAGAGATAAAAAATGTTAAATTAGCTAATCAATTGTTGAAAATACGTAGAATTAAAAAACAAGCACAAGATCAGTTGATGCAACAACAAAATATACAAGCACAGTCACAAGCTAATATTCAAGCACAGCAAGCGTCTGCACAGCTTGAAGTTCAAAAAGAACAAGTTAAAACGCAGAGCGAGGCACAGCTTGAGCAAATGAAAGCTGGTTTAGAAGCTCAAAAGCAAGCGCAAGAAGTTGCTTACAAAAAAGAGTTGATGCAACTAGAGTTTCAAATGAACATGCAGCTTAAGTCTATGGAGGTAGAAGCTGTAAAAGGTAAAGACGAAATGAAGGAGAATAGAAAAGACGAAAGAACAAAAATACAAGCCACACAACAAAGTGAGCTTATAGACCAAAGAAAAAGTGGAAAACCACCTAAAAACTTTGAGTCCGCAGGTAATGATATATTAGGAGGCGGATTTGATTTAGGTGCTTTTGACCCTAGATAACAATTATTAATTATTATTATATTATATTATGGAAGAAAATGTAGAAAACGTAGCGGATAACGTTACAAAGCTAGACATGTCTCAACCTGTAGAACAACCAGTTGATGATAGTGTTACAAAATTAGATTTAAATAAACCAGAAAAACCAGAGGAAAATGAAGTTAAAGAAAATAACCCTGACAACGAGGGAGTGGTTGGAGTCGATGAAAATGCCGATGCCACAGAAAAACAAGAAGAAGTACAACCGGAAGTTGAAACACAAGAAGCTCCAGTATTAGAAGAAATCACTGAAGAAGAAGTTCAAGAGCAAACAGAAGAATTAACTGAACAAGTTGAAGAAGCTGTAGCTGAAGCTCAAGAAACTGGAAAAGCTTTACCTGAAAATGTTCAAAAGTTAATGGACTTTATGGACGAAACCGGTGGTACACTAGAAGATTACGTTCGTCTTAACCAAGATTATTCTAGTTATGACGATATGACAGTACTCAGAGAGTACTATAAACAAACTAAATCTCATTTATCATCTGATGAAATAGAATTTTTAATTGAAGATTCATTCTCGTATGACGAGGAAGTAGATGAAGAAAGAGATATTAAAAAGAAAAAAATAGCGTTAAAAGAGCAAGTTGCCAACGCTAAAAGCCACTTGGACGGGCAAAAGTCTAAATACTATGAAG
>Ga0181401_1000593_pt1 | contig 14998 bp, 24 predicted proteins | sample 24SPOviralmetaG_FD_130130 | JGI IMG/M metagenome (GOLD analysis project Ga0181401, IMG submission 130130) | Marine viral communities from the oligotrophic San Pedro Time Series (SPOT) site, San Pedro Channel, CA, USA - 24 SPOT_SRF_2011-07-20 | ecosystem: Environmental > Aquatic > Marine > Strait...
AACAGTTGATAACAATGGTGGAGACACCACAGGCAAAGGCTATTATGCGGCTGTCTGGGATTGGTAGGAGAAACTATGGCGTACTATAGTACAAAAACATATGGACACAACATTGGACTTAGTGCAGTGTTTAGACAACCGCATGCGGATCATTCGCATTGTAGATTTCTACATGGATACAGTTTAGGATTCAAGTTTACATTTGCGTGTAGCGAACTTGACAATAAAAACTGGGCAGTTGACTTTGGTGGCTTAAAGCCACTGAAGAAGTGGTTAGAAGATACATTTGATCACAAGGTTGTACTTGACGAGAATGATGAGAAACTGCACTACTTTCACACACTAGAAGATGCAGGACTTGCACAACTTACAATACTTGATGGTGTTGGTGCAGAGATGTTTGCTAAACATGCCTATGACTTTGCAGATAAGTTAATAAGAGAACAAACCGATAACAGATGTTGGGTACATGAAGTAGAGTGTGCTGAACATGGTGCTAACAGTGCAATTTACAAAAGGATAACAACTTAATGGCTTTAATCCCAATGGTAGTTGAGACTACCTCAAAAGGCGAACGTGCATACGATATCTACAGTAGGCTCTTGAAAGATAGAATTGTAATGCTTAATGGTGTCGTAGAAGATCATATGGCAAACAGTGTAATAGCACAACTGTTGTTTTTAGAATCAGAAGATCCTGACAAAGATATATTGCTTTATATTAATTCGCCAGGCGGACAAGTAAGTGCTGGCTTAGGCATATATGATACTATGCAATTTATCAAATGTGATGTTAGCACTGTTGTGATTGGGCAAGCATGTTCAATGGGAAGTTTCTTAGCACAAGCAGGGGCTGCTGGTAAACGTATAGTATTACCAGAATCGCGTACAATGATACACAGAGTCAGTTCAGGTACACGTGGTACGTCAGGTACAGTACATGTACAAGAACTACAGTTTGAAGATGCACTGCGTAGTATGGAAGAGTCAAAGAAGGTTAATCGCAGGCTAACTGAACTTTATGTGCGTCATAACACTGCTGGCAAGACCTATGATGAAATGGCAGAAACAATGAAGTTTGACACATTCTTAACTGCTACTGAAGCAGTAGAATGGGGACTTGCTGATAAAGTTGTAGAGAATCGATAATGGCATTTAGCCTAGAAGCAACAAAAAATATTTCAGTATGCATGGCAACTAGAGGCAGACCAGAGCTTGCCTTTCGCAGTATAAAAAGCATGATTGACCTTGCACACGATGTAAACGAAATTGAATTTTGTGTTGCAATTGACAATGACGATACTGCAAGTCATGATTATTTTACTAATATTGTCACTCCATGGTTTGAGGAAAAGGAGTACGATATACTTGTAATGAGTTTTGATAGACTTGGCTATGCAAAACTAAATGAGTACATAAGTCACCTTGCCGCTAATTGTAGTGGTGCATGGATTATCACATGGAACGATGATGCACGTATGGAAAGTCAAGATTGGGATAAAGAAATTGCAAGTTACACAGGGCAATTTAAATTATTAGCATTTAAGGACAATCACAATGAACATCCTTACAGTATCTTTCCTATATTGCCACGAGAGTGGATGGTACTGTTTGGCCTTATAAGCCCACAGCAAGCAATAGATGCATGGGTATCGCAAGTTTGTTATTTGACTGATTGTTTTCAACGTATTGAAGCAACAGTAACACATGATAGACACGATTTGACTGGTAATAACAATGATACAACATATCAGGAACGTGAATTTTTAGAAGGTGATCCAAACAGAGTTGGCGATGCATTCCACCCTGAAATGCAAAAACTTAAAGAACAGTTTGCGGCCAAAGTAGGTTGGTATCTCAAACGCATTGGACAGGATACTGGACATTGGGATCGAGTAATACGTAAGGAAGTAGAACCATTTGTAAAGATGTACGAAAATGATCCTAACAAACAAGTAGGATCATATACGCAAGTCAACAACAAAACAGTAAACGTGAGGAAATAACATGAAAAAAGTCTATGTTACGTGGCATGATGTTCAAAGGCAAACACAAGAAATACTACGCCAAATGCAAAAAGAATCTTGGAAGCCAGACTACATTGTGGGTATCACACGTGGCGGACTGACACTCAGTAACCTACTAAGTCAATATTTAGATGTTACAATGTATACACTAGATGTTAGATTGCGTGATGGAGAGCATGTACCATGTGAAACTAATACCAAACTAGCAGAGATAGCATTTGGTATGAACGATGGTAGACACAGTGGTGCACGTTGGGACGTTGGACAACGTAAGAAAGTGTTAGTTGTTGATGATATTAACGATTCAGGTGCAACTATTAACTGGATTAAACAAGACTGGGAAAACACTATAAACAAAAAGATAAATGACAATGTTTTGTATGTATGGAATACCATTTGGAATGACACCACACGATTTGCAGTACTATATGATAATGTCAGCAGCCAAGCAGATCTAAAAGTAAACTATGCCGCAGAAGAAATAAACAAAATTGATGACCCAAGTTGGATAGTATTTCCTTGGGAAGAATGGTGGAGCCGTTGGGATCCAAATGAAGAAGTAATGAAATGAAAATAGTATCATTTGGTGATAGCTTTGTTCTTGGAAGCGAAATTGCCAACAATGATAACGGTAGCAAAGGTTGGCCAGGATTAATAGCATCACGTCTTGCGGTTGAATATTCTACCTCAGCAGTAGTTGGTTGCGGCAATGATCATATTACACAACAAATATACACATACTGCAATCAAAACAACACTGAAGATTGTTTGTTTGTAATCAATTGGACTTGGACCATGCGTTGGGATATCTATATCCAAAGTGCTAAATCATGGGCTAATATTGGGCCAACTTGTGTACCGGGTAAATTGAAGAATATACTAGAACACCAAAGAGCAGAAAATTTAATAAATTTTTATAAAACTAATATCAGCGAAAATGTAACATGGAATCTTTTTAGAAGTTTACAAGCCATTTACGCAGTGCAATGCTACATGCGTAATCACAATATACGAAATGTGCAAACTTATATGGATCCAATATTATTTGAAAAAGGATTGGCATACCAATCACCGCTTGAGCATTACGATGTCTATAAAGATCCAACTTGGCCAGATTGCAAAACTGTAGACGATTTAGACCTGTTGCCGGCCCATATCAAAGATGAAATCAATCAAGATAAAGTACAACAGGAATTTCCAGCATATATACAACAGTTACAGAGTTTGATAAAATCTGATCTGCGTAGCTGGGACGGTATGACTTTCCTTGAATGGAGTAAGCACAAAGATTTTGAAATAACTGAATTACTTCATCCGTTGTTACCAGCACACAAATCAGCTGCTGATTTTTGGATTGATACTTACAAGGAACTACTATGAAAAGTCTACGTTTATATTTTCCAGAAGATTTATATGACGAACTAAAAGGCGTTGATTGGCCAGATTACGCAAAATTTCTCGAAGGTGACAGAGGTAATAACACCGAGATACAAACAGAAATCAATGGTTACATAGATATGTATAAGAAGGACGGCATACTATTTCCAATTAAGACTGCAACTGCATGCCAAAGTAAATGGACATGGAGTACGCTGTATCTCAATCAACTCAGCACTGCCAGTTGCCATCGTGTTGAACCTGATCCGTTTAAGTTAGAAGACTTTGATGATCTACACAACACCCCACGAAAAATTCGTGAACGAGAAATGATGCTAGAAGGAAAATGGCCAGGCAAAGGTTGTGAGTATTGCAGAGATGTTGAAGCAGTTGGTGGACACAGTGATAGACTGCATAATTTAGAAATTCGCAATCTAACACCTCCTGAACTTGAAACTGATCCTACTGCTACTAAAGTAACTCCAAGAATTTTGGAAATTTTTGCACAAAATACTTGTAATCTTAGTTGCACCTATTGTAATGCTAATCTCAGCAGTAAAATACAACAGGAAAATAATAGATTTGGTGCATTTGATAAAGATGGAGTAACCATTCCAATTGAGGTAGTTGAAGATTCAACTAAAGAATATTTTGACCGTTTCTTTGTTTATCTTGAAAAAAATATACGTCACTTAAAACGACTGCATCTATTAGGGGGAGAAACATTTATTCAGCATAGTCTGATGAACCGCGTATTAGACTTGCTGGAGAAAACACCATCTCCTGAACTTGAACTGTGTGTGTTTAGTAACATGAACGCACCTGAACGTTGGTGGAACACCTATATAGAAAGATTCAAACAACTTCAGCATCAAGGACATATACTTTATTTTGATCTAACGGCTAGCATAGATTGCTGGGGTCCTGAAGCCGAATATGCTAGAACAGGGCTAAATTTAGAATTACTTGAAAAACGTCTTGCCTGGGCCGCTGAGCAAGGTGATTGGTTGCGTCTAAATGTCAATCAAACTGTTACCTGTTTAACAATGACATCAATGAGCGGTTTGGCCGCAAAGGTTGCTGAATACAGTAAACATCGACACATTGGACACTATTTTCAATTTTACACTGGTATGCATATGTTTCAGCATCCTAAAACGTTTGCTTGGAGTCTTTGGGAGCCATACATGCAAGAACTCTCAGATGCTATGCCCAAAGAAACCATGGCACAATGGGAAGCAATTGGTCGAATGAATGGTATGCTAGAGTTGCTTAAAAATCACACCAATCACAATTACAAAGATATTGATCAGTTGCATACTTATTTGGACGAATTAGATAGACGACGCAACACTGATTGGAGATCAATCTATCCTATGTTAGATATACAAAGTTGAAAAGATTATTAATTAGGTGTTGCATAATCTATCTAAATATGTTATAATAAATGATAACAAAAGGACATTAGAAATATGGTAGAAGAACAATTACCCTTTAAGTTCAAGTTTGCTGAAGCAGGACTTGTTACTCCAGTAAATACTATTATGAAAAAACAAGGCAAACTTAGATACAGTGAAGCATTTTACAGTGTACAAGGTGAAGGCAAATTTGTAGGAGTGCCTAGTGTGTTCTTACGTACATTTGGTTGTAACTTTAGATGCATGAACTTTGGTTTGTCTAGATCAGAACCCATGCGTGATGCTAAACAAAAGGATGGCATAATACACAATCAAGAAGTACAAGGGTTGCTTGATTCTAGCATACATAAAACTACAGAGAAGTTTAATGACTTGCCAATTATACACACAGGTTGTGATACATATGCTAGTATCTATCCTGAGTTTAAAGAATTCAACATGCTTCGCACAATTGATGAAGTTGTTGAACACTTGATCAGTTTACTGCCTGAGGGCAAGTGGACAATGGATAACGGACAAGACGTACATTTGATTATGACAGGTGGTGAGCCACTGTTGGCATGGCAAAGACTGTACATTGAATTGTTTGAGCATCCTAAAATGAAGGACTTAAAAAATGTTACATTTGAAACAAATACGACGCAAATGCTTCATACTGATTTTAAAGACTATCTTGCCAATCAGAACAGGTTTGAGGTCACTTGGAGTTGTTCCCCAAAACTCTCTGTTAGTGGAGAACCTTGGGACACTGCTATTAAGCCTGCAGTGGCTTGTGATTATGCTGACGTGGACGGCAGTGACATGTATCTTAAGTTTGTGGTCGCTGATCGTACTGATATTGACGAAGCCGGTAGAGCAGTTGCAGAATATCGCAAAGCAGGCATCGAATGTCCTGTATACCTTATGCCGTTGGGCGGTAGGAGTGAAGAATACAATCTTAACGTCCAAGAAGTCGCAAACATCTGTATGGAAAAAGGATGGAGGTTTACACCCCGACTACATATCAGCCTCTTCGGAAACGCCTGGGGAACCTGAACAAACACCACTTGAACGTGCAATGAAAGCACCAATCAACTTGGACAAACTTAGAAGCAAGGGTTTGTAGATGCATTCTGAAAAAATTAATTTCAGTATCAATTTCAAGGCATCATATGACCTATTGCCTCCTAGTTTTGTTATCCTCAACAACGATGAAATTGTATATCCATCCACAGTGGTTGACAACACATATACTGCTGACTTCGAACTGAATCTCAACAGTAACAGTGAATATTCTTTAAAAATATTGAGAGAAGATCATGATGAAATCAATTCTCAACAGTTAGAACTAACTTTGATAACTGCAGATGGAATAGATCTAGCAAAGATTCTAGATCATTCTCGGTATTTTCCAAGATATCCAGAACCGTGGTATACAGAACAAAAAGAACAAGGCATTGATTGGCCTGAATATCAGACTGGGTCTCTTGTTTGGGGATGGAATGGCTATTGGACTTTTAACTACACAACGCCTTTTTATACATGGTTATTAAACAGTGTTTGATCCTAAAACAAAATTTAAACTTTTTAAGCAAAACCAGCATTTTTGTAGTGCTCCATGGACTGTGTTATATGTGGGGATGACTGGATATACAAAACCCTGCACTCGTAGTGTAGTACGCGGTGATCTAACCAGTAATACAGTCGAAGAAATATTATCCAACGACAAATATAAAACTCTTAGAAGCGAGATTCTCACGGATAGTATCACAGAAAATTGCAAAAATTGTCTGCGTTTGGAAAACGTTACAGATGCTGGTAAGTTTAGTAGCCTACGCAATCTTTACAATGAGTTAAGCATTGACAGCAGTGTAGATTATACAGATGTGTCGCAGTTTCAACTCAAAGCACTAGACCTACACTGGAGTAGTTTATGCGATCTTAAATGTGTTACTTGTTGGCACGAACAGAGTAGTAGCATTGCTATAGAGCAAAATATGCCAGTCAAACATACTGCTCCTGCTGTTGCGAATAAGATAATAGACTATGTAGTCGCCAATCAAAGCGGACTCAATGAAATTTACATGAGCGGTGGCGAACCCACACTTATCAAGTATAATCTCAAATTACTGAAGCAGATTGAAAAACGTCCTGATCTACTTATTAGAGTTAATAGCAATATGCAATGGAAACAGGACAATGCTGTTATTCAAGAGATTCTTAGTTTTCCTAATGTGATGTTTACTTGCAGTATCGACGGTCTTGGTGAAAAATTTAATTATATCAGAAGAGGTGGCAACTGGAACCGCACTCTTGACAACATAAAATTTCTCCAAGCACAAACCAACGTTGACCTAAGAGCTAATACTGTATTTTTTGTATTAACTGCACAAGAACTGCCAGACATTATTGATTACTTTATGGAAGAAATAGGTGCAATTGATCATACTATAAATCAAGTAACAATGGGACAAGAAAAATTACGTTGCCGGAACCTACCCGTACAGATAAAAAAACAAGTGAAAGCTCGACTAGAAGATTATCTAGTGAAGTACAATAACAATTTAAATATCAGTGGCAATATCAAGAACTGCTTGCTAGAACTTGAGCATGATGCAGTTGATGATTATAAACAATATTTTGACGACATTGATCGATTGCAGGGCAGTAACTGGCAAAACCTATACCCGGAGTTGGCATGAAAAATGCAATCGTACTAGGTGGCGGACAAGGAAAAGGTGCAATTATTGTTGATACACTGATTGAAAAAGGCTATTCAGTCACCAATATTGGAAGCAGTACGCATCCGGATTGCGAAAACATCACCGTTGATTGGAAAGACATTGATATACCATTTGTACAAAAACATTGTAGGTTTGATCATCCAATAGATTTTATATTTTTTAATCAGAATTCCAGCAGTCTTGCTGACCACGACTTTAGTTTAAAAACAGATACACTACAAACATGGAGACTTGTTAAGGACTGGACACAGAGCAATTGGTTAAGTTGCCAACTGCCTTTTTTGCTTGTACACACATTAAGAGATAGTATACATGCAGATACTAAAATTGGTTGGATGTTGAGTGGTTACATAAAACATACTTCAAAAGGCAATAACAAGCATCCTGATTATAGCAGTTTTAAATATTTCAATTACCTTCAAATGAAATGTTTTTCAGAACAAAACACGTTTAAAACTTTCGGAATCTATCCAGATTTTAATGTTGACAAAAGTAAAAATATTCTGTATAATACTATTACACAAGTATTATTAGATACTGATAAACACAAGGAGTATTATTTTTAGTATGGATTTGAAAATAGAAATTTATAAATGGATAAAGAACTATGCAGAAACTAACAAGATAAATCAATTGGTTGTCGGAGTTAGTGGTGGTGTAGATAGTGCAGTAGCGAGTACCCTATGTGCGTTAACAGGCATTCCTACATTGTGTTTGGTTATGCCTATAAGACAAAAACAAGAACAAACCGACTTAGGCATTGATCATTGCTTGTGGTTGAGTAACCATTATATGAATGTAAGTTGGGAAATGATTGACCTAACAAAAGTATTTGAAACTTTTGAAGATATGTTTAAATCGCCAAAGAATGATTTAGCACTGGCAAATTCAAGAGCAAGACTGCGTATGATGACACTATATCAAAAAGCACAAACATTTGATGGCATAGTTGTAGGCACAGGCAACAAAATAGAAGACTTTGGTGTTGGGTTTTATACAAAGTACGGAGATGGTGGAGTAGACATATCTCCTATTGCGGACTTATACAAAACGGAAGTTTGGGAGATGGCACGTGAACTAGGTATTGATCCGCGTATCATTGATGCAAAACCCACTGACGGACTGTGGGACGATGGTAGAATCGATACAGATCAATTGAATGGCATGAGCTATCCTGATCTTGAATGGTGTATGCAGAACCATGATTTGCCAGCAGTTGACATGTCTGAACAACAGATAGATAATATCGAACTATATAATTCAATAAGAAATCGTAATTTACACAAGATGAACCCAATTCCGGTGTTCACAAAATCTAAGGAGAATTAAATGAAAGTAGGAGACTTAATTTTAGAAGCCGCACGTAAACAGGCAGAAGGCGACATTGCAGTGCATAAAGCAAACATTGAGGTATATAAAACTATGCCAGCAGGAATAGGCGAGCATTCAGATGTAACCGAAGCAGTGATTGCCGAACTAAACAAACTAGCAGAAGCAGATGATAGACTAGAGATGCTGGACAAATATTTTTCAGAGTAAGGTAAAACATGTTAGACAAAATTAAACGTGCAATGGGAATCAAAGAAAAGCCTGTAGCACAAGAAAAATCAAAAGCAAAAGCAAAGAAAACGCCAAAAGAGATTGCTACTGCAAAAGGCGAGGCCTATGTAGAAGTGCTTGGCATAGATGTAGATGCTGATGATATAAACAATGGTGCATTTGAACTTGACTGGAATGAAAAGTTTATAGCAAATCTTGTTAGAGCTGGTTACCAATTGAAACCTGGAGAGCCAGAACACGATATTATTGATCGTTGGTTCCAGAATGTTTGTCGTAATGTTGTACTTGAAACCTACGAACAAGATCAAGCAGATCCAGAAACCCGTTATGTGAAGAATCGTGACTTAGGCAATGGCTTTACTGAGGTAAAGTAATGTTGTTGTATGCCAACGGTGATTCGCATACTGCACCAGATTTTGGCTATGTGAATACAGTTGCCCAAGAGTTTGATTGTGATTTGATCAATCAAGCACAGAGCGGTAGTAGTAATGCGAGTATTCTTAGACGCACACGCGAATATCTTGAGCACGTCACGCCAGACTTTATTATCATTGGATGGAGCACGTGGGAAAGAGAAGAATGGTATCACAATGACCGGTACTACGCAGTAACAGCCAGCGGAACAGACAGTGTACCCGAGGAACTTGCGAACAGATACAAACAATGGGTAATAGAGCAAACATCTGATCGGTGGAGTGAAAAATCTGCACAATGGCATGAACAGATCTACAGTTTTCATCTTGAACTAGAACAAAAAAACATAAGACATTTGTTTTTTAATTGCATGTATGATTTTTTACGAAAAAAACACACCTACAACTGGAACAACGCCTATGTAGATCCCTATGATCTAGATCACAGCTATTACCACTATCTCAAAAACAAAGGTCTACGTCCAGATGAATGGTATCACTACGAAGCCGATGGCCATAAAGTGTGGGCAGAATTTTTAATTGATTACATTAGAGAGAAAAAACTAATATGATATTATACACCAACGGAGACTCACACACTGCGGCAGCTGAATGTGTTAACAACCATGCGTTTGCAGAAGATGATCTGAAATACTTTACAATGGGCAGAGCTCCTCATCCGGATAACCTAGAACGTTCGTGGAGCAAGTTATTAAGTCAGCGACTGAGTTGTGGTCTGAAATGTGATGCAGAAAGTGCTAGTTCAAATGATAGAATCATGCGAACAACTAGACAGTGGCTAGAACAACAAGCAAAAGATATCAATAGATCATTGTACGTAATACAATGGAGTACTTGGGAACGTGAAGAATGGATGATTGATGATGCATTGTATCAAGTAAATGCAAGTGGAACTGATCATATACCTGCTAGTCATCGCGATGATTACAAAAACTATGTAAGCAATATCAATTGGCAACAAAAAACCAGAGACGCACACGAAGAAATATGGAACTTTCATCAAGAACTAGAAGAATTAGGTGTAAAGCATATATTCTTCAACGGCAACAATGACTTTAGCAAAATTGAATTACAAAAAGATTGGGGCATAAGTTATATTGGTCCCTATGATCCAGCAAGCACGTATGATGCAATTGTATCACAAAAATGCGAAACTGTAAGTCCTACCAGTTATCATTACGGAGTTGATGGCCATAGAGTATGGGCACAATTTTTAACAAAATATATAGTTGACAACAAGTTAATCTAGTGTTATAATTAGTACATTATATACAAAAGGAATGCTATGAAGTATCTATTGATTGACACCGCTAACATGTTTTTCCGTGCTAGACACGTTGCATTCCGTGCAAGTGATCCGTGGGAGAAAGTTGGTTATGCACTACACATTAGCATGGCGGCTATTAACAAAGTAGTAAAAAAGTTTGACGCAGATCATGTTGTGTTTTGTTTAGAAGGACGTAGTTGGCGTAAAGACTTCTACAAGCCATACAAGGCAAATAGAAGCGAAGCAAGAGCCGCACTATCTGAACGTGAACAAGAAGAAGAAAAACTGTTCTGGGATACGTTTGATGACTTTAATCAATACCTACGTGAAAAAACTAATTGCAGTGTACTAAGAGATGGCGATGCAGAAGCAGATGATCTGATTGCACGTTTTATCGCACTACATCCACAAGATGAGCATGTTATTATCAGCAGTGACAGTGACTTTTATCAGTTGATCACAGAAAATGTAACACAGTTCAATGGTATAACTGACAACTTGATTACACTAGAAGGCATATTTGATGCTAAAGGTAAACAGGTTATAGACAAGAAAACTAAAGAGCCTAAACTGTTAGGTGATCCTGAATACTTGTTGTTTGAGAAGTGCATGCGAGGTGACAGTAGCGATAATGTATTCAGTGCATTTCCTGGTGTACGTAAGAAAGGCACCAAGAACAAAGTAGGATTACTAGAAGCATATGCAGATAGACACAACAAGGGCTATGCTTGGAACAACATGATGCTACAACGTTGGACTGATCATGAAGACAAAGAGCACAGAGTATTAGATGACTACAACAGAAACAAACAGTTGATTGATCTTACACAACAACCTGAAGAGATAAAAGACAGAGTTGACAAGTTCATACGTGAACAGATAAGCAACAAAGACGTAGGACAAGTAGGTTCAAAGTTCTTGAAATTTTGTGGTAAATACGAGTTGAATCGACTCAGTGAACATGCAGAACAGTATGGACGTTGGTTGAATCAAACATATCAAGGAGCATTAAAGCAATGAGTGAAACTATAGCAAGACCAATCGTAGACGGTAAGTTTTGGGTTATTAAACAAGACGAGAAGAAGATTGGATCAGTTGAGAAAGACAACAACGGTTACTTTGTTACGACTCAACAAGGCAATGCTCGATTTAAAACAATAAAAAGTTTACGTGATGTAACCAATATTACATTTGAAGATGCCCAAGCAAAGATTGTTCATCCAGTTAATCAAGTAAACGGATTTCCAACAAATTGCAAGCCATTTAATGGTGTATGGAATATTAATAAAAGACTACCAATCTATACACAAGAAAAGAAATCCAAATCATGGTATGCCGCAGGCTACTACATGGTTACAATTGGTAGAAAAAGCAAGATCATGCATTGCCCTAAACTGATATTGCTAGAACGTTATGGATATGTTGGTCCAGTTCGAGAACCAGATGGATTCTACTACAAGTGAGCGGACTTTATATACGCAAGTTTATCGACAGAGTTGCACAATGTGATGCAACAGGTGCTGATGATTTTATATGGCCCTTGGCAGATGCTAAGAACTTACACGGTGATATAACCAAACTGTTGCTTGATATACAGTTGCTACAAGAAAACACTCAAGAACAAATCCCTACAGAAATTGAAGTTGACGGTGGAAATTGGTAGTTAACTAAGCCGTTAACCAAGTTATCTACGCAGTTAATCATAAATAACTGTGGAGATGATAATATGAGTAGACCAAAGCCAACAATATTAGTAGAAGTTACAGACAAAGCAACTTATAAAACAGAACAAGTTCTTGCCAGTGCTGGCATATGGGCAGTTTATTTTGAAGGCAGTCCAATAAACTTAAAGACTTCAAACATGCTGGTACAGTATCCTGGACCTAAGTATAAGAAAGTAAGTTTTTCAAACCCTGGACATGCAATTAGTCTAGCAAAGAAACTAAACATACAGTTTAAGACAGAAAAGTTTAGTGTTGTATTGCTTCACAAGGGTGAACTAGTATACCCTAATGCGAAATAAAGAAGAACTAACAAAACTTCTTATACAACAACTTCCTACCGACAATCGACCTAATTATAAAAGTGCATTCCATTCATGGTGGTACAACACCAGAGACACTGGTGGCATGCGACTAACGTCAACAGGCTTTCAATTGATGAAGAAATTGAAGTTTGAATATTGGGAATTTGAATTCCCAGAAGGCTTTGCACAAAAAAACAAAAGAGTTATATTGGGTCTAGATAGAAAACTTGAATGGCCTTATTACTACGGCAAAAAACGTCTTGCATTCTTTGGCAGTAAAGAAGCAATGATGGCAAACTTAACTGGTGATATCGAACTATGGCTTGCTAATAATTTCAGTTCTTAGATCGTAAATACCTTTTGCAATAGCAGTATGTCCTTGTATCAATGGATGACCTCCAGGTCCTTTATCAAAATTCTCACACAACGCCACCAATTGTGCTACACAATGTGGAGACTCAACATCCCAGGGACTTAGTAAATAGTGTTCACACTTGATGTAGTGTTTTAAAAGTGCAACTTGCGTGTGAAACTTATCAAGTGCCCAAGCGTCATTCCAATCTCTAAATTCATTTGGGTTCCGAGTTGGTGTATAGTGTTCCCCGTTGCGTTCAAATCTGTTGGGTGTTGTAAAAGCAACAATCATCAACTGTGGATCATATTCCTCAATAGCATTTACCGCAGTTCGCACAATAAAGTCATTGCTGGCGCCAGGTTGTGCTAGATTAACACACTGCATGTCAAGACGAGTCGCTAACTGGTACGGCCAAGCATTACCAGGGTCTGTTAATTCTGTTCCATATGTGAAACTATCGCCTATTGTTACTAGCATTAGATACCTGTTGACATTGTGTGTTAACGTGTTATAATATAATTATAATAAAACAACAAAGGCGTGAATTAATGCACTTACAAACCAAGGATGTTTCTCTTTACACAAAAGTAACAACTCGTCTCAAGAACGGTAGATACTACAGAAACTTTGAAGAAGAACGTGCAGGCTTGCAACTACAACAGTTTACAGTACAGAAAACTGCACAAGAACACAGTGTACAAAATCAAAAAGAAATACTGTGGCGTGCAGAAGCACTTGCAATACCCATGGTTCTACTTACACCAAAAAATATACAGTTCATTGGCAACAACGATGTAGTAGCAGATGACATAATGACAGACGAACAACTAAAAGCATTTGATACCAGTGAAAATCATTGGAGTCGAAGTACTTGGAGATCAGAAGTAAGTGATGAAGGAATCGAATGTCTTGAACTTAATTTAAACTATGAAAATTTTTGTGTGCTACCAAGTGAACAAGGATTTTTTGACTACGTGGATGGTAAGTTTACTAGAATAAAAAATAGACATAAACAAATAGAAATGCTATGGGACTATGGCTTTCCAAGCAAAAGAGGCAGACCTATACAAGTAGGAAGAGCCGTACACAGTGGTAGTAAAACAGAAATCATTGGATTGGTCGACTGGTTAAGAAAACTTAAAATGCTTAACAAAGGCAGTGAAATCCAATTCAAAACTCAACAGATATATAACACACTCAACAGGTCGTATGCTTGGCCAGAACACTGGTAATAAATACCCGTATGACAAGAGAATTAAAATTTACCAGTGCAAATTTTGGTGTTGGCAAGGCAGAAGATGATTGCTATCTAGATCCTAACGATCCTGTACATGAATTTATGGTCAAAGGTAATGCAAGTGCTCTGAACAAACCTAGACAAGCGAGTGTAGTGGAACAAGCAACCGAACATCAACGTAAACTAGAAATAGCAAAAGCACAAGGCATCAAGCCCGGGACTCCTGCTTGGTTTATGTTATAAGGTTGACAAATATGTGTTTTAATAGTATAATTTAAGTACGTTAACAGGTAGAACCAAAGGAAAAAACTATGGGAATATTATTATTGATAATTGCATTTTCAGTAAACAATGCTGAATTTGATAAAACAGTTGCAGAACAGAAAGCTGCAGGTTTCAGATGGTACAACTTGCCAGAATGTAGAGTTGTTCAAGAAGACACACCTGCTATCACTATTGACAGTGTTAAAGGCAAAAGAGTTTGTTATAAACTTGCACTAACACGTGATGGTGCAAAATAATTGCTTGAATGGTTTATAGTTGCTTTTATCTCTATGCCAAATACTGACCGTATG
>Ga0181401_1000603_pt1 | contig 14932 bp, 12 predicted proteins | sample 24SPOviralmetaG_FD_130130 | JGI IMG/M metagenome (GOLD analysis project Ga0181401, IMG submission 130130) | Marine viral communities from the oligotrophic San Pedro Time Series (SPOT) site, San Pedro Channel, CA, USA - 24 SPOT_SRF_2011-07-20 | ecosystem: Environmental > Aquatic > Marine > Strait...
TCGCCAGTTTTCGCCAACTCAATGTTTTTAGTTGGGCGAAGTGTTGCAACTTCCCACATGTCGTCTTGCATGATGAAGACGTCACGAGAACGGTTCTCACGGCTTGGCATGAACTCGATTGTTCCCCAAGGTGTGACATACACTGCCATTGACTTGATAACACGCTCATCGCCAGCTTGTACTGCTGAACGCTGGTTGTTGTTACCTGTGAAGCCTAGAGCAACATTCATTTGGAATGCTGATAGGTACACAGTGTCAGGGTTGCCGCCGTTTTCCCAGATAGACTGCATAACACCATCAAAGCGTGCTTGTGAGAACGCGATCAATGTTGTTGTCTCGTCTGTACGAGTGTCTGTACCGTCACCAGTTGGGTCTGCACCTTCGTTCGCACCAAAGTCAGTGTTTGATGTCAACCATGCAGGCGCACCAGCAAGCTCACGAGCAACAGATGAAGAACCAGAAACTTTTGCGTTGGACGCAAAAAGAGCCTTCTCAATGTCCAATTTCTGTTCTTTGGCGATCTTCAATGTTTGGTATGCGATCTCAGCCGCACGACCCGCTTTGTCCAAACCTTCGTCTGTGTCAGGCACCGTAACTGCGTTTTTGAAAATTTGAGTTCGATTGTTCAATCTGCTCGTTGCAGCGGCTGCTGACGCAGTTGTGTCGTCACCTTCAATGTGCGCGTTCGCTGCTGATGCACGCAACGCGTCTGTCTGCCACTCAACCAAAGTGTTAGACGCAGATGTTTTGCGACACTTGGTGTAAAATGGTGTTTCTTCAGGCGAGATGTTAGTGATGATGTCACTAAGGTCTTCGCGGATACCGACAGCATCATAGCTGTCAAATGTGTTAGTCGGTTGTGCCATAGTAATTTACTCCAAATTTAAGGCTTTAGCATCAGACTGAGGGCGTCCTCAATCCGACCAGATTTGCGCAGCTTTTGCTGCTGTTTCTTCTTAGCCGCAGCTTCACCATCCCCAACTCTACGCTTCGCTCCAGCCTTGACCACTGGTTTCGGCTGCTCACCCTTTACTGCATCCTTCTTCTTCTGCTGCAAGCGCCGCCATTTCATTGCATCGTTCAATGCACGAACATAACGAGCATCTGCTACGCCTTGTATTTCGGCCTCAGAAAAGCCGTAATGCGCACCAGTTTTAACCAGCTCTGCCTTGAGTTTGTCGCCTCTTTCAGGATCAGCGATCTCAGGTAAATGCTGCTTTAAAATTTCAGCTTGCTGTGTCAGGAACTGCTGACGCTGTTGCACTGACATTGCTTGCTGTTGCTGATGAAGTTGTTGGACTTGTTGGATGTGCTGATTGTATTGACCCACCGCCTCATCATACTGAATTTTCGCTTCCATATATCCAATGGGGTCACGATCAAACAGCTCTTTTGATGGAGCTTCTGGTGGCGTCATGCCAATCTGTTGAGCTTGTTGCTGCATTTGCAGGAATTGCTGCTGCTGCTGTGCTAGTTGCTGAGCTTGCGTTTTGTACTGTTTTTCAACTTGCGCAATCTCTTGCATGCGTTGATTGATATAGCCTTGACCTGATGCTGACTGCTTCAACTGATCCAGTGTCCACATCTCTTCTTTGCCGTTAATCTTAACGGGGATAAGATTGGTTTCCTCAGCCGCTTCAACTTCTGGAGTGTTATCAAATTCAACGTCATCTAAATCAACGTCATCATCGTCGCTCTCAAATTCTTGAGTTGGCTCCGCTGCTTCCGTTGTTTCTTCAGTCACCTCTGCGTCTTCAACCTCAACAGCTTGCGCTGCCTCGGCTTCTGGTGCTTCGGTTGGTTCAGTAATTAGGCTTACTGCTTCCTCAATAGTAGTCGCATTTTCCACGGTGCTACTTCCTTATCGTTTACGATCTAGAAGTGTCTCTGCTGCGATTGCAGCGTCAAGGTTCACTTCGATCAGGTTTAGCGCACGAATGATTGCGTGCGCCTCTTCGCGCTTCTCAACGTCTTGAGCTGCGCTGTTTGCAAAAACCATCATCTGGCTTTCACGAACCTCTTGAACGAACTGCGCAAAAGCAGTGTCGTTCTTTAATCTTTTGGCCTCATCAGCCTTTATGCGTATGTCCGTACTCACGCCGATCCACCTTGGGCAATGTTAGCAACTGTGCGCAGCTTTTCTTGCTCGGCTTTAATACGCGCAACATCTACTTGTGTTCCATACTGCCCGTACACCTTTGCCGCGTCAACTAGCAGGTCTTGCGCCATCTGATCGCGCTTACGGTCATCTTCTGCGGCAGCCTTTTGTGCATCCAACTGAATTTTCATCATGTCAGTGTTCATCTTAGCTTGAGCCTTGATTTGCTCTGCCTGCAAGATTGCTGCATTCGGATCAGGCATTTGCATCTGTGCCATCTGCGACTGCTCCATCTGCTGCTGTTGCTGCATCTGCATCATCTGCCCTTCAATATCAGGCGTGATCGGCGCAAAGTAACGTTCTGCATTGCGAACACCTGATGCAGCTAGAACGTCTGCTAGGGTGTTGCGGATGTTTGTCAGTGACACCAGTCCATTCATTGGGCCGTAGTTCTGATAGACCTGCTGCTGAATTTGCAAAATGCCTTGCAGCGCGGCTGCTTTCTCTTGTTCTCTGCCAGTGCCTAGACCGACATTCACCTGGATGTCCATGTCTGCGTTCCAGACGCGCGGATCAACAGGCACAAACTGTCCGTTCATGCGCATCAATTGTTCTTCGTCTGTGTGCTTCACATGCAAACGTAAAAGCAGGCCGAACATACGACGCATGCCCTCTGACAAGTTGCGCACCATAACCTCAACCTGAGCTGCCGCTGCGTCAACTGTTGCCTGAACGCCTGCCGCAGTTGTTGACTGCATGGCGTCTGGGTTTAGAGCAACATTTTGTGAAACGCCAGTTTTCTGCTCAACCAAGCCATCCATATACTGTAACGCGCCGAGTGTCTGCCCGGCAGTGAATGGCACTGCAAGGTCTTGGATCGAGCCTGCCTGACGCATGCGAACGACTGCGCCGATTTCGTTGTTTAGCACATCGTCAATGTTGACTGCGCCATCAACAATACCAATACGCGGGTTGTTCGTCATGGCTACGTTATCAAGGATGCCGCGAATGATTGCTGTGGATGCATCTTGGTCATCCATAATCAGCTCAGCAAGTGAACGTCCGTACATTGTGTGCGGCTCTGGATCGACCTCAAAGACCGAAAATGGCACTTCGTCAACACGCTCAAAGTCTAGCAGCTTGTAGCCTGAACCACCGCAGATCATGCGGTGCAGAACTGGTACGCCTGTGCCTTCTACGTCCAAGCGCATATATGCTTCTGTGACTGCGACATTGCGCATTGCTGGATCGCCTGACTGATCTTCGTAGTCGTCTTGCGAGTAGCCACGACGCTCAATGTCTTCTGCTTCAGAGATGTCTGACGCACCGTACAAGCTATCTAGGTCATAGACCTCCTCAAATGGGTAGCCCATTGCAACCAGATCACCTACGCGCATTTCAGTGCGGTGGCAGACGACATATGCATCATCTAGCGTTCTGGCCTGTGAGTTTACGAAGAACTCCTCTGGCGGTACGCTTTCAATCTTTAGGCTGCCCTCTGGGATTGCCCGAGCGACCTTCATAGAGAAGCTAGGCACTTCAATCTCCATGCCCATCTCGTCCATCGTCATACTCATCATCATCTCTTCCTCAACGATAGAGATGCCAATGTCAGACAGAATGTAATCACGCTCTTCTTGGCTTAGGTCTGTGTAGCTGTAAGTTTCTGTGCGGTACTTCGTTTCCCAGTAAACTTTAACGATACCCTGTTTTTTAATCAGAGCGTCATGGAATGCATCGTTCAGAACGCGGAAGCCGTCATTCTTGTTAAACACATAGTGCATAAAGTCTGTTGCTTGTTCTGCAAACGCCACATCTTCTGGGCCTTTGGGGATGTATTCAACAGGCCGAGCAGTTGACATGAACACACGCATCAAACTTGGCTTGACTGCGCGTACTGTATCGCGAACCTTTGTTGCTACGACGCTAGACCGTCCGTCTTCGTAGCCAATATCAACCTCACCATCAAAGTATCGCTGAGCCTTAATCCTGTCGTGCGTAATCTCGCTTTCAACAAAATCAACAGCCTGCGCAATCGCATCCTGAACGATCCCCTCAACTTCGGTGAAACTTTTTTCTTTAGGTTCCATTGTTTTTCCTTACTGTGGGCCAATCATGCCAAGAACGCCTTGGGCTGTTTGCGGTGCATTTTCTGTTGTTCCATATATAGCACCACTTCTGCCGCCAGCATAGAGAGCCTCAGAGCCTCGTTGTATTAAGTTCTGAATGACTGCTATGCCGCTCTCATCACGCAGCATGCTCTTGATGTAATCAGGGTCTTGAGACAACAATGCTTGAACGACCTGCTCGCGCTGACTGTCTGTCAGTTCTGGGCGTGTGCGTGCTGTCAGCTTGCGTAGCAAGCGCAACATGCCAAAGGTGGTTGTCGCCTCTGCAATGTCTTCTGCACCAACACCTGCGCCTTGTCGTGCAATTTGCTGCCCTGACGATTGAGTTGGAGACTTGAGTAGAATTGTTTTTACAAGTGCATCAGCACCTTCTTGAGTTTGCAGCTTCATCGCTAGATCACTCATGTCTTCCCCTGGGAATATAAGCTGCATCATCTGGCCCAAAGCTGTGTCTGGGTTTGCAAGGTCTGCTGTAATCGAGGCTGCACGCTTGCTTGTCATTGCAATCCGCAGTTTGCGCATGATGCCAGTGCGATAAGCCCGCAATGCTTCGTCTCCCAACGCAGCAATACGATCAATGTCTAACTCAATCTGATCAACGTCAGGAGTTGCTTTGAACGCCTTTTCACCAGCTTTATACGCTCTATCCTGATCCATCATTGTGTTGTATGTTGCACGAGCCTGCTGAGTTTCGTCGCTAATCATATCAATAGCATCGCGCAACTCTTGTTCCAATGCGCCGTATGCCTTGGCTGTGCCGCCCTCACCAGATTTGTAATACTTCCCCTTTAGATCGTTGATTGCACGACGAACAACTTCAGCCTCTTGGATCGTTGGCGCACGCAGTACATTCACTGATCCATCCTCTGCCAACTCAAAAAATAGTTCTTTACCACCAACGCCTAACTCACGACGAACTGCCGCGAATGCTTCTGGCGCACGCTGGAAGATGTCTTTCATGATTGGTAAAGCATTTTCTGAGATAGCGCGCTGCATTGATGGGCTATTATATAAATCTTGAGCTGCGTCTGCTAGATCGCTCATACGATCAGCTTCATCGCGCAAGAAGTTTGCGCCTGGTGCAACGTCTGTCAGATATTGCTGCACATCCTCAACAAGCTCTTTACGCAGTTCGCCTGGGCGTGTGCGTGCAGTGCCAGAAAGCAGTGCAGCACCTGGGCCACCTTTATCAAAGTATCCACGAACAGCCTCTTGCAGAGTTTTGTTTTCTGCCATCAATCGGCCTTCTGCGACTTCAATATATGCTTGCTCAGGCGTAATGCCTGCCTCGGCTGCTATGCGCTGCAACTCTTGCTCAACTGCCGAACCGCCTTTGTTGCCAAGTTTTCTGCGCGTGTAATCCATGAAGTTGCCGAGAGTGCCTTGCAGTGCCTTGGCTGCAATGTCCAACCCGGCGCCTAAACCTGCGCCAACAGCGCCGCCAGTAGCTAACCCGCGAATGCGCTCTTCTACACCTTCACCAGACAGAAAGCCTGTCGCCGCACCTTGCACTGCGCCATAACCTGCTGAGCCTGCTAAAGTGCGAGGAGCAACAATGCCTGCTGATTTAGCTAGGCCAGACAGCATAGGATAGCGGGAGCCGAGCGCGACAGCACCGCCTGCGCCACCAGTGAACAACGACGCAATAATAGCGGGCAAGGTTGCACCTGCAAGCTCAGAGCCTAACGCCAAGCCTGGACGCTGTTCTTGAAACTGGCCCACCTGACCGCGAATGTCATTGAGCAGATCATCATACTCACGCGAACCGAAAATGCTGCGAATGTATGCTTCGGCTTCGTCAGCGCCTCCGAATGTTAAACCAGACGCTACTGATCGAGCAACACCCGCTCCGACATTCGCCTGTGGTTGTTGGCCTAATTCTGCCAATGCTGCGTTAGCTCTATCTAGTGCGGCCTGTTGTTCTGGTGTCATTTTTCAGTCCTTATGGGAATAGTGCTTTATCTTCTGCTGACATTGCGTTCCACTGCTTAATAGTAACGCCAGCAGCTTTAGCCGATTGCGTTCTCGTGTCTTCTGGCTCATCAACATCTGTTTCTGTTGGGATGGGCGAGAAGTTTGGCATAGGTGTCGGCTTTGGGATGACCTCGTTGATAATTTCTTGAGAAATGCCTGCAAAGCCTGCGGTTTTAACGGCTCGGTCATATTCAAGTTTAGCTTTGTCAAAGTAGAACTTTGCACGCTTTTGAGCAGTTGAATAAATCCGATTTCTGACAGGTTCTGGCAAGTTGCCAGTGCCAGCGATAAAGTTCTGAACGTCTTTAACAAACGCATCAATCGCACCGCCTGAACGAGCGACAGCAGCCTGCTCACTTTCACGAACAACACTTTCAGGATCAAGGATTTTAGCAAACGCGACAGTCAAAACATAATCATCAACACCTGATTTGTTTTTGATTGCGCTTGAGATAAGGCCATATCCGTTAGCAACCTCATCATAAATTTTATACCCTTTTAGAAGATCGTTACTCAAGTTGCGCACGATGCCAAATTGCTTATCGTCAAGAGTTTTTAGCTTTTCAGGATCACCGCCGTAAATAACTTCACCAGTTGCTTCGTTTATTAACCTGCCATCAACAACCTTAGTTTTCGGCCCGCCCAACTTTTCAGACAAAATGGAACTCATCACATTAGCAGCCGACTGAGGATTAGCTTCAACAGCCGCAGCAATCTCTGGGTAGCCATTCTTTTTCAGCCACTCAACTGTCTTATTAACACGACCTGTTTGCACCCGCGACTGCCCCTGCTCTCGGATCGCTGAGCCTGCACGCATGCTTGGCAGAATAAGCGGATCAAGAGCTGCCGCAAATGTTTCAAACTTTGATAGTCCAGTGTCTGGATTGCGCTGGGTTGCAAAATCCAAAACACCTTTCAGACCGCCAGTTGACTGCTTCATCTGTTCTAGCAGCGACGGCTTTTGTGTTGGCTGTGCTGTTGTTGGCTGTGTTACATCCATGCTTTGATCTCCTCGCGTACTAGCAAAACCTAGCAGCCCTTTTAGTCGTGGCCCACGAAACTGAGCAATACCGTATGCACCCTGACCGCCGCCAGCAGGGTTGTATGCATTCGGATCAATCTGCGCGTAGCTTTCTGTCATTAGGTTGCCGACGATGCCTGCGGCTTGCGCGTCAGTGAAGCCTTTACCTTTAAAGTAGTTAAAAGCAGTTTGTGCATTCTGCGGCAGATTGCTAAATGCGTCTGTGCCTGCCGTCTTAAAGACTTCAAGCGCATACTGCTTGCGACGATCTAAGCCATGACCGCCAGCGCGTTCATACTTTTTTTCAAACAGCTCGGCATAGTCTTGCGGCGTCACATTGCCCGCAGACTTGAAAGCGTCCATTGTCCGACTTTCTGGCCCTTGCAGCTCGTACATCATATAGTCGAGCTGCGTCTGAAACGGTATGTTATAGTTTACTGCCATATCTTACCCGAAAGGTTTAAATCCCATTCCAGCCGCTGCTTGCAGGTAGTTAAATAAACCTGGGCTGCTGCTTGACGTCGTTGACTGCGGAACTGGCGAAGCACCAATCGCTGCCAGTGGCGCACCTAGCGCAGCCGATGGCGAGCCGATGTAGCCCGCGTACTGCTGACGCGCTGCGTCGATAAGCGCTTGCTGCAATCCTTGCTGCAACAGACCTTGCTGTGATTGCTGCTGCTGAATTGTCTGACCGATGCCAAACGCCTGCTGACCAAGCCCTGCAAGCTGTGATGCTGCACCCTGACGCGCACCAAATGCAGCAAGTTGATTAGCAAAGTTTTGCTGCTGAGCTGCTTGGCGTTGCTGCGCCATATACTGCGCCGCTGCTGTCTGAGCTGCTGTATTTGACGCTGCGACTTGCTGCGCACGCTGGATGTTTGCCGCTTCTGCCGCTGTTTGCGCACCTGCGCCATACTGGGCTGCACCTGTGCGCGCTGCCACGTTTGCTGCTTCAATCTGCTGCTGCCGCGCAATGTTTGCTGCCTGAGCTGCTTGGGCTGAGCCTGCGCCAAACTGCTGCGCTGCTTGTTGCGCTGCGACATTCGCCGCCTCTGTACCTGCAAGCTGACCCACATCAAACTGAGCCGCGCCCATCGCCTGCTGGAAGCCGCGCTCACGCAAGTTTGAAACTGCTTCTGCTGCTTTCTCTGCAAAGCCTTTGCGTGTCTCCGCTTCAGCTATGCCTTGACGAGAACCGCCAAACGCACGAGCTGCTGTGGCTTGCTGACCCATTACGTTGAGCGCCTTTTCTTGCGCACCAGATAAATCCTGAAGCGTGCGATCAATGACTGCCTGCTGATAGGGGCTTTCGTACTGAGCAATGTCACGACCAGCCAATGTAAAGCCGCGGCGCTGAGATGGATCATACCCGAACCCAGTCTGCATGCCTTGCAATTGCTGCTGGGCTGGGGTGTAGCCGTAAGCCTGCTGTTGGCCCTGCACTCGCTGCATTGTTGGAGCGTATCCGAATGCCATTGATGGGGGAGCTTGGAACCCCATGCCCGCCTGCGTCCCCATCATAGCCTGCTGCAATGCGCCTGCTGCTGCTTGGTTTACGTTGAAGCCGCCTTGTGGAGCTAGAGGCGCAAACTGGCCTTGCGTTGGGCGAGGCATTGGCTGACCGACCGCTCCACCGCCACCTTTTCCGCCGCCTGCTGGGGCTGGCGCAGCAAGTGGCTGCTTCATAGGCAAATGCCCGCCAGAGTGCGCAGGACGCATAGGGTCAGGATTAAGCGTTGCCACTAAATTTGCTTTTTCCCACCAAGGACCGTCGCGCCTACCTGCTGAGGGCATGGGGATACCTCTAGGGTCTGCGTTGGGAGACAGTGGCAAGGTTGTCCCACTGTTTGCAAATTGTGCAAGTGGGTCTGTTGCTGAAGCTGTCGGCGCATTCGGCTGATTAACCATGTCAAACCCTGTTGTTATACCGCCTGCTGAACCCGCCATTATGCGTCTCCTTTAACTAGGCCAACCGCAAAGAATTGGACTGTTCGCGCTGCAAAGTGAATAGCGCCTTTGATTGTACGTTTTTTGCCAGAGGCAAAGTCAATATAGTTGCGGAACTCTTGGTAATGCTCGTGTGCCTTACCTTGCTCAATCTTCTTGCGGCCTAAGTGACGATAACCTCTGCGGATCGCTTCGCCCCACCACTTGTCATGCAAGTTATGCATACACCAGACGACTGCCTCGCGCTTCATGCTTGGCGTGAATGCTCCTGAGCTGACTGCGTATGTTGCGACCACGCAGCCATCACCGCTTTCCCCTGCGTAACCGCTATCACTACTTTCGTCTTTTTTGCCTGCCCCAATGTTAAGAGCGCGACTGATAACATTTCCAGGCAGGTCCTCTTCAGCCTCAACGTCAGAGGGCAGCTTTGGCGTGACTGTAGGCAATGGAGCGTCATCATCTTGCGTGTATGAGCCTGTAGCTGTGTTGTAGGTCATACCTGTCGGCGCTGCCGCCTCCATTTCTGCCACAGTTGGCGTTTCGATTGGATTATTTGCAGCACCAACATTGTAGCTATCGCCAAGTAACAAGTTGCCAAGAAGCGTGTTTGAAGCAAGACCAGTGACGCCCTCAGTTATGTCATTCATAATTTGGGTTCCAGTGCCAGCAGTGCTTGTATCAGTTATACCTGATGCTGGCGTCGTTATAAACTCCGATGCTTGCTCTCCACTCAAATCAACCTGTGGGGCCATGAAGTTTTCAATTCCAGCAGCGTCTAGAACCTCTGGCGTAATCCCAAATCCAGTTGACATTCCAGTAGGATCGCTTACTGCCTGTTGAGACTGATAATCATAAACAGTTTGGAATGCCTCATTATAATTAGGATTTGTTGGGTCAGTAGCAATAATCTGTTGAGCAAGCTGAACCTCTGGGGGCGCAATGTTAAAAATCTGATCATTTGGCTGAACCGCTAAATTAGGATTTGCCGAAAATGAAGTTAGCTCATAGTTTACTGTTTGAGGACCAGCTTGCGCTTGCGCTATAGCTAACTCATTCGCTCGCTGCGCTGCACGCTCTTGAGCACTTGTCTGGTACTGCGTGTAATCAGTCGGCTGATAAGCATACTGCCCAGTAAACGGATCAATAAAGAAGCTATCAATGTACGATTTCTGCGCTGGGCGGCGTGCAGCCAACTCAGCCTGAGATTGTTCAAACATTGGCGCTGATGAGTAACCTTGAATGCCGCCTGCATACTCAGTTGGAGCAGGCATTCCGTAAATGTCTTGCCCTTGAGGTGTCGCCATTCCAAACGCGCCAGCCGCACCTGCCACGTTTTGCATTGCAGCCTGCTGCATTGGTGTAAGCGCTGCAACGTCTGGGCCATAATATGGAACATAGCCAAGCTGCGAAATGCGCTCGGCTTTGTTTAAGTTACGCTGTGCCGCAGCTTCGATGTACTCAGGTATTTCTACCGATGACGTTTGTGAGCCGCCTTTACCGCCTGACATTATTCAAACTCCTTAACGTAAGAGGAATGCAAAGTTTTCCAACCGTGCTTCTCTAGTGGTTTTTTCCAGCCAAAGCGACCAGTCATCATCAAACATTCACACCCTTGCGCTTTGGCCCACTCTATCACATTTTCATGCATATCCAAAATCTGATCCAATTCGCCGCCGCCAAGGAACACGTTTAACGCTTTCTTTTTGGGATATACCACAATTTCTGTGACGATACACCCCTTCTCCGCAGGCCATAGCTGCATCGTACCTCGATACAGACCCTCAGCAACGTCAATAAAATCATGCGTGCCATTAGAATACTCTAAGGCCGCCTCAATCCACGGGCGGCAGCGCGTAATCTCTTGTGCAAAATCCGTATTATCCATGTAACCTCGTTATCGCAATCGTAGACGCAGGCGCAGCGGGCGCAAAGGCCGTTGCAGCCGTAGCTTCTAGAAACCCTGATGTGCTATCTACTGCCCACATAGCCTCTAAGTAATCGCCAGCACTAACATCAAATATAGCAGACCGAGAAACAACCAAAACCGCGTTGTTTTGGTGCAAGGCGTTTTTCATGGTTGAACCCGCAACGTCTGTGCCATTAATGCGAGGCCAAAACCAGAAGTTTACAGTGCTACTTGATGTAGATGCAATCTGCGCCGAAAAGCTCACCATGTACTGACCCGCTTCAGCAAAAACCAACCGAGAGCTTGGCGTTCCGTTTGTAATCCCCTCTGCGACACTAGATGTGTACGTTAAAGCGTACGCTGTGTTTATTGCCGCAGCAGTCTGGTCTGTCGTAATCGCGCCAGAATATTGACCGTCTTCAAGAACAATCTGAACCCATGCGCCATCTTTGGATACAACAGGATACTTATTCTCACGATCCCACATAAGCAGACCATCATCCGCAGCAGGCTCCTCACCTGTTTGCTGCACAAGAGGAATGCGGGTCTGACCGAGGTGCTGCATCAGACGACGCGCCCATACTTTCCAGTCGTCACCTCTTGGCTCTGGTGCGCGTTGCTGCTGTGTCATCTACGCCCACCCTGAACAACATCAATGCGATTTATGCCAACACGCCAATCAGTATAACGCTGCCCCTCAACGCGCAAACGAACCTGACGACCAGTAAACCGCATGCTTGTCGGGTTGCTCATACTAAATGGCCCATAGTCTCGCTCAGTGCCGTTTGGATAAAACCGCGTTTTAAATGTGGCATTCACATCGCCTTGCGTTTTCTCATCTGGTAGCATTTCAATAACAGACATCACATTATCGCCAGTTGCAATGCGGAACGGCCCACTTTCTGCGAATGGCGTTAGATCATCATACTCTAAGCCAATCTCATGCTCGTAAATCTTCTTATCTGACGCCTTAGACCAAATTGGCTGACGGAATGCGCCACGATCAGACCCAGCAGTGCGGTCAAGCTGCCCAATATACCAAGTGCCTTCGATGTAGTTAAACACAACATAGCGGTCATTCTCTGTTGACCCGCCGCTTGGGTAGAACCACCAAATCTCACCAAACATTGAATTGGATACACCAAAAGCCTTGCTGACTTGCGCTTTGTTTATATCGTTAAAGACATAATCAGAAACATCGCATGGCACTTCTTGAACGCCGCCACCTGTGTAGGTGTAGAAAGAATTAACGCCCATCCAGAACGCACCTTGGTCAACGACAACGCAAGCCTCATTTGCTGCCAGACCGCACGATGTACCAACGCGCTCAATGCCATAAACGTAAGGCGGGCCAATATAGCTTGCCACATGAGCATCACGCGTTGTGAGCAGCAAGGTCTGACCCTTGACGCTCACACCCTTCATTAGAGAGCCAGATGTGTTTAACTCCAGATCGCCAGCTTCGTTTGTCGCAGCAGGTGTCCAAGTATTGTTATCTTCACGGTCAGACCATTGAACCTTGCGAGGATTGCCGCCTGCGCCAAGCGCAAACAAGAAACGCTCCTCTGTTACGACGATCCCTTTGTTACTCGTAGGTGCATTGCTTAGAACCGCAGCAGCCGTGCCTGTATTTAGCTCCCACTGATAAATCTTGCCATCGTCTTCGTTGCAGGCGAGCAAGAACTCACCCCAAGGCTCTAAGTGCCAAGACGTTGCAGGCAGAATGCGGGATGTATCTGGACGCGCAACGCCATATGCAAAGTTGCCGTAAAAGTTACCGCCGTACCCAGTAAACGCAAGCGCGTCTTCACGACCCGCTGTCAGTCCAGTCGGCGTAATTTCAAACTGCGTGCCAGCAGAGTTATAAACGTAAAGCTCATCATAGGTGCCAGTAGCAACCCAACGGTCTGCGCTGTTGTCTGACCAAGTAAGCATTCCGCGCATCTTGGCGCTGGTTGCTGTATCTGAGCGAGTACGCCAGCCGCCAATCGGACGCATAACGCCATCATGCCAACGCACTAAGTTTGCATCGCGCCATCTGCCTTGTGCTTGGAGGTCTGTGCCGTTGCGATAAACGCCTGCTGGAATGTTTAGGTCAATCAGTGCCATTGGCGATCCTTACGTTACACTATCGCGAATATAACATATTACTGCAAATATGCAAAAGCCCAGCGTTTGCTGGGCTGGTGCTTAGATATGAGTGCTGCTTATTCAGCCTCGGCCTCTGGCAGCTCGTCCTTGAGCTTTGTAATGAACGCCTCACGCCCAACTTGCATCTGGGTCACGTTGAACTGCGCGGACGCAATCTTTTGATCCAGTGAGTTGATGTGATTAATGCAGGCTTTCGCCGCGTCCGTTAGCTGATCTTCAGTGTAGTCTACATCGTCAATCGTGATGACCTTTTTTTCTTCAGTCATTTGATTTCCTTTCTGTATTACTCAGCAGCCCAAGGCATACCGCTCAGTGATGTTGGGTTAGCCATTGCGTCCAGTTTAGCTTGGATCGCAGCCTCGGTGTCATCTTGGTTTACTTGTTCTTGCACCCAGCCCAAGACTGTTGCTTCAGTCAAGCTGTCATATGCCACCCAGCCATCCGCAGATGGATCAGGCTCATGTGATGTGGTGCCGTAGCTCGACGCAGTGTTGTCGCCATCTACGCCTGTGCAACGCCAGTGTGCTACTGTAACGCCTTTGTCAGCGTCGTTGTTGTACTCTACGTTTGCGATAGTCCATGTGAATGTTGCTGGCATGATATGTCTCCTATATTGCAGCAATGATGAACGCTAGTAATTCGCTGTAACGAACACCCATGCGTGACTTTTCTTCGCCAGTTTCTTCGTCAGTCCATGTTGTATGAATGAACATGCCGTAGTTGCCAGCGTCTAATCCTTCAGCCGCAAATGCGGCTTGTAGGTCTTGTGCAATGATACCAAAGTGTGTTCTGGCCTCATCGCCTTTCTCTGCTACTGCATCCTTCCAGCGGAATTTACGCAGTAACCCTTTAGCGGCTACGGCAACACGTTGCTCTGCGTCAGATAGTTCTGCAATGTCCTGCTTCTCGTTGCGGTCAGATGTTTGGATCGTGCCGTTGGTGGCGTAGATGTCTTTGTATCTATAAGTGCTGCCACCTAAATCAATAGCAGCATCCCTTATGCCACCTGTAGCAGTTGTAATAGGATAAACAGTATCGTCTGCAGCACTAAACGCAATGCCAGTGTCTCCTGATCCTATATAGATATTACCAGAGTTAGCCCCAATACTCCCCACAGTGGTGTCGTCTTTGCGGAACACTGCAATGTCGCCGTCTGACGTTTTACGGTTAAAGAGAACAGGGTTAGTACCACTAGCTGTTGTTACAGTTTGTCCTGTAGATTGGAATACCTTAAAGCCAACATCATTAGTTGCTGTACTAGTAGTCCCCACCAGCAAGTTACCGCTGCTGTCGATGCGCATACGTTCTGAGCTACCATCCGCATCAACAAATGCTAATCCGTCTGAGCCGTTTAGTGTGTCAATATAAAAGCGTCCTGTGCCACCCTCAAAAAAGCCTATCCTACCTTTTCCAGAGGAGGCGTTAATAGCAAGCTGTGTTGCTGTACCTTCAACTGCAAGTTTACCATAAGCAGACGGATTTGACAGGCCAATCCCAACATTACCGCTGCTGTCGATGGTCATGCGGTCTGCTGTATTGTAAAAATTAAGATTAGTACTATTCGTCTTCTGATACATATACCAATCGTTAGTATTGAAACCCACCTCACCCTGAGATGCAGTTGTTCTTTCTGCTTTTATGTAGGAGTTACCAGAGGCTGCTTTAAGATGGATGCCCTCTGATGGACTTGTAGTCCCAATCCCCAA
>Ga0181401_1000605_pt1 | contig 14909 bp, 16 predicted proteins | sample 24SPOviralmetaG_FD_130130 | JGI IMG/M metagenome (GOLD analysis project Ga0181401, IMG submission 130130) | Marine viral communities from the oligotrophic San Pedro Time Series (SPOT) site, San Pedro Channel, CA, USA - 24 SPOT_SRF_2011-07-20 | ecosystem: Environmental > Aquatic > Marine > Strait...
CCTCCAGCGAAAATTCGGTTCGAGCCTTAAGGGTGCTCCCCTGGTCACCTCCACCCGCGCCAATGCGGCTAAATACATCTTCCGCGTCCCAGAGGCTCTGTGGGGGGAAGTAAGCGGTTGGGGCCACTCTGATGAGCATGCAGATGGTTATGAGGTGTTGTGGGGGCCTCAGGGGCTGATCTATGGCGATTATCCCGGCTCTAGCGATGGGAAGTGGGGTGAAGGCTCGTACAAATTTGTAGGTGACCCAGACAGCGTTCCAGTAGCACCGGATTGGTTGATTGCTGAGATGAAGGCGGCTAAGACGCCGACTGGATTCCTCAAGAACAAAACTGCGCTCGACCTAAGTGATCGGACTGAGGATGAAGTTGCGCTGATCATCAATGATTGCTGCACTGTTATTGAGAACCGTGGTTCTGGGCAACGTGATCACTGGGTGAAGGTCGGTATGGCCATTCACTCGGTCCTGCCGAATGAACGAGGTTTGGAGCTTTGGGCTGAGTGGTCGCGTAGAGACGGTGAATTTGCTGATGAATGGGAAAAAGGGAACCCTTGTACTAATACGTGGAACTCTTTCAAGCCCGGTGCCGTAGGGCTGGGCTCACTGATCTGGCAGGCAGACAGGGCTGATCCCAAACGGACGAGGTTTGACGAAAACAGCAAACAAATTCTTGAGACTGCTGAGGCTGCAATTCAACGCACCAGGGAAGTTGTTCTCTCTTTTGATGAGGTGATTCGTCGGGGCATGGCGATTTATGAGGGTGACGATGTTGCTCGCATGAATTACGAGTTGCACGCGCTGGCGATGGAGGCTCGTTACAAGGATCAGAGCGGTGTGGAGAAGCTGCTGCTTGATCACATCACTCAGCAGAATCGTGGGGTTGGTCACACCATGGATCAGTGCGTTGCGAGTAAGCGGGAGTATTTAATTCCGGGTTTGCTGCCTAGCCCATACAGCATTCTTTTCTTTGGTGATGCGGGTGGTGGTAAATCAGCTACAGCCATTGCATTGATGAAACACGTTGTAGACGGAAATCCTTTTCCTCTGAAAGATCAGCTCGTTCCAGTGGAAGCAGGGAGAGTTATTTATTTCAACGGGGATATGAGTGAGCAAGATTTTCGTGAAGAGTATGACTTGCACGAAATCAAGAACTCACACAATTTTCGGTTTGAGCCTGACTTCAATCTCTACAGGCGGATGCAGTTCGTTAAGACGATGAACGAGTTCAAACCAACGATGATTTGTATTGACTCGCTTTCCAGCTGTTCTGGAGCCAAGGCTGGTGATGAGAACAAAGCTGAGTTCGCACAGCCTTTGTACTGGCTGAACAACTCCAATGGGACTCTGTGGCCCAAATGCACGATTGTGATCCTTCACCACGCTGCAAAGGCTCACGGAGGCGTTCGAGGTTCTACAGCTATTGCTGCTGCTGTTAGTGAGGTATGGAACATCACTGAGCCCAAGAAAGATTCAGGGCTTACTGCTGACCAACGGGTGATCACTATCGGTAAATCGAGGATCAACCGTAAGGGTGAGACTTTGATTCAGAGTCAGATGGACGACTTAACGATCCACATCAAGGAAATCAAGAAGAAGGAGGAGGTACAGACGAAGGCTGGATCTGTTGCTGACCGGATCATGAACAGGCTTCAAACCTCTGAATCGTGGATGAGCCGTAGTGACCTCAACAGCGATCCGTTGGTTGGTGGTTCTGTGGCTGCTATCAACAAAACGCTCCAGCGATTAGAGGGTCGTGGGGTTGTTGAGGTGAAAGAGGAGAAGAATCCTGAGGGTGGTAAGGATGTGAAGCTCTATCGGATTCTTCTCGCGCACGGGGAGGCTAAACCAACAGGACAACAACCCCAAACCACCAGTAATGAAGCGACTTCCACAACAGGACACTTGACCTCAAAAGACCTACCTAAGGAAGAGTGTCCTGTTGTGAATTTCAGCCCTGGAGCGCCTTCTGCTGATGTTGAGGACGTGTCTTCTTGTTCCCACGCGAGGACGGAAGAGGAGATCAACTCCTCGCTCGATCAGAGCGTGTGGGATTAAACTTTTTGTGATACATTGGGGTTGACCGCCTGGGTCGCTGATTAGCAGCTTCAGTGCTTTGACCTAGTTAGTCCAGCCCGTCACTCAGTTGCCCGGTGTCTTACGAGGTTCGCCTTCTTTGCTCGGCCCACTGCTTCATTGCCGCCTTCACGGGCGGTTTTGTTGTTTCTGTGCTACTCTGTGTGAGTCAACAAAACACAAAAACTATGGACACTGAAACTTTTGAGTTTTCCGAAAAATTACTGGGCTGGGCTAAAGAAATCACCCTAGCGGAACTGCTAGACACACCGTTTACTCAGGCGTGGACGGTTTCAATGCTGTCGAACGCACTATTTAGCTGCGACGACTTCACCCACCCAGACGTAGATTCAGAAAAACTACAGTTCTCGCTGCACAGGATCTCTATGAAGATCAAGGCTAATCAACGTATGAAGCTGTTTAATTACTGTAGTAGTGCAGTGTCGGCTCGTAGGCAAGCGAGATTAGAGACAGAAGTGGTGTATCACGATGCTCGTATGGCTGCTGAAAATTCCAAGGAGTCTGCTCAATGAAGCGCACGGAAATCAGAGTAAAAATTGATTCAAATGATTTGGCCACCCTCGATGCAGAAGCACAAAAAACAGGTTTATCCCGTTCAGAACTCCTTCGATGTAGGGCAGTCCCGCACAAGCGTTACTCCCCAACGGAGTATTCGGCACTGGTTAGCCGAGCGAATAGGGTCGCTGACCTTCCACGCGATCAGGTGGAGCGGATTGTCAACTATGTATTTGTTGAACTCATGGGGCCGTGTGAGTAGGCAGCCAACCCCTAGAGATAAGCTGTTCCACCGTCTCCTGCTGCTTAAAATACATAGTGAGGAGTTGGTTTCCGATGGCTTGCAAAGTCTCTGGGTCGCGACAAGACTTGATCTCCCGCCTCATCCGCTCCAGCTCGAAAAGCCTCCTGGTGGACATAGCCATAATGGGTCTAGTAGAGAAGGGCGGGACGTGGAAGAAGAGTCAGCCGTTTATTCAAGGCTGAATTTTTTCTGTAGTGTTCAGATCCCTGATGTCATAGCCATCGTAAGGTTTACAACAGCAGACGACCATGATCGTGTGTTGGACGTAGAGGAAGTTATCTACGCAGACACACCGGAGGATTACTGCAAACTGGAAACAGACGTTCCTCAAGCCTTGGCGCACGGTATTGATGTCCTCCTGACCACTCACCTGGAGCCTGAAGATTTACCCGCGATCAATGCGTTTATTATCGACGTAGACGCTACTGAAGTGTGATACGGTGATGGAGTAAATTTTATCGGAGGTGACTACGTTTCGTTAATTGATTAGCCGTCTTCTTCATCACATCTGTCGAATGTATAACCTAGGTTTGGTCACCTAGGTTTTTTTGTGCGCGTCATCGAGTTTGAAGGTAACGAACGCGGTTTTCTTTTCACGTACCACAGAGTTCGGGAAGGGCAAAATTTCTTTGTGGGCTACTACAAGAACTCATCTCAGCTGTTTTATGACCCTCAGAACGCTTGGCGGATGTTAGGGGTAGCGAAGTTCACAGATGTTGGGAAAGCCTTAAAAGCTTGGTGCGTTGAGATGAATGCTCAGTACGGTGACGAAGTTAAAGAAGGTTACGAGGATGGGTCGTTCGCAGGTGACACCAAAGCAATTGTGTAGTAGGGTAATGGAGTACCAAACACCTACCACCATGACTGTCTTAGCAATCACAGGTTTTGAGATTTTCGTTGAAGACGCGGGAACGTATGCTCACATTTCAGCTGACGTAGATGTTGTGGTTGGCTGCACTTCCTACGGTGAGCAGACTATTGTTCCTAAAGCCTGCCAAGCCAAGGTCTTGCTTGCTGACGACACTGACCTCGACCTGTATCGCCACAAGACCGAGCAAATGGAGCTTGCAGAAGACGTTTCCCGGTGGGAGTACGTTGCCAACCCTTTCTAATGTGCTACAGTTCCAAAGTCCACAACACAACACAACAACGCTCATGACTTCTGCTTACACGACCAACAACATCAACGAGATGAACATTGATCGTCTCCTCTATACGTTCCAGCAGCGTATGCGCGTGCTTATCAAAGCCGAGCAGGGCAAGCACATGATGGATGCTTACGACGGTGGCTTCCTTGACATCATTGAGAATGAGATCATGCCGAATGTTGATCACATCGTTGATTGGGAGCCTTCGGACGATGAGATTACAGCTAACAACTCGTGTGGCACTCGCTGGCATGACGGCTGCAAATGACCTAGTAAACTCTCCTTCCCACTACGCGAGTGGTGGGTTGGAGTGTATCGACGCTATTAAAGGCTCGATGTCCAAACTTGAATACGAGGGTTACCTGAAGGGGAACCTTATCAAATACACCTGGAGATACCGCAAGAAAGGGGGCCTGCAGGACTTGCAGAAAGCCAACTGGTATCTTGATCGCCTCATTAAATCCAACGAACCACCCAATGACTGACTACAAAACCTATTTAGGCTTCGAGCATCTTGAGAAGCTCAACACCGCCACATCGATCTGTTTCGACTGCGAGACCACAGGACTCAGGCCGGACATCTTCGGGCTCCGGTTACTTCAATTCGGGTCGACGGCAAGGAAGATCGTGGTTGTTGTCGACCTATTTACAGCGTCGTCAAAAGAACTTACGCAGCTTGATCTTTTCTTTGCGAACGGTGATCGCTTCTGGACTGCCCATAACGCCGTCTTCGATTTGGGGTGGTTGCAAGCTTATGGGTGGCATCCTCGCGGACAAGTTCGCTGCACAATGCTCGCGTCGAAGATCCTGACCAACGGAATGCCCAACCTTAAGCACGGTTTGGCTCCTGTAGCCAAGCGTTACTTGGGTATTGAGGTAGACAAAGAACAACAACGTTCTGACTGGAGCGGTGAGCTAACTGAAGCGCAAATAATTTACGCGGCAAAAGATGTAGAAGTCTTATGTGAGCTGGATGTTGTACTACATAAAAAAATTACAGATGAAGGTTTGAGTGCTGCATATTCGCTTGAGTGCAGGGCATTGCCTGGTATGGCTTCGATGGCTAATAACGGGCTACCGTTTAGCCGGAAGGCGCTCCAGGGGATTGAGGTTGATTACGAAAAAGACATTGAAAACCTCGGTCGTGAGTTCCATCTGGAGCTTGACGAAGCACTACCTAGGGAAGAGAAACTACCGCGCAACGAAGATGGAACTTTTAACCTTAGGGCTCGCGAATCTGGGTCTATCCGGCTTGGTACAAAACAACTCGCCGGTTTCAACATTGGAAGCCCTAAGCAGCTGCTGGAAAAAATGACGCTGATTTTGGGGGAGACTCCAATTGACGCCAAGACACAAAAACCCAGTGCATCGAGGACTGCGTTGCGGGAATACGCAGGAAAGCACAGTGTTGTTGCTACTTACTTGCAGTGGAAGAAAGCAGAAAAACGTCGGCAGATGGTGGCGGCACTGTTAAAGCACCAAAGCCCTGATGGGTTTGTACGTGCCAGCTATTGGCAGCTTGGTGCAGAGACGGGGCGAATGACTTGCAGCGACCCTAATCTTCAGCAGGTTCCTAGAGATGCCCAGTTCAGGGAGTCGGTGATCGCACCAGAGGGGTGGTCATTTATAGGGGCTGACTTTTCACAGATGGAGTTGCGGTTGTTGGCAGTGGTGGCTCAAGACGAGAACATGTGTACTGCTTTTATTGATGGGCAGGATCTACATACGGTTACTTCTGAAGCATTGCGATGTGAGCGTCAGACAAGCAAGTCAGCCAATTTTGGTTTGGCCTATGGCTCCGGTGCAAACGGTTTGCGTAATTATGCAGCTGGTATGGGAGTGCAGATTACGCTCGAAGAAGCAAGGCTTGTGCGACAACAGTGGCTCGACACTTATTGCGGTGTGCAAGCCTGGCACCGCCAGTTGGCTAGAGAGTCCGATAACACTGCCGGGAAACTGGTATCAATACGGGTTCCGGTAACTGGTTTGCGTCGTTTTTTGCCTGGCGATATGAATAGGTTGACGGTTCGAGCTAATACGCCGGTACAGGGAGCTGGTGCAGCCATTCTGAAGTGTGCTATTGGATCACTTTGGCAGGATCTGCAAGGTAGTGATGAGGCCAAACTTTGTGCTGCGATCCATGATGAACTTCTCCTTTTGGTACGAAAAGGGCAAGAGGAGAAGTGGATGGAGACTCTAAAGGTTGCAATGGAGTCGGCAGAAGCTAAATGGTTGGGTGACGTTCCAGCTGTGGCGGATGTTAAAACAGGACCAACCTGGGCTGCTTGTCACTAAGTAAAACAACAGTTAATGGAAATAAGAGTTTCCGGTAAACTTTGGTGTAGTTGTTTTTGTTCAGAGTTTCGGTGGATTCAGAAGCTCTGGGCAAATTTTGGTTGAAAGTAGATAAGCGGGGACCGACCCAAGAGAAAATGGATTCGCGGTGCTGGTCTTGGACTGGTGCCACAACTCCTGAAGGATATGGGCGCTTCCACCACAAAGGAAAAGATTGGAGAGCGAGCAGGCTCTCGTTTCTGTTGGCGACGGGGCTAGAGCCTGAAGTTGTACTACACAGATGCGGGAACCCCAACTGTGTGCGCCCCAGTCATTTGCAGGCGGGAGACACTAAGGAAAACCTGTTAGATCTCTTGATAGATCGCATATACACAGACCGCGACGTAACCTGAACTGTTGGACGATTTTTTGGCAAGTGGTGGTTGGTTTTTCAGTGGCGCGGACAGGAAACGTGTGGCATTTGAAGATGGCGGGGTCTACTACAGAAGAAACTTTTGGTACTCTTGGCGCAGCTATGCGCTGTGCGTACCTACTTGCTGATGGATTCAAGAACTGGCAGGCAGATAGCGATGCAGGAGCTGTTGGAGGCGTGTAGCACTAGCTGGGTGTCTGACATCATGCGGGCCACGTTGTTCTTGCAGCGGGCGGAAGAAGTGCGGACTGGTTGCCGAAAACAACGTACCCGGTCACGCACCAGGCAAAACAACGGCGCTAAGACAAAAGCGGCGAAGCTGGATCAACCTCTGATTTGGTAGTGTAGTATATGCGTATTCGCGTTAAGTTAATTGAGTACAAGGCACGGGGCTAAAATCTACGTTCAGCTACTGCTGGACCCTAATAGAGCAGAGCTGCTACAAGATATGGCCGAAGAGCAAGGAAAACGTAGCACTGCTCTGATGCGCGAGATTCTTTACTCGCACCTGGAGCGAACGCTACCCTCCGCTGTTTATGGAGAAGCTGAGGCTAGGGATCACGCGGTGTGGAGAGAGTCTGTGAGTAACAGGGTGAATGGGCGCACCAGGAAAAGGAAGGAGGCCCTGGCTCAGTGTCAGGTAGAGCCGCCGGTTCAATGCCCGATAAAAGCTGAGTAGGGATAGTGTGTTACTGTATCAGGGTTCTGGTTACCCCTGTTCATGACACGCTACGCATTAGCTCGTTCCACCTCTGATGGTTTACAGTATCTGGCCGCTGCTTACGGCAACTCAGGCGACGGCATTGCCTACACTCCGATGCGTATTGACGCCGGAACGTATGTAACTGTTGAGAAAGCTGTAGATGTATGTCGGACGCTTCACCAAAATAGTTACGGTGACTTTTTTGTTGTTCCGGTGGAGGAGATTTAATGGTTGATACTTTGGCTGCTTATCTGGCAGAGATTGGACGTTACCCTCTGTTGACTAAAAATCAAGAAATACTCCTAGCGCGGCATGTTGTTATATGGGTCAATGACAAAGACGCCACGGATAGACAGAAGCGTATGGGTAAACGGGCTTTTGAAAAACTCGTCAACTGTAATTTAAGATTAGTCGTTTCTATCGCTAAAAAATTTCGCAATAGAGTAACTAAAGCTGAGTTGCTTGATCTTATCCAAGAAGGAAACATCGGGCTGTCTCACGGTATCAAAAAATTCGACCCAGAGCGTGGGTACGCCCTCTCTACTTATGTTTACTGGTGGGTACGGCAAGGCATCACACGTTACCTGAGTTGTAGTGACAGAATTATTCGGCTGCCTTCCCATGCTGGTGAGGTGCTTGCAAAACTTAGGAAGTGGACGCCTAGTTTCTTTTTAATTCACGGGAGGGCTCCAACACTTAAAGAGTCAGCAGAGTTTTGCGAAGTTACAGAAGATAAGATGCGACTTTATCTCGACAACTCTTACGATGCAAGCAGCCTAGACAAGCCTATTAACAGTACAGACGGAGAAACTACCTTGCTTAGTTTGGTTCCTGTTGAAGACGATATATTAGGAAAAGTTGAAAATAATATACGTTTGGAGGCTATGGACAGTCTGCTGGAACGTTTGAGTCCTTCCGAAAAGTATTTAGTGCTTAGGTATTACGGGATATACGGCAATGACGCTGTTACCTTAACGGTGCTGGCTAAGGAAGTAGGGCTGTCAAGAGAGAGAGTAAGACAGAAAATTTCAAACAGCCTGAAACGGCTTAAGCTGTGGTCGGCACAACACCCTCTTCTTTGATGACTCGTTTAACGCTCGAAGGGTTTACAAACTTTTTCCGTTACTTTCAGGGTGAGACGCACCAGCTAGACGCTATAGGTGAACTCTGGCGGTGTATGCCAGTTCAGCTCCTAGAAGAAGAAGCGGATTGGATAGTTAAATACAGGACATCCTCAGCAAAAGAAAAGCCCAATGCCATCAGTGTGATTAACGCAGCTGGCTTGGCTCTCATAAAAGAATTTGAAGGGTTGAGGCTCGATGCCTACATTTGTCCCGCTGGAGTGTGGACTATTGGGTACGGCTCCACTGGCGATCACGTTTACCCTGGTCAGCGCATAACCGAGCCAGAGGCTGAGGAGCTGCTGAGAAAAGACTTATGGAGGTTTGAGGATTGCGTTAGTTCTCAGGTGAAGGTAAGCCTGACTGACAACGAATACGCAGCTCTGGTGTCCTTCGCGTTCAACTGCGGCTGTGGTGCGTTCCAGGGATCAACCCTGCTGCGTCGACTCAATGCAGGTGAGCCCAAACCACGGGTGTTTAGTGAGGAGTTACCTAAGTGGGTCAGAGGAGGTGGACAGGTGTTGCCTGGTCTAGTGCGTCGTCGAGAGGCTGAGGTTGCACTTGCGTTGAGCTGAAGGTAGGATCGATTTTCAACCACCTTTTCGAGGTCGGCTTGTCGTGAAGTAGCCGGGGAGCTGCTTGTCAACAGTCATGCGGGCGCGTGAGCCGGTGACACTCCCCCCCCCCATTTAGCTTTTAAGAGGGGATAAACGGCAGTGGCTCGTTTCCTTTCGCGACCCAGGCTAAAAACGCTACATAATCCCGGTTGTTTGGGTCTGTAGGAACAGAAGACGGATTGCCTTCTACATCAGTTCTGAGGAGGTCAGTCTCTGTGGCATCCAACCACCTGTATGTGTAAACAGGTGGAACGATTTTATTAAGAACGGTCTTAGCAGCTGTGGCTTTGACTTTTGATGAGCGAGGCATTTTTAGAAAGCAAGGGGATCGATTAACTGAATGCTGCCGTAACTAATTAAAGTTCCGCTTCAGCGTAATACCCGTAACGGTAAAAATCTCCTGTGACTAAGCCGGATCCTCCCAGCATATAAGTCCACCCGCCCCTGTTGACGGAAACTGCGGCAAAATTAGCCCCAACATCAGTAGTTAAATTGTTGTAGGCTGCGACTTTCCCCGGCGTAAAATTGCTCGGACTAACTATCGTTACCGTAGGCGTTGCTCGCATACTTCTTATGAAGTAACTGCTTGCAGCTATTCTTGATACGGATATAGCTGGGCCAATGATGCCAGGTGCAGCTTCTCCAGGGGAATCTTGATAGTACCTTTGACATTCAGAAAGAACATCCCCGTAAGATTCATACTCGAAGGGAGTGGCTACAGATCCTATCTCTATCTGAACGCCTGTCACATTAAACGTATTACTTGTAGTGTCTGCCCAGGTGTTGGCATCAGAAGCAAGACCCCATTTCGAGTCGTTACTCCAAGAATCAGCAGTTCCGTGAGCATTTGAGCCAACGTCTAACGCAAAAAGAAGTTCTAAACCTGAGCTTGATCCAGTCTCCCAAGTTCCGTCAGTGCATCCCGGTATTGTCAGCGTAATATAGTTCCAATCAGCGTTTGGTAAATTGTATTGTTTAATATAGCTTCTATCCATAAGAAGATTTCTGAGAGTAATGGAATAGTTGCCTGGAACACTTGACCGCGCCCAGAAAGACACAGTAATTGTCTTTGCACTGGCAGTTCCATAAGCTAGTCGCGCCGTGTTAAAACCTTCTATTTGTTGAGTAACTAACAGCCAGTCGTCTACGCCTAAAGCACCTCCTGTTGTTCTGGTGTATTGAAGGGAGTTAATAAATCCGCTGCCAGTTGGTACGTCGGTACTCTTATCTAGGTTTATATCGCTAATTGTTGTCGCGGTGCGAAATCTGTCTATTTGATAGGTAGCATTACTTGGGTTGACAAAAGTGGTACTTCCGCCGTTCAGTAAATATAACCTTTGACAAACAGTCATCCCGCCATTGATTATCAAGTTTCTGTTTCCGGCTAATTGGCCGCCGTTTTGCGATGCTGTTTGAATATCACCCTGAGAAGTAATGTTGCCATCCGTAGCGATTCTGCCATCACCGTAGATACTTATAGTTTGAGCAGCAGTTCCTGTTGTATAGCCAAGAAAGATATAATTAGTTGTATCGCCTGAGGCAACGACTGTGCCGTTGCGTAATTGAGTGCCTGTATTTGCCCCTTGATAGGGATCAGCCTTAGCTTCGATTATTGATGCAGTTGTTTTGATATTGCCAGTCGCATCGATGCTACCGTTACTATTCAGCGTAATATTAGGAGATAAGGGTAAGGTTCCTCCGATCAGGACGCTGTTCGTACCACTATCAGTAACAAGATCAGGGCTTCCAACCTGGCCCAGTCCTAGATACCTTCTATTTACAGCACTAAGATTCAAGGAACTCTGACTATCTCCTCCTGTTGTGTCAATCTGAAAGCGACCTGTAGTTGTAGATCCAGAATCATCAAAGATCGCAAGAGTGGCACCAGACGTACCAGTGGCCTTTGTATGGATAGGGGCTCCTGGCGCAAAAGGCAGTCCTACACCTAGTGGGCCAACCGCAGTGATGCTGCTATTCAGCTCTAACGTGTCTGCTGCATTGACAGGAGTGATGTTTCCACTGCTCCTACTCCAAATCTCTGAATTTGTTAGAGCTGTGTCCACAAATTCAGTTGTTGCTATGCGTGTGCTGTTGTCCGCAGGTAGCTGCGTTGGGGCGGTTGGATTCCCAGTGAATGCCGGACTCGCAAGTTCGGCCTTTTTATCTAATTCGACTTTTAATCCGGCAGGGTGAACTGCCAATGTGCTCGATGTTCCGGCTGTTGTTTCAGCGGAGGTGGCCAGCTCGACAACTCCGGCCTGAGTTTGGCTTGCGCTATCGACGCCAATTGTGGTGGTTCCACTAACGGTTGTCGCAGTGACGGGAGACGTACCAACGATTGATGTGATAGTCGGGCTGATGGCAGTACCGACCCAGGCAGTGCCCGTGTAGACCTTCAGCTCAGGTTGGGCACCTGAAATGTCCAGCCAAAACGCGCATTTTATATCTGTGGGCTGTGAGTTTCCAATCGTCACCCCGCCTAATTGGATTACATCTCCGGCGGTGTCTTTGCAACATAGAAACGGGCCATCAGCATTGATATTGACTGAAATTTCGCCTTCAGCCAGTTGTGCAGCAGTAGGCGCTTTCCCGCTGACGGATGAATGCTTGAGGACTAGCTGTAAAGACATAACCTATGGAGGCGATTTTGACCCTGTATAGACAGGTGATAGGCACATTCTAATCGGTGTAGTAGTTCAACTAACTCCGAAATCAACCATAGAATTTATCGTTTATTAGGGCACCGCCAACCGTTTGACCTGTAGACGTATCTAAGCCTTTATACCAGACTTTTGAAGTTATATTCAGAACATTGCTGCTACTGGACGAATAGGCAGATTGGCTCCCTCCTGATGAGGGCGTTTCCGTTACGTTTGAACTAAGGACTGTGCCTGTCCTGGCTTGCTGCCAAACGTAATTGGTGTAGCTTGCATTTCGTACAAGTGAAACTGGTTGATATACCTGATCTGCTATGCCTACCGGTCCCGCTGAACCAGTACCTCTGTTGCCAAACACACCAGCAAACCCATGCTGGTGATTGGAGGCGGTGAAATTTGTCTGGTAAGAACTATAGCCGCCAGTGTATAAATTACTTCCTGCTGGCAGAATGCCAATCAGCGCTTGAAAACACGGCCCCCTAGTTCCATTAGTAGCACTACGATTTGCCATCAATGCGTAGCGCCCGTTATTGTCTAGTAAATGAATGCAGTTCACGTCAAGATCTTTTTCAGTTATAGATCCTGAGGTTTCGTTAATACTAGATTTCCAGTTAAAGTAGACACCGAGAGAAACTGCTTTAGCACTGGAAGCAACTCCTCCTATCAATTCATCGCTGTGTGCTGTCCCTAGAGTTTCCGATCCAACAGTAATACCGTACGCCGAAGTTAGTGGGTACGAAGTAACTCTTACGTTGCCCATTAAGTAGACCCCAGCCATACTAACATTACATTCGTTAAATGTATAAATCAGAGGGTTGATGCCCCTATATCCAATCGAACCGACCCCAGGAGCCAGCGCATCAAATACGACATTTGAAACGTCGAGGTCTGAATCGTACACCAGTATTACGCTGGTATTAGTCCAATGGTCATACCGGTAACTAGTTGGGATATCCCCTGATGAAAGCCATTGATCAATCGCTTGCGGTACTGTGTAACCCTGTCCCCTATAGGGTTCAAGTAGATCAAAAATAGTGGCGGGGAAATTAACAGTATCCTCCCAAGCTTTTTCAGGGCTTAGCCATGCAACCCCCTCGACGCGTCCACCTTGCCTAAAAATTAGTCTGAGCGGATCTGTTATTACATTGACTCTTTCAGTTGAGTCGGGTGGTGTAACAGTTGTTCTTATAGATGACGCAAGTACGGGAATGTTAAACCCGTCCATTAAGCCTTTTACATTTGTCGTGGGTAAGACAGATGAGTTAAAATTGCTTAAAACAGCCGTATCAGAAAATTCACTTTCAGCGCCTTTAACATAGGCTATGTGATCAAAACCATCAATGCCTACCCAGTAGGGACCATTGGCAAGGTTGTATCTTACAGTCTCCGCAGGACTAAAATTATCATTGCAAAATCTAACAGCGTCAGAAAAGCGAACAGCATATTCTGCTGTAAATGGTGGATCATTAGTAGCATCTCTATTAGGATCTAAGACAAGAGAAGCAGACGTACCATCAAAGTCGTAGGTTCCGTTAATAACCGCATTATCTGGAACGACGTAGACATTAGTGACACCCGGTCTGGACGTTACGACTCGTGCCCATTGAGCCCAATACTTAAGGCCAGCTGGTGTGATGAATTTAGCCCCACGTGCGTTAATCTGCTCATCCGTAGGAGCCGAGAGAGTATTCTCAATCTCTTCGATTGAAGCAAGTTCGCCCTCGCCAATTACATCAGTCTCCGCCTCTGGGTCAGGTGGTATACCAATAATGTTCGCGCCAGTTACGTTCAGTTCGTTGTTGACCTGTAGTTCATTGACGCTTAAGGATTCATAGAACGTTGGAAATACGATTTCACGATCTGTATCACCCAACTCCTCAACAGATAGAACATCTCCAGTGCTTACATCTTCAAGTCCGCGAGGTGTTACCGCAAAACCTTCCTCATTAAATCCACTGGCGTAAACTTTGCCGCCGTTTTTGTTCGTGAAATAATACGTGAATTTGTTGGGGCGACTCAGCTCGCCTTGGTATTTTGGCAGTGCCTTTGTGTAGTTCAGGTAACCAGCCCATTCATAGGCGTGACCAAATAGCCTAATCTGACTGGGACGACGGAACTGAAGCGGCCAGTTTGCCCATGAATTTGCCGCTCCAGATGGGGCAGAAATACCGTCAAGGCTTGAGATGGGGTCGCGTTGGCGAGAACCTTCGGGTTTAGGTTTTAATATCGTTGTAACATCAATGTTACTGAAACCAATACTTACGAGAAAGCTGAAGATTGCTTTGTAATCTGTGGCGCTAACATACTGTTTCTCAATTGTGCTGTCAGAAGTCCATACGCTTGGGAATGAATATCCACAATCTGTTGTGTCTTGGTTCCCGTCAGTATCGTTATCAAAAACAATGACAGGAGCACTGTTCTTGAAAAAGTCTTCTGACCTATATTGATCTTCCATGTGAACATAGTTTTCTTGCCATTTATTGCCGTCAAACGCTCCATCATCGTTTTGTTCGATGCAGATCCAATGTTTCCCTTCATACTGGGCAATGTCACCTTTGCGGTAGTACCGACTGGGTGCCCAGCTGTTGTCAGCGTTCTGACGCCGTAACTCGACTTCGGCTGATCTTTCTACACCCGCACCAGCGATCTTTTTAGGTGCTGCGGTTTGGACCGTAATACAAGCATTCGTTGGGATTTCCCCGCTGATTGATCCGCCTAAAACGTCAGTCTGAAGCGTGTAGTCTCTCAAAGGATTTCGAGACGTTGTTGATGTGTTATTCAGTAAAAGGGTGAAGCGACGTTCTGATGATGATCTGGCATCTCTTACCCTTCGGATGTAAACCCTCGAACCGTCCAAGTCACCAGCGAATTGGCCGGGGTTCAACTCCTGCCCAGGTGAGATCCCGTCCTCGTTCTCAAATGTCTCTTTTACAAGCAGTTGATTTGGGGTCGCTGGATCCCAAGAGGTAGCTTCCAAACGTGCGCGGAAGTTTTTACCACCTGAGTTCTCGATCCACAAGTAACTACTGTCTCTTAATGTATAATTTTGAGCGTCTAAAACA
>Ga0181401_1000610_pt1 | contig 14873 bp, 33 predicted proteins | sample 24SPOviralmetaG_FD_130130 | JGI IMG/M metagenome (GOLD analysis project Ga0181401, IMG submission 130130) | Marine viral communities from the oligotrophic San Pedro Time Series (SPOT) site, San Pedro Channel, CA, USA - 24 SPOT_SRF_2011-07-20 | ecosystem: Environmental > Aquatic > Marine > Strait...
CATTTTCACGTTTGCAAGCTCCTTAATGGTTGGCTATGCAGTCATTCCAAACGCAGGGACGACTGCGCCCGCAGGAGCTGGGAACACTTGGACAACTGGAGTCAGCGATGATTGGAACTCGACGGCTTGGTATATCAGGCCCAGTTGATCGCTAGTTAAGATTATCCAGTTGTTTTTCTAAGCCTTATGAAACGCCCTGACCCAATGATTTCTGCCAAGCCTGGAGCGGAAGACGTTCCAGCGATGCGTAATAGGCAAGCGTGGATAGAAGCCCTTTACAAGTATGAAGGTCGCGACGATAAGGACCATCCGATGCACGGTCTATACACAGGGCTAATGAACAAACATTTCAATACGATGAACGTTAATGGCTAAACCGAGCGGTTCATCTGAGGTTGATTTTGTCAAAGGCAAACCTAAAAAAACCCGTCAAGGAAATGGTAAGCATTCCAAACCGTCCCATGGAAGAAAGCCATTAAGGGGTCAGGGCAAGTAAGATCTAAGTGGTTTTGCTTAGTTTCATGATCAAGTCTTTATCTTGCGTCGCTGGCGCTTTTGTTTTTGGAGCGGCTGCGGCTGTTGCTGGTCCTTATGCAAACGTTGAAGCAAACGCCGGTTGGGTCGGTTCCGACTATTCAGGCAACGTAACCGAGGCTGCTCTTGGTTACGAGCACAGCGAAGGCCCTTATAGCCTCTACATTCAAGGCGGTCCTGCTTTTGTTTCTGTAGACGGTCAAGAGTCAGAGCTTGAGTTTTCTGGCAAGCTTGGTGGTTCCGTTTCCGCTTCTGACAATCTTTCTGTTTACGCAGAGCTTGCTGGCATTACTGGTGATTTTGACAACGCCTATAGCGGCAAGCTTGGGGCGAAGTACAGTTTCTGATCTATAGTCGAATTGATCGAGTGTCGGGCTCGGTTAGTTGATGGAGATTGCCCCTAGTATTCTCACACTGCTAGGGGTTTTTTCATGCAAGGCATTTTTAACACGCTTGCGTTCTTGTCGTTTGCAATGTCTGGAGCGTTGGTAGGCGGCAGCATATATGCGTATAGCAAGCTGCCAGAGCTGAAACAACAAGCAATGGAAGAGGCCAAGGCTCTGGTCGGTGAGGTAGTTTCTGGAGCGGTGACGGATGCGATGCCTGGGCAAGTCAAAGAGATGATGCCTGCACTCCCAACTGAAACCGGTCCTGCTTTGCCTTTTTGATGTCTGATCCAGTAAATAGTCCTGCCCATTACGCAAGCGGCGCTATCGAATGTATTGATGCCATCGAGGCGTCAATGACAGCTGAAGAGTTTCAAGGCTATTGCAAGGGAAATCTAATAAAGTACAGCTGGCGCTATCGGAACAAGGGTGGCGTTCAGGATTTAGGAAAAGCCAGATGGTATCTGGATCGGTTAATCGCAAGTTGGCAGGGAAATGCCTGAAATTCGCACTATTGGGATCAATGACATTTCTGGTTGGTGGTCAGACATTCCTGCTCCACTGTCGATTCCAAATGCTCCTCCGGTGACGGTAGACATTGGCGTTCCAATCATTGACTTGCCTAGTTTTAATCCGTTGGACTACAGGCCAACTGAGTTAGTGGTTGATCCAGTTAGTCCGACTCCACAGCCTTCTCCTCCTGAGACACCAGAGTTGCCATCGCCAGCTGCGTTTAGTCTTCCCAAGAAAAAGGCGGCAATTGACGAGGATCCGAGATGTCCTCCTCTTAGAGCCAAAGAGGTTGGTACGGTTATTCAAGGTGGTAAGCAAGTAATTTCGGGCTATGAGATTCAGGACGGTAAGTGCGTCGTCCTATATGAATCAATTCCATTGCCTGAACAAGTTATAGCAGCTGTGCCTTCGTTGCCTCAAGTTACGACTGTAGGAATTACCGCAATGGTTGGTGTTTCGGCTGGCTTAGCAACGCCAATAGTGCTCAAGGCTGTAAAGCCTGCAATCAAAAAATTTGCAAAAAGGATCGAAAAAGTACTGGGTCGTGAAAGCGGAATTTTGTCTGTTAGCGAGAGACGCGCTCTACAGAGGACGTTACGGGGATAGCGTGCTTATGAGGTAAAACTTGACCGGGTTTAGGCGTGATTACAACGTCCGCGCAAACCCTGTAGTAAGGAGATTTAGGGTGAAAACTTATACCCTTAAGTCTTAGTTCTCCACAGTTTTTAAGCCGTGCAATTTCATACTCTAGTCTTCGAGTCTCAATGCTCTGTTGATTTAATTTTATACTTGTATCTACCATTGCCTTACATCTCTCTTGCAGTCCACCGTCAAGTGGAACAGTTACTTGTAACGAAAGTCCTCCGCTCCAGTTGAGAGAATCTTTTTGGCCCGTTCTTGTTGGCATTGTGTATAACACGGACCCTGGATTGTCGAGTACCCCATCATCATTAAGGTCAGAAATATCATATACAGGATCATCATAATAAGCCTCATACGGAAGCTGCCAAGATTTGGATCGGTTGACATAGGGAGTTACCGTCAAGGTTGGCCCCTGGCATTGAATGCCATTGCCGTAAGAGTTGGTTAGGTGTTGGGACGGAGCGATCATCACCGCTTGATTCGTTACCGAACCAGATGAAGTTGCGGTAGGGGAAGCAGTTGCAGAAACGCCACCAACGTTTTGTGCGTTAGCTGGAGCTGCTAGAACTATTGCGAGAAGGTAGAGATGGTGTCTGTGATTTGATTTATTTCGGTAACGCGCTGAATTGTCGTTACGTTCGACAACCCTGGCCCTGCGTAAGTTTCGACAAATTGAAACGACTGACCAGGGTTGACGATTTGCCAGTCTGGCTTGTTGTCCACGTCGAGAGCTGACCATTGGTTGAGACTTGTAGTTCCTGGGGTAAGACTGGCGTCGTTGACAGGGCTAATGTTGCTGCCACTAACGGAATATTGCCAGCCAGTGCCGTATGACTCGCTGACAATTGTTTCCGTAACGTTACTGGTTGTTTCAGTGTGTGAAGTCATGCTACCTGTCGAAAAGTTTGGAACGACAGGTACGCCCTCAGCTTTCTCAGCAAAAATTAAGCCATCCATGGCTAGGCTAAAAAAGAGCACGAGTAAACACTTCATCAGTCAATGCTCAATTCAGTAACAATTTGACCTATTGCAGATGTTCCAGCCCCGCCAGCCGTCACGGTTAAACCGTTATCAGAGGCAACGGTTCCGGCCAGTGAGCCAGCGACACCGCCAGAAGTTGTCGTCGTTCGACCAAGTGTTGGAAGTGTTTGGACTACTCCAGCTGATACAGAGCCTCCAGAGAGTGTGGCGTCGCCTTGTAGAAACGATTCACTAAAGCTAAAAGCATTTGCTGGCGTGGTAACGCTGTATTCGGCTGCTGTATAGCCAACGCCTGAACCAGAAGTTAAGGAATCAAGGCCACCAGCGGTGTCGAGCGTAATGTTTGAGCCAGAAACGGCGTAGCTGCTGCCAATACGCTCAGCAATAGAACCTGCTCCATCAACCTGTAGTTGAACAGAGCTTTGAATCCTGTGCGTCATATCAGCATGAGCGGCTGAAGCGGAAAAAAGCGCAATCGCTAAAAAGGCAAGCCGTTTCATTTTGGTAACGAGCCGTTAGATGAATCAATTTTAGGCGGTGTCTTCTTCTGTTGATTAGCGGCTTTGCGTTCAATACCGAAAGAGGCCATCGCGCCAGTTAGCAAACTGGCGACAAAGGTGTTGTCCATTTTCATCTGAGGGAACAGCCCTAAGTAAGAAACGGTCAGCAAGGTTGCGCTCCACAGGAGCACAGCGCATTTAACTAGGTCTGCAACGGAGATCCCGTCTTTTTCCTCTTGGTTTTCTTGCGTTTCTGCCATGATGAGTTGGCCTCGTTGGTTGGTGGTGCTTGAGCTGCTTGCTGCTGTCGCTGGAGCGTCAATCGGGGTTGCCGGGTTGCAGATCGTTGGCGCAAACCGTCAAAGCCAAACTGGTCGTGATTCCTTGGTACGGCTGACAAGTGCTGTTGATAATTTAGCGACCAGGATGGACGTTTTGCATACTGACCTCAGATTGCGGGATCAGGAAATTTTTGCTCGGATCAGTGAGCTGGAACGTTGTGTAGCAAGGTTGGAGGGTCATAGCGACCGCAACTAGACTTTGAGCAGTAGCAGAAATTCAATGGTGTTTCTCGTCCGTCCAATACTGTTTTCGTTTTTGAGGGGCAAGGCAGTCAAGAATTTAATTGTTGACCTTTTAACTGCCTATGCTGAAACGACTGATAACACTGTTGATGATCACGTTGTTGCGTACGTGAAACAAGCTTTGTTTCCGACGACTCGAAATGAGAATTGATTCGGCTTGGGCTCTGGTTAGCGGTTTTTTCCTGCTAGGTACATTGGCCGCTGTCGTTCTTGGTTCTGCTGGATTTTTGTTTTTGTCTGGGTATCATGCAGGATTGACTCAATGTCCGAAGCCTGTGCTCAGGCAATGAATCGTTTTTTTATGGTGCTCACGCTGCTGCCTTTTTTTTCTCATTTTCGTGGAACTCCCCATCAGTTGGCTGCCATAAAAGAATTGGAGGATGCGTTGCCTGAAGAGTTGTTGAAAGAAGATGCGGCTTGGTTTGAGGCATGGAAGGTAAGTGGAATATCTCAACAGACTGTCGTTCCTTATTTCCATCAGCTAGACAACAAGGGTGGAAGGGGTTACAGGGAATGCTTTAGCTCTTCCTCTGCAATGGTTGCCGCTTTTTACGGAAAGGTAAAAACCGATGATCAATACAACCTGATTAGGGAGAGATTTGGCGATACGACAAGCATTGAAGCTCAAATTAGTGCGTTGAGAAGTTTGAATTTACATGCTGAATTTAGACAAGATGGCGATGAGAATTTAATTGAAGCCGAGTTGGCGGCAGGTCGTCCGGTCATGGTTGGTTGGCTTCATCACGGTGATATGAGCAGAGGTGAACCACCGATGTGCGACAGCTATGGTTGTGGACATTGGAGCGTAATTGTCGGTTTTGATAAGGACGATTGGATTATGCACGACCCAAGGGGATTGCCAAACATTGAAGGAGGAGGTCATTCAGGTCGTTATGGCGGCAAGAATGCAAGAGTGCTTCGTAGCGCGTTCCAGCAACGCTGGGAGATTGAGGGCGCTGGAACGGGCTGGGTAATTTTGGTTGACGATGAGTAAGCTGACGTTTTAATTGGCTTGTATGGCAGTTCTGTGCGATTACGAGATTGGGGATTTGTGCAGCGCCTGTCAAATGGTTTGGCCTTTTGCTTCAGAGTTGCTAAATCCAGCAAGCTTGGATCTTCGTCTTGGCCATCGTTTAATGATTGAAGTCAGCGATAAGCGTGAGTTAGTCGAAATTGATATATCGGACAGGACGGAGGAAGATCCGTATTATTTAGCGCCTAGTGAATTTGTACTGGCTGAAACGGTTGAAACGTTTAATCTGCCTGACGACATCTCTGCGCAATTCGTTTTGAAGTCAAGCCGTGCAAGAGATGGGTTTACCCACGCATTGGCCGGATGGTGTGATCCTGGCTGGCATGGGAGCAAGCTGACTCTTGAGTTGAAGAATGAAAGGCGTTATCACGGTTTGCATCTGTATCCGAATCTAAGGATTGGTCAGATGGTGTTTCACCGAATGAGCAACGTTCCACAGCTCAGCTATGCGGTCACAGGCCATTACAACAATCATTTGAAGGTAATGCCGTCTGTTGCCGCCTAATGGGTCTGTATTGGCTGTGGAGTTATTTGATTGCTTTCTGGTCAACGGTTGTTGTCAATTGTGCCAAGCCGGTCAATTGGGATAGCTGTTGGCCACCACAAGAGTGGCTAGTTCCTGCGTTTTATGACTACATTCGAGCTAGGCGTCCTTACCTTGAAGAGCGCAAGATCTTGGAATCGATTGATCAAAGCAATGAAAGAAATGGACTGGATGACAGCAGAGCAGACCCTTGAAGAAGAGCTGGCTTTGGAGCGGATGGTGCGATCTCTTGACGAGATAAGTGAGTTCTCTGCAATGAAGAAGATATGCGAAACACTGGTTCGCCAGAATTGGAATCAGCGAAAGCTACTGAGTCAAGCGGTAGGAAGGATCGCGGAGATGGACGCTCAGCTCGCCTGTTTAGAGTGATCTGAAATTTTTAGTGCATTGGCTCTGTTGCGAGCACGACCGTCAAGTCTCGACTGGACAGCTGCTTGCCAAACCTCTTTGTCCTTGATGGCCGCACAAGCCTCCTGTTGGGGCATTACTTGCTTGATATATTCATACACAATGTCTCTCATCAAAGCCGATGGTTTTTTGTTGAGCTTCTCAGCGTCTTCTAGGAAAAGCTTGCCACGGTTTGGCTCCAAAAGAACTTGAACATAGACCCTGCTACCGTGCTTAGATGTCATTTTCAATAAGTTAGTACAGCAATATTACCACGATAGCGAGTCGTCAACATCTTTTTTCCAAGCGTTTGCTTGAGCGGTTCTGCTTTTGGAGCGTTGAATTTTGGAGCCAGCTCTTACCTGTCTGGCCCCTTCTAGGAACATTGCAGCACGTTGCAGGTCAGCCGCTGTCGCCGTGCGGATTGCTTGGTGCAGGCGTTCCAGATTGATCTGCCGTCCTGTCCTGGGAACAGGCATAGTCCATCGCTCCAGAGAGTGTTGTATGGCAAGTTACTTGAGATTTGCGATCAATAACAATCCAGCGTCCTGATTTTTGAAAAACTTGAAACTTCATTGGCTATTTATTATTTCTTTTAGGATTGGAAATTTAGAGCTTGGGTAAGAAGAAAGTATTGAAACGTCAACACCGCATTGTAAAGCTGCTGCTATTTGGTCCTGAAAGTGAATTGCCTCTTCGTAGACAACCTGTTCAACGCATAAAACTTTTTCCTCTTGGTCGTAACTTGTATATCTGGTTATGGCTAGAGGTAGCGAGTTGTCATCGCTTTGACAGTAATAAAAGCTTACCAATTTATTGACTGGTTTCCAATGCCTTGAACTCAATGATACAGGCTGCGACAACGTTTTCAGCCTGGCTTCTCGTAAGAATGTTGCCAATCTTTTTACGAACTTTGTTGACAGTTTGATAAAAAACATCAGGAGTGATTGACTCGCAAAGTGGGAGGTCGCCAAGCCTTTCACGCATTACATCTGCGCGGTTGATTCTTCTGTGTCTAGCCTCTTTTTCAAGGCTTTCCACTAAGGAGTCTGGAAGGCGGACTTTGATTTCTTTCATTAGAAGATTTTACTCTGCGTTTAGACGACTTGTGTAATTTACGAGACGGTTTGACATACGGCTTTTGAGCAATGGCTTCAAGTGTTTCAAGGTAGCCGGGTGGTTCGTCCACTCCAGCGGCTTTAAGAATTTCAGTCCAATTCATGCCTCGTGCGCGTATAGATGTCGTATATGTCCCAACCGCCCCAAAACGCAGTGATAGCAGTGAAGGAGGGGTGGGACACAGGGGGTGGACAACTAGGTTTGTCCCAGGCCATCCGCTCCAACAACAATCTCAACTGAACCTTCTAAAAGGGTGGGACAAGTAAGCATTGTCCCAGGCTTGTGTCCCAGGGTAGATTCCGTTCCAGCACTGGGATCTATAGGGTTATGGGACACTTTTGAACCCTCTCCACGCGCAAGGACAGCTTTATAGCTCTTACTTTGAGATTCTTCTGGAACGGTTGAGACGATGAGTCCTCGTTTTTCCAGCCTTTGGAGCGATTTGCGTATAGCCGCTGAAGATCCACGAATCAGGGAGTCGTAGAGGAGTTCTTCTCTGGAGCGTGAGTCTGGCCAAGCAGCAACCAGGCGTTGAAGGACTCTTCCGGTGACAGAAGCAGGAGAGGTGTCTTTTTCGTCAACGGCTGGAGTGAAGTCAGAGACGGTGAAGGAGAGGTCATCGTCCATCTGCATAACCAGTTGGGTGTTGGAGCGCCCAGACCGTGACTTCTCGATGGTTATGAGGCGGCTGTGAGCCCCTACAGAGCGTTTCTCCTCGTCAGTGGGCTGTCTAAGCGCCCAAGTCTCGTCAACAGCGTCACGGATGGCTGAGGTGCCTCTGAAGCCACCGTTCTTGTTGGCGTGGTGAACGATAAGGATCGTTGTGGCCGGGAAGAGAATGCCGTTGTTTTTGGTGAGCCAGTAGAGGGGCTGAGCAAACTCAGACTTGTTTTCATCAAAGGCTCGTCCACCAGAGCAACCGATGAGGGAGTCAATGACAACCAGCTTTGGCTGATGCTTGTTCATCAGCTTGACGAACTGTGCATAGCGTTGAAGCTGCCAGTCAGTCAGAAGCCTTGTCTCTTCGTCAATTGGATAATCGACCTCCTCTAGTTGCTCTTTGATCTGCATCAGCGACTGATCGCCGTTGAGCAGCAATACAGGCCCTTGTTGCACTGGAACGTGATTGCCTCTGACAAGGAACGGCTTGCCAAGGGAAACGTGTTTGGCGATAGCCCAAGCGGTCATCGATTTGCCATCACCACCAGCGCCATAGATCAAGACGACAGAGGGATGAGGAAGGACATCAGGGATGAGGTATTCACGCTGAGTGTCCAGCTCCATAAGTTCAGGCAAGGTCAGGATGTCTTTCTTGTTTTCGTACTGAAGCTGATCAACGATCAAACGCTCTAAAGCGCCTTGATCTCTGTAACCAGCCTGAAGAGCCAGAGTATTGAGCCTGTAATTGACCTCAGCAGGGTTATCAAGATCAAGTATTTGTTTGGCGCGTTTCATGACTTCATGGAAGTCAAGAGTTGCAGTACGAATCTCTTGAACTTTGCGTTCGTCAGCAGCTTTTACGATTTTTTTTGCGTCTTCCGAAAATCGATGCCTCTCTGGGTCTTCTCTGTCGGCTAACCAGATCAGGGTTCCAATGCCTACAGCACCGCCTTTGAAGGAGAACCAGACATCTCTACATGGATCTGAGTCTTGCCATTCAGAAGCGAAGTCAGGGTCTTCTGCGGACCAAGCAGACCAAAGCATCAAGCCAGCTTCAGTTGGCAAGGCAGAGTTAATTGCCATACCAATTTTGACCCAATGATCTCTAGACCCTTTGCCTTTGCAGGGAATTACGTCTAGGCAATCTTTGACAATTTCAAAGACTTCATCTGCGGTTCTATCGGAGAAGTCAAGGTCGCGTTTAACCATAGTTTTTGGCGGCTGTCTCATTTCCGCCAACAACCAGTCTGGCGCTACTGGAATCGAGTTGAGATCGCCGTCAATTTTATATTCACCAGGCTTGGAGGTCTTACCGCCTGGGTAAGCGCCAAAGATGACGCCCTGCCGTTTTGAGTTCCAGAGGATTTCGTAATCCTGATCGCCAAGTCCCCGGCCTTCTACGACGTTCCATAGCTCTTCTGGAACGCGGAACAGGTACTTGGCAGCATTAACTCTGGTGGAGGTAATGACAGGAGCGTTGTGGAGCGTATGGCCCCAGATCTTGAGGAGCTTTTTGAGGCCACGATCAACGTCAAGGATGACGATGCCATTGCCCCTAATGCCGGTAAAGACGCCAACAGCTTGAAGGTCGGGATTCTTTTGGGACGCAAGGGCGACATCAGCTGGCCCAAATTTGTGATCGAAGCTGGCTTCTAAGGGGTTCTTTCCGGTTGCAGGTTTGCCGGAAACCATTGGAGCATTTTTGCGATATATCGGCGCATATACCAGTCCTGATGGAAGCGTGTTGACGAAATCAAAAAAGTTCATGTACTATGAGAGTGTGGTGTTCAAAAGCATTCCCCTGAGTGTGGTTTCGCTCAGGGGATTTTTTTTATCCTAGCCCGGCTTGACGGGCAGACCATGATCGTATAGTATTTGAAGGCATCGGTCAACGATGCAAAAAACACATCCGTAACTACTGCGTGAAACTTTCTTCAACATTCCTCCAATCAATGGAGAAACAGGCCGAAGGTAATTCCTCAAAGGATAATTATCTTCGCTACACAAAGTTAGAAGCAGGCAAGCCTGCAAACTTTGCACTTTTAGAGGAAGACCCTCTCTGCTACTGGCTTGTCTGGGCTGACGGTACGGACGGAAGTGCAAAACCTTTCCGTTTTGTATCTCAGCCATCCCAAGCCGACATCGACTCCGAGTTTGGCACTAATTACACTCAAGCTCTGAACTACGACAAGACAGGCCCTAGAAAGCCTCAAGAATGTTTGACCTGGCCAGTGTATAACTGGGACTTAAATTTGGTTCAAGTTCTTGAAGTTTCCCACGTTTCTCTTGCTCGTCAGTTTGCAAAATACGGTCTTAATCGAAAGTATTCTAAGAATCTATTGGGCTGGGACTTCGAGTTAAGTAAGATCCAAGCTGATATGACTCGTTATGAGCTTCTTATTGTTCCCCGCGATGACGAAGAGCATGACGACGACAAGATGGATGCTGCTTGGGAGAAAGCCCAGAAGAACGGATTCGATCTACAGCAAATGGTTGTAGGCGGCGATCCATTTAATCCAGCAGGCTGATCATTTGGAGCGGCAGGACTAGGTTTTTGGAGACGCTTACCGAAAGCCTGCCTGTCCGTAATCGGTTGTGGAAGCTGCTAGGCCAGGCGGCTTTATCTTCACGCAACCAGATTGCAGATATGGATTCCAATCTTGGAGCGGTGCTGGTACAGGTCCAATGTGAACCCACATGCCACCGTCAAGGCAGGAACGTCCGTAAGTCCGCTCTCCTTTTTGTGGTATCCTGAATGTGGATACCTATGCCTTGAATGGCTGAAGACCTAGAAGTTTTTTTGATTCCAGAGCCTGTAACTACGGTTTTGGAGGATGGCTGTATACGGATTGATCTTGGGGAGCACAGCTCAATTGTGTCCAGTTTTCATTTGGTGCAACCAAAGATCAATCTATTAACCAAGAAATGGCTGGAGAAACATGCCGGATGATGTTCAAGACAAGCTGGCAACACTGCGAAGGTGGCGCTTAGAGCAGGATAATTCTGGTCCGTTTCGGATATATCGAGACGAGGAGGATCGTGAGTATCACTCTGTGACTCACATTTTGAAACACACTGCTCCTGACAGTCAGAAGGAAGCTTTGTCGCGATGGTCAAAGAAGCCTGGCAGTGATTTACAGAGACAAATTGCGTGTGATCGTGGGACGGTAGTTCATGAGAAGTGTGAGTATGTGCTCAAGACCGCTTCAAAGCTGGCCCGTCAAAGTGCCAACAAGAAAGGATCGTGGAAGGTTTGGGATGATGGTTTGGCACGTCCTCCAAAAGCCATCACCGCCTGGGCACTTAAGAAGTCGATGGAGGGAGCGCCCAAGGTTAGTTGGGCCGCCCGTGAGTACGCCAGAGGTATATCCGATTGGCTGGTTGGTGGAACGGTAACGGCAATTCATGCGTCAGAGTTCAGCATTAGCCACACATCAGGCTTTGCTGGAACGGCAGACGCCCTAATAGACACACCGCTGGGTCTAACGATCTGTGATTTTAAGACAAGCTCTAGAGAGTCAGACAAGCCTGAGTCATGGCTTGTAGATCACCAGGACCAGCTTGGAGCTTATAGCCTTGGATTGCAGGAGATGATCGGCCTAAGGGTGAAAGCCGGAGCGATTGTGATTGGAAAACCGAACGGCACTGTGCAGTTAAGGATGATGAGCGAACTGGAGATGCGTGGATGTGAGTGTCGATGGTCTGAGCGTCTTAGTCGTTATCAAGCTATGTTGAGTCTTGGAGCGTTAGAGCTTGATGCCACGTAGGACGGAACAAGTCAGTCGTATTGCAAATGAGCAAGAAGTATTTTTCAACATTGATAGAGCAAGAAAGGAGGCATTATCAGCCAATAGTCCTAAAGGCTTAACAGCACTTGCCAAAGGTTTTTGGTTTAGGAACGAAGAGCTAAAAAATCGCCGTAATGAGAAGTGAAACTAGAAAGAGCTTTAGAGGAATTATTTACAGGACAAAAGAACGTTGCCAAACAAGCCGAAGAGCTTGGCATGACAACAGAAGAGCTAAAAGATGTTTTCAGGGAGTATGCAAAAAAAATCCCCATCAACGTTAAGGATGAGGACGTTTGGAACGTAGATACAGAGCCAGCATGGCCTTACAGCTAATGATATATCATAGGCAATGTTTTTCACTTTCAAGTTTTTCCAAAAGCGATTGTATCGCTTCAGTTTTCTTTTGAACGCTTTTGTTAACAGTAAGGCTGCGAAGCTTATTTAAGTCATCAAAGCTTAATTGCAAGGTAGACCATCTATGTCCACAAGATCTGCATTCATGCCTTCTTCTGACTATGCAGTCGTTTGGTTTATAGCCTTTCCATTGTTTCATGATTGAATTTTTTGTATCAGTAATTTTTCTAGTTTCAAGAGTGTCTGATTTTTTGTGATTACAGAGAGGGCAAGATAGGTTCATTTATCTTCAGGGCAAGGAAGTCCATTTTCGATCCACTCGTATTCAGGGATCAATTCATTTGTATCAGGGCAGGGAGCGTACCATCCACCCTCATCTAGCTCCCAACCTGCATTGGTGCGGATGTCATATATGCGATCCCATTCGGCTGTTGCTGCATCAATTTTGTCTAGATGTTCGTACCATGTTGGGCATCTCTCTAGCATCAGGAGATTTTGTTTAGCTTTGTGTAGGTCAGTCATGCGAAAGGAGAAGCGGATTCAGTGTTGTAGCCGTTCCATTTTTTAGCCTGATCCATTGCTTTGATCAGGCTGCAAATAGCTTTGTCATCGCCAGTAGCAACAGCAACTTCAAAACGATGTTGAAGCATCGCTAGAACGCTGTCTGTGTTTACTGGTTCGGAAGATTCTTCAATGCTTGGTCCATCGTCGCTCAGTTCAAGTTCAGCGTTGGCTGCTGTGATGTCGTTGTAGGCGGTGGAGCGTGAGACGGAGAATTTTGCGCTGATCATTGTTGCGATAGAAGAAGTTCTAATTCTTCTTTCAAGCATTGCTGAAGCGTAAGAAAGGCGGGCTTGGACTTCCTTATGGGTTGACATTTTGTTGGATGAATTGGAAAAGTTGGATAAAATCAGATCGAGTTACGTTCTGCTGCTGTTGGAACGGAATTTTCGAGGTCGTGGAGGTCTGCGATATATTCCATCATCTCAATTTCCTCTTCTGTGAGGTCTTCTGGCAATGCTGGAAAGTAGTCATCCTCGTAGTAGTAATTTTTGCTCATTTGAAAAAATTCAGGATAAAGTTTTTGATGGATTGAAGCTTTGTTTTTCTGGTACGTGGGAAAGCTTTTGTCATGGGCGGTTTTGTGTTGTTGTTTTGGAGCGGACGGCTTGCGCTGACCTACTCAAGTGCTATTGTAGAGTATCAATAGATAAAAGGCAAGCAAATGGCTACGATGAAAAGGCTTCTAGAAGACCAGATAATGGCTAGCGTCAGGCCTGGCGAGTATTTCAGCCCAGACGAGGTTCAAATAGTCCTAGAAGCGCTTGCTTGCTATGGAGAAAGCAATGCAGGCAGGAAAGCATCAGGACGTTGCGCTTGGATCGTTCAGAAGCTTCTGAGAGCACGTAGCGAAGCCTCAACCATTACTCTGACCGGCTCATAAAAAAACCCCGCTCCTTGGCGGGGTTTTGCTGTTAGACGTGGATCGGCTGGCCTTCTACGTCTTGGAATCTCACAACATAGTTGTTTATGTCCAAGTACCAGACAAAATCTTTCTGATATATCACCGCCCCTGGTACAAGGCAAGACAGAATTGCATTAAGCCTAGATTTTGTGGTGGCCGTTTCCCAGCCAGCGCTTGATAAATACAGGTTGGTTCCGTCAAGTTGGGCAATTTTGTTACCGTGCAACCTGACAACTTGACCGTGATCAGTGTTTTCTAAAGTCGTGTTTTGTGACTTAAAGCTTCTCCCAAGTCTGAAGGCTTGGATTAGCTCTGATTCAATTTTTCTCATAGTGTTGTGTTGGTACGGTTTCCGGGTCGCGAGCCTTTGTCTCGTGATCCTCTAGTATCCTATCACAAAAGCATAAAAAAACCCCGCTCTTAGGCGGGGCAATTTTATCAGTAGCGATTCTTCCATCCAAGCATCCGACAAACCCTAAGCCAGCTGGCATCCGTGATCCAGTCCGGACGATGGATTGAAATCGTTCCGCCTATGGTCTCTTGATCTTCGGGAGAATCAGCCAAAAAGGCCCAAGGTCTCGCGCAATGAATTAGGTCTGACATGTCAGCCTCAGCACTTAGCCATCTCGGAACGGACGATCCGTCACCTTCAAGCCTGTAACCTTTGAGCCTCAAAATGTCTTGAAGATCCCAGTGTGAGTCACAAGCGTTGTCGACCATATCACCAAGCCAGCTAAGCCAGCCGCATGCGGCATGGTCTCCCTGCTCGCAAGATTCTGCCGTGATCAAGTCAAATGTTGCCTTGAATCCTTTGTCTTCTGAAATTGTCATGATGTTTGATTGGTACGGATACGAGAAAGCCCGCTCAATGGCGGGCGATCTTTTTAAGCTTTGGTGTAACAGTCAAACCATTGCCCTTCCTTCCTAGTGTCAGGTCGGCGGCAATGCGCTTGCGCTTGTTCTAATGTCAACCCTCGCTGAACGATCCTGTCGGATCGATTCAAAGAAGGATGATAAGACCGGATGATGTTGTAAGACATAAAATCAGAAGCGGTGAAAATTACATAGGGAGATGAGATCATTGATTCCATCCCGCGATCCTATGGACTTGTGTACCGCTATTCTGGTTCGTTTGCTTGGCTAGTTCCTGAGCGAAACTGACGCCAATCAATCCAGCCAAAGCGTAAGCACTGGCAGTAATAAGAAACGATTTCATGATGTTGGTTTGTTGGTACGGATAAGAAAGGCCGGGCTAACCCGGCTGCTTCCTAGTTGCTGGTCTCCTCTGCTAAGCGTTCGGCGTCTTCCTGACGCATCAGATCGGTAAGCATCGAAACGATGCCTTCCTGTTCACTCCGCGTAATCCGATGCTTAAGGTGCTCA
>Ga0181401_1000613_pt1 | contig 14860 bp, 3 predicted proteins | sample 24SPOviralmetaG_FD_130130 | JGI IMG/M metagenome (GOLD analysis project Ga0181401, IMG submission 130130) | Marine viral communities from the oligotrophic San Pedro Time Series (SPOT) site, San Pedro Channel, CA, USA - 24 SPOT_SRF_2011-07-20 | ecosystem: Environmental > Aquatic > Marine > Strait...
CGATTGTTGAAAATGCTAAAACAAAAGGATATACTAATATAGTTATAGTACCTCCAAACAACGATCCGGAAGTAGGATTTCCAGATTTACATAATTTGGTGAAAAATGCAGCAACTTCTGCAGGTGCAACTGCATACGATATAACTGATTTATATTATGGTAAAAATAATCCTGAATTATTAAAAGTACAAAGTGCCGAGGATATAAGAAATGCATATCCTGGAGCAGTAATTGTTGGTGATTCAAATGCAGCAAGAATAAATTCTTTTAACACATCAAGTACTATAAAAAAAGAAGGAACAACTGACGAAATTTTAGATATTACAAATAGTGAAAATTTAGGAGAGGCTATAGAAGACAATCCTGTAAGTCTTGATGCATTTGTAATCGATTCAATTGACAGGGCGTTGCTAGACCTCATAGCTAAGGGTGAATCAGGCCACTTAGGATATACTGCACATTATTCAAACAGTTCTGATCCGTCGATAGTAACAAAAACGCTACGACAAGTACAAACTTTTCAATTAGATCTTTTAAAAAGTAATGGTAATACTAGTTGTGCTGTGGGTAGATATCAGTTTATTAAAGCTCCCCTTGCTGAAACTATTAGATCACTTAAATTAGATATTGATTTTACTCGATATACTCCTGAAATACAAGATGTATTATGTATTAAGAGATTGTATAATTTAAGACAATATAAAAAATGGAAATTAGGAAAATTTACTGATATAGATTTTATGATAAATCTATGTAAAGAATTTGCTAGTATACCTCTTCCTATAGCTGTAAACGGAAAAGCAAAAGGTGAAAGTTATTATTCTGGAGTTTTAGATAATTCAGCACATGGTAAACCAGATGAATTTTTACAAGGCATTAAGGATGCAAAAAAAGGTGGCACAGGAAAAACTACTAGAGTCGATGCTACTATTAACGGAGATAACACGGCTAATCCTACAGTTGGAGCATCTGAAAAAAGAGTTACAGAACATGCAGTAAGTGCAGGTCAAGTAACGTCAGGAGGAAAGCGTGTAAATTCTTATCCTTCTACACCTTCTGATTTACCCGAAGCAAGTGATGTTTACAAATATGAATTAATAGATCCACAAGATGATCGATATGATTTTAGACTAGGTAAGAAAATACGTGATGTATGTCACCTTGGAGAAAAATCCACAAAAGATATGCCTGATTATGCACCACCAGGAGATGAATCTGGTGTAGCAGATGATAGTAATAATCCTGAAGTACAAAGTTCTACTAATCCTACAGTACACGGATATGATGAAATTCCTAAAGTTATTTCTGATGCAGAAAAACTTGTTAATGCAAAACAAGTAAAAGACCAACTAAGTAAAGTAGGAATAACTGATACAGCATCAGTTGCAAATATAGTCGGTATGTGTGAAAACGTTTCAGGCTTAACAACAAATTATGTAAAATCTTATGCGACAACATCTAATAGTGCATTAAGAAATAGATTTGGACCAGTTATATCTAACTTTTCTGATGCACAGCTAACTGATTTAAAATCTTCACCTACTAGATTTTTTGATCAAGTACTAAAAGATGATGGCGGCAGTGCATTTTCACCAGCAGGACTTTTAGGAATATCAGGAAAAAAAGTATTCCAATCTGTGGCATCATCTACAGGATTAGATATTTTAAACAATCCAGCTATCTTAAATCAAGCTATACCTGCAGCACAGAGCGCCGCATCTTTTTTTGTAGGCAAAGTAGGTAAAGTAGATCTAACAAGTGCTAGAAATGTATTTGTACAAGCAACCGGAGTTGATCCGTTCATAGAAACAGACCCAGGTAAACGATATGAATATATGAATCAGTTTAGAGATGTAGAAAATAAATCAAATGTATGGAAAGGCGTGTTTGCAGCAGGGCCAACATATGACGAAATACCCACTATAATAAATCAGACTGATAGCTTAACTGGCATAACTGATAAACCATTACCAGAAACATTTACTTCTGGTACAAGTAACAAGAATAATAGTGCAGCACGACAAGAAAAAGAATTAACAAACACAACCGATAGGCAAGAGTTATTAGATATTGTAAATAGTTCATATAATGTAAGAGACGGTAGTGTGTTTGATCAAAATAATGTAAGAGTCGGCGAAGCACCAGATGAAACTAAAATTAAAACCCGCAGCGGCGAGGTAGAATATGATCACCCGAGTAAAAGATTTGCTAATGACGGAACAGGTCGAGTTGAGGATGTGGTTGAAAAACTTACAGCACCTAACAGATTTTTTAGAAATCAAGCATCGGCTGTAAGACAACTTGAAAGATATAAACTTGACATTACTCAATTTGCATTTCAAGAAACCGATGGCGGCAGAGTACAAATATCAAGAATTTGATAATTAAGGACAAACTTTAATGAGTTATACAAGAACAACAGTACAAGAAGGACCCATTAGCAATAGTGGCCCGTATGAAGCAATTATTGTAAATCATTTAGATCCGTATATGCAAGGTACATTAGAAGTTGAACTTATTAGACGTACTAGTTCGAGTAATCTTCCTGAAAGAAGTGGACAACTAATGATTGTCAAATACCTGTCTCCGTTTTATGGAGTTACACCAGCATCAGGATTAAAAGAAAATGACGATTTTCAAAGCACACAAAAAAGTTATGGATTTTGGGCAGTACCGCCTGATGTAGGATCTCGTGTTTTAGTTATATTTGCAGAAGGCATCTCAGCATACGGATATTGGATAGGATGTATTCAAGATAATAATATGAATATGATGGTTCCAGGCGCAACAGCATCTACCTTGTTACATACTGAAGAAACTCCTGAAGATTTAAAAGACAAAAAATTACCTGTAGGTGAATATAATAAAAAATTAGAAGATGGCGCAGCAGCAGATCCTCAGTTTTTTAAGAAACCTTACAATAAAGATTTTTCTGAAGTACTACAAGTACAAGGTTTAATAGACGACGAAACAAGAGGCACAACTACTAGTAGTGCTAGACGAGAAGCACCGTCGATGGTGTTTGGTATGAGTACACCTGGACCACTTGATAAACGTAAAGATCATCCTAAAGCAAAATACGGTTATGATATAGATGGAATAGATATTCCATATAACAGACTGGGCGGTAGTAGTTTTGTAATGGATGATGGCGATCAGAATTTAATTAGAGCAACCCACGCTGAAGATGGTCCTCCTATATATGTAAACAAACGTATTAGCGAAGAAGGCGGCGACGAAACCATTCCGCAAAATGAAATGATTAGATTTAGGACTAGAACAGGGCATCAGATAATGATGCATAACAGTGAAGATTTAATCTATATTGCAAACTCAAGAGGCACTGCATGGATTGAAATGTCGTCGGATGGTAAAATAGATATACATGCCCAAGATAGTATAAGTGTTATGAGTGATACTGATATTAACTTTACAGCAGAACGTGATTTTAATGTAGAAGCTGGCCGTAATATAAACATGAAAGCCTCAGCACGTTGGAGCGATGGAAAACATTTTGAACAAGAAAAGCAAAGTGGCAGAGTACAACTTGAAAGTGCATATAATACAAGTTTGTTAGTAGGCGCAGAACACACTATAACAGTTGGCGGCAGCAGTCATTTATCTGCAGGCGATAGTATATTTTCAAATGCTGCAAAAAATACACATTTGTCCAGCGGGTCACACATGTACCACGAAGCAATTGACGGTGCATTGCATACAAAAGCAGCACAGTCGATATATAGAACTGCCGGGTCAAATATCTATGATGATATCACAGGAAATTACCTATTAACAGTTGACGGCACTATTAACAATCGAGCCGGAATAAGTATCTTAACAAATGCAGTTGAAAATATAAACACCACCGCCGGTATAGATATGTTTAACAAAACTGCAACAGGATCAATACACAATACCGCAGAAACAAGTATGTTTAATAAAACCGTAACTGGTGAAATGCATAATATTGCAGAAACTGATATTTTTAATCATAGTAAAACTGCAAATATTAATAGTCTTGCAGAAGTGTCTATTTTTAATCAAGCAAAAACAGCTGATATAAATTCTAAAGCAGAAGGAAGTATTTTCTTAGAAAGCACTAGAAATATAGAATCAACATCAGGACTTGGTACACATATTACAAGTGGCGCCGAAACACATATTCAAGCAGGCGCTAATTTTGTTTCTACTGGTGCTGAAATTCATTTTAACGGACCAGCTGCATCAACAGCAGCAGCGGCAACAGACGCTACTGAGGGTGTAGATGCATTACTACCGGCTAATGCTGCAAAAGCAATCGAAGCCGGAAGTCCGCAGATGCCAGCAAAAGTAAAACCATTACCTGAAATAACGTTACCTTATGTACTACCGGGAGTAACACAACCTATACCTTACACTTCCATTGTGCCGAGAGCACCGCAACACGAACCTTGGCCACATCATGAGAATATGAATCCTTTAGGGTTTAAGCGTGATCAGACAGATAGAGAAACCCCAGGAATGTTAGCATCAGCTGATAGATTTATATCTCCAGATACCTTCTTAAGAAATTCATCAGTAGCTGAAGCAAGTGTACGAGTAACAGGCTCTAGCGGAGATTTAACTGCACATAGCATTCCTAATGAAGAAGGACATACTGGCCCAGTATGGGTAAATGGCGAAGGTGATGGCATTAGAGTCGGTGATAACGGAGTTATGGACGAAGCTATGGCAAAAGCTCGAGGGTATAAGCCTTATGTTCCTCCAAAAATAGAAGGCTTTGAAACAACTAACAATGTAATTTATGTTTCTGAGATTAAGGAAAAAATTAGAAACGACCCTTGTGAACCAAAACTTATCCAATTGCTAGATAAAACTGCAATAGCTTGTAAAGTAAAGGTCATAATTTATAGCGCCGGACAAATGCCCTATGCAGAATGGCAAAGATCACCAGGTGCAAGAGCTGCTGGTAATGTAAGACTGATTGGAAGTGAAAAAGTTGCTACTGGATCTCTTCGACACGACTATGGAAGTGCAGCTGATATACATTTAGTGCATATCGACGATGAACCTGAAGCTAATAATTATATATCTATACATAGTCCGATATTTTTAAAATTTATTGAAGAATTTTTTGCAAATGGCGGCAGAGGAATAGGCGCTAGTCGAAATTATATGGGGAATTCATCTGCTCACGTTGACATTGTTGGTTCTGATCGCGGCGCCGGGAATATATGGGAGTCAACATCAGCAGTTAAATCGGCATATCTTAGAGGGGTAAAAAGACGTACCTCGCCGATCCGTAGTGCGTATTATCACATATACAGCAAATAGGTAAATATTATTATGAGTACATTAGAAAAAAATCTTTACAAAAGAGTAAAAGTCTCTACTAATAGAGGATCGCAAGCTGTAACTAGGGGCAGCGCATATAGAGGATTTTCTAGTATTAATGAAAATGTTGAAGGTTATGCATTATACGATTTTGATCTTATTAAACAAGATATTATAAATCATTTTCATATTCGAAAAGGTGAAAAATTAAGCGATCCAAATTTTGGAACAATAATTTGGGATATGCTTTACGAACCATTTACAACCGAAAACAAAGAGGCTATAATTGCTGATGTAGCTGAAATTATAAACTATGATGATAGGGTAACCGCAGATCAGGTATTTGTTGATACAACTGACGATGGTATAGAAGTAAGTGCATTATTAACGTTTTTGCCTTATAATATATCAGAACAAATGTTATTTAAATTTGATAAACAAATGCTTGAATAATTAAATGCAACTATAATTATTCCTGATAAATATCATATAACATGAAGGAATAATCTATGTCATCAACCGATAGACAATCTCGAGTAATTGCTACTGAAGATTGGAAGAAAATTTATCAATCTTTTAGTAACGCTGATTTCCAAAGCTACGACTTTGACAATCTACGCAGAACAATGATTAACTATTTGCGTCAAAATTATCCAGAGGATTTTAATGACTATATTGAAAGTTCAGAATATCTTGCGCTAATTGATTTGATTGCATTTTTAGGACAAAACTTATCCTTCAGAATTGACCTAAATGCTAGAGAAAATTTCTTAGAGACAGCAGAACGCAGAGAAAGCGTATTAAGACTTGCAAAACTTATTTCGTATAATCCTAAAAGGAATAAAGCTGCATCAGGCTTACTAAAATTTGAAACAGTGTCTACAACAGAAAATCTTATCGATAGCACAGGTAAAAATTTACGTGGATCTACTATTTTATGGAACGATAGAGCAAACCCAAATTACTTTGAGCAATTTGTTAAGATTATCAATGCTGCGCTACCTAACGCAGAAGGAGTAGGATCTCCTACAATAACAGCAAATATCGAAGGCGTTGTAACAGAGCAGTATAGATTTAATGCTCTGAATACTGACATTCCGGTATTTGGATTTAGTAAGCCAGTAGAAGGAGTCAATACACGCTTTGAAATAGTTAGTACAGGGATTGAAAACGAAACTATTGTAGAAGAAGCACCACTACCTGGTAATAATCCTGCATTTGTTTATAGAGACGATAGCCAAGGCGCCGGAAGTTCTAACACAGGGTTCTTTATGCACTTTAAACAAGGACAACTTGAAAATGCATCTTTTAGCACTGGCAATCCGGTACCTAACCAAATTGTAGGAATAGATGACACTAATATTAACAATTCAGATATATGGTTATATTCAGTTGACTCAAATAATTTTGAATCTGCGTTATGGAAAAAATTAGAATCAGTTGAAGGAAACAATATTATCTATAATAGTTTGTTTAAAGATACTAAGGATGTTTATGCAGTTTCAACAAGAGCAGACGATAGAATTAATCTAGTGTTTAGCGATGGTGTATTTGGTAATTTACCAACTGGTAATTTTAGAACATATTACAGAACTAGTGATAACAGAAATATGGTTATTAATCCTAGTAGTCTGCAATCTATTACAATACAAATTCCGTACATTAGCAAAAATAATGCACAAGAAACATTGACAATCGGTCTTAGTTTAAAAAATACAGTATCAAACGGCCGTCCTAGCGAAACTAGTGAAGATATAAAACAAAATGCCCCAGCAAGTTATTACACACAAAACAGATTAGTAACAGCTGAAGATTATAATATTGGACCTTTAGGAATTGACCAAGATATTATAAAAACAAAAACAGTGAATAGAATTTCAAGTGGAATAAGTAGATACTTTGACTTAACAGATCCAACTGGAAAATATTCAACTACAAGTTTGTTTGCATCTGATGGAGTTTTGTATAGACAAGAATATTTAGAAAACTTTAACTTTTCATTTACAACACAGTCGGATATTGAAGGTATCATTTACAGTCAAGTTGAACGCAGAATTGCAAGTACTAGTGTGCAAAATTACTACAATGAAAACTTTGACAAAGTAAACACTACTGACCTTAATGCAGTATGGAGACAAACTACTTCTAAGACTAACAGATCAACAGGATATTTTGAACAAATTCTAGACTTAGCAGAAATCTTTACAAGTGCTAACGGAAATCAAGCAGCATCTAGTGTTTATAGTGTAGGTACATACACAACTAATGCACTAAAAAATATTAAAACTGGAGCAATGTGTAAATTTACAGCTCCAGAAGGATACCATTTTATGAAAAATGGTAAACTAATGTTAGGCACAGCAGATCACGAAGGAAGCAGTGATTATGTGTGGACTACTGTAAAATCAATTGATGCAGATGGCACAGTTGTTGATGATGACGGCTTTGGGCCTATTGTGTTTAATGATGTAATTCCAAATGGCGCAATTCTAAATCAAATTTTACCAAAATATTCAACTGCTATTGTAGACGATGTAAAAAAACAAATTATTGACAGAGCGTTTGCTTATAAAGATTTTGCATTAAGATTTGATCAGACATCAAGTGAGTGGAAACTTATTACTAGTGATAATCTAAATACATATGCACCGTTTAGTTTACAACGTCAAGGAGACATTTCTAGATCTAATCAAGATAATAGTTGGGTATTTTATTTCCAAACTGACGGACAAACATTTAATGTAAGTTATAGAAATTTAAGATACGTATTTGAAAGCGATTCAGAGGTAAGATTTTTCTTTGATAGTGCTGATAAAGTATATGACACAAAAACAGGTAAAATTGCACAAGACAAAATTACTATTTTAAACATCAACACAAAACCAAATAGTCTTGGTGCTTTTAATAAAGATTTTGACTGGAGTATTTCTGATGCATACAAAGACTCAGAAGGATACAACGATACTCGTCGTGTACAGTTAGCTTTTTATGACAGCGACGATGACGGAATTTCAGATAATCCTGAACTGTTTAAAGAAATCGTTGACGAAACCGGATTTATATTCCAAAAGAAGTATAGTTCAGTAGACGGCGTACAAGATTATAAGTATTTTGATAATTCGGATGGTATTGTTAAAGTAAGACAAAACGATGCACTTGATCCAATTAACGTAAATGCCGAAGTTGACGGACAAGTATTTTATATAGTAGACTTTGATTTATTTAAAGTCCTTAATAAAGCACAAAATAATATGACAATTACAGACGAGTATAGAGCATTTATTGGCAGAGCTGGATTAAAATTTCATTATGTGCATGTTGCAGATTCTAATTATAGAATTGATCCAGCAAGTAGTAATATTTTAGATACATATGTTCTTACAAAAGATTATGACACACAGGTTAGAAAATATGTAAACGGCGGAATTACATCTTTGCCTTTACCACCTAGTTCTGATGAATTATTTAGAAACTATGGTGCTAGTATAAACCAAATAAAAAGTATAAGCGACGAAGTAGTATTTCACCCAGTAACATATAAAATGTTATTTGGTGAAAAGGCTGATTCAAGATTACAAGTAACATTTAAAGTTGTTAAAAACAAAGGCGTTGCAGTTAATAATAATCAATTAAAGTCTACAATCGTACAACTAATAAATCAATTCTTTGCAATTGAAAATTGGGACTTTGGTGATACATTTTACTTCCAAGAATTAAGTTCTTATATTATGAATAATTTATCACCTGATTTATCTAGTATAGTTGTTGTACCTAAACAAGCTAATCAAGTATTTGGCAGTTTGTTTGAAATAAAATCAGAATCAAATGAAATATTTTTAAATGCAGCAACAGTAAATGATATTGAAATAATTGATGAGCATACAGCAACTAATTTACAAGCATCAGGACTAGTTGTTACAAGTATATCGAGTACAATGCAAGGTGTACAAACTAGAAGTACAAATGCACCAACTACTTTACCAAGTAGTAGTGCAACAACTACAGTTGTACAAAACACTGGCGCAGCAATAGTCACAGGTGCAAACGATGCAACTTCAGTAACATATAATCCAATAGGAAATAATGTTGCAAATAATAATGACGAAGGAAGTAACTACTAATGGCAAATACACAGGGCGAATTCGGGTTACCAACTCCTGATGACGATAAAAGACAGAGTGCAAGATTCCTTCCTAGATTTTTTAGATCAGAAGCAAATTTAAAGTTTTTACAAGCAACAATTGACCAACTAATACAGCCAGGTGTAGCAGAAAAATTAAGCGGATATGTAGGCAGAAAAACAGCCAAAGGTTTTAGAAGCACAGATACATATATTCCAGAAATAAGTACACAGCGCCAGTCTTATCAATTAGAACCAGGTGTTGTTATTAAAGATAATGTCGACAATGTTAAGTTCTTTAAAGACTACAATGATTTTATCAACCAACTTAAATTTTTTAATGTAGACACAAGTGACCATAGTGTAATTAATGAACAAGAATCATATCCTTGGAACCCAAATATTGATTGGGACAAATTCGTTAATTTTAGAGAGTACTATTGGTTACCGAACGGTCCTCTAAGTGTTCCTGTTGAAGGACAAAGTGAAGAAGTAACTAGCACATATACAATCACAGCCGAAGACCAGGGCGGAAATTATGCATATGTATTCAGTAATAGACTAGCACGTAATCCAAGTGTAAAATTATTTAGAGGACAAAAGTATAGATTTGAAATAGATTGTCCACATCACCCAATTGCTATTGCAATTACAAGATCGTTTACTCCGGGCAATGCAGTAATTGTTGCAACACAAGAAGGCATACGTAATGATGGCCTATTTGATGCTGAACTTTTTGGCGCAGAATTTGACGCAGGCGATTTTATTATACTTCCTGAAGAAGGCGGCGTAACATTTGAAGATTCAGATAACGTAAGCACACTTTATCCTGATGGAATAAAGAAGCTAGGCGATGCAGGCGAGGAAATAGCCAACATCTATATGACAAAAGGCGCAATTGAATTTACTGTTCCGTATAATGCACCAACTAAATTATATTATATAAATTCTAATGACATCGACATGAGCGGAGAATTTAGAATTTATGATATTGAAGAAAATACATATCTAAATGTACGTGATGAAATTGTAGGTGCAAAAACTTATTCAAGTGCTAACGGTGTTAAGTTTACTAACGGATTAAAAGTATTTTTTAGAGGACAAACTACTCCTGAATATTTTGCTGAAGGCAATTATTATGTTGATGGTGTTGGCACAAGCATACAACTAATTGCAGAAGACGATTTAATACTACCACAGGCATATACTGCAACAGAAATAATTGAATACGATACTGATAAATTTGACAGATTACCATATTCAACTGCAACAGGTTATCCAGCATTAAAAGATTATGTAACAATTAATCGAGCAAGTGCCGACGGCAATGCTTGGGCACGTTCTAATAGATGGTTCCATAAATCGGTAATTGAACAAAGTGCAATTTTTAATAATTTTACTAATGACGTAGATGAAACTACAAAAGCTTCTAGACCAATTATTGAATTTGAGCCTGGCTTACATTTATATCACTATGGCACAGAGTTTAAGAAAGACATTGATTTAATTGATACATTTACAACAGACGTATTTTCAACTATTGAAGGCAGCAAAGGCTATAATATCGACGGAGTAGATCTAGTCGAAGGCATGCGTGTTTTATTTACTGCTGATACTGATATTAGAGTAACAGGAAAAATTTACGAAGTTAAGTTTGTGAGAATAGTTAATGATAATTTAATTAGTTTAATAGAAACAAACGACACTTTGCCATTAGAAAATGAAAATGTACTTGTTAAGCAAGGTACAAAAAATAAGGGCAAGGTATACTTCTACAGAGACGGTTGGAAAGAAGCACAAGAAAAAACAAAAATAAATCAACCACCAATGTTTGCTTTATATTCACCTTCAGGTGATGCATTTAGTGATATGGAAATTTATAACAGTTCTACTTTTACTGGAACAAAATTATTTTCTTATAAACAGGGTACTGGAACTGTTGATAGTGAACTAGGATTTCCGTTATCTTATAGAAACATTGACAATACTGGTGATATACTTTTTGACTTTAATTTAGAATCTGATTCATTTACTTACCAGTTAGATGAAACAACAAACAGCATATTTACAAAAACAGGATTTCTTAAAAAATACATATCTAGAGAAAAATTTAAATATGCAAATGGTTGGAGTAGTATACCATATGTATCTAAGCAACCAGTAGTTAGAGAATATCAAGCATCAATTAATCAACAAACTAGTTTTGAAATTGACGTTTATGATAATGCTACAAATATTACTGACTTAAATGTCAAAGTGTTTGTTAATAATATTATACAGAATAAAAATCTATATACACTTATAAAAAATAATAATAGACTGATAGTTGAATTTTCTAATAATGTAGAAGTGGGCGATTTAGTTGTTATAAAAACACAATCGTCAACTGCTAAAAACGAAAATGGATATTACGAGTTTCCGATTAATTTAGAAAAAAATCCGTTAAATGCTGACGTATCTACATTTACTTTAGGCGAAGTTAATGACCACGTAAAAACTATGATAGACGATCTTAATGATTTTGACGGCGTTTATCCAGGATATAGTAACTTAAAAGATTTAGGCGATTTAGATCGCTTTGGCAAACGTTTTGTAAAACATTCAGGTCCGCTTAATTTACCAATGTATCTTACATTAGATAAAAAATACAATATTATTAAATCTATAGAATATTCTATGAGAGAATATAATAAGTTTAAACGAAATTTTTTACAAACTTCAGAAACATTAGGATTTGATGGTGAAGTAAAACAGCATGTTGATGCAATTATCAAAGAGCTGAACAAAGATAAAACTAAAACACAGCCTTTCTATTTCTCAGATATGATCGGATACAAAGGACATATAAGAAATGAATATGTTATATTTGATGACGCAAATACTTATTATCCGTTAAGCACAAACTTTAATTTAAAAACGCTTAATACTAGCTCGGTATTAGTTTATTTTAACGGCGAACAATTAATTCATAATAAGGATTATATCTTTACAGATGAAAGTTTTTTACAACTTTTAATTGCACAACAAATTAATGATGTAGTAGAAGTTTACGAATATAATAATACAGATGGTTCGTATGTACCACCTACACCAACAAAACTAGGCTTATACCCTAGTTATGAACCACAGATTGTTCGTGATGATGAATGGTTATCAAATCAAAATCAAATAAACACAGCAGATGCTTATCAGCTTTATGGTCAAAACACTTCTAGTAAAAAAGTAGGATGGTTCTATCCTTTATATGTTGATCGTTCTGCGGCAAAACTTGCTGACAGTAATGGCGAAGTAACACAAGTCGAAATAAACGGTAGTAGCCGCATTTATTTTGCACCAAAATCGTCTTATGTATGTTCTAAAAGTGCAAGTTTGTCTATACCGGTATATCCAGTTGGTAAGGCAATAATTATTGGACACGACGGCAGCAGAATTTCAGCATATGAAGATTATAGAGACAATCTACTTTTAGAATTAGAAAAAAGAATTTTTAATAATATTAAATCAAATTATAATGCAAATATTTTTAATAAAGATGATTTTGTAAGCGGTAAATTTAGAAAAGGAATTACTAAGTCTAAATTAGATCGAATTTTACTCAAAGACTTTATCACATGGAATACTAATATTGGCGTAGATTATACTTCTAATAAATTTTATTTTAGCCAAGACCAATTTACATTTAATTACAGTAAGTCAACTAGTTCTATTGATGGTGCATTTTTGCCAGGATATTGGAGAGGCGTATTTTTAGAATTATATGATACTGATCGTCCTCATACACATCCTTGGGAAATGCTTGGATTAACAATTAAGCCAAAGTGGTGGGAAGACACATATGGTAAAGCACCGTATACAAGTAACAATAATATACTTTGGAAAGATTTAGAAGAAGGCAGAATCAAAGATCCTAATTTATTAATACAAGTTAATGAAAAATATGCACGTCCAGGATTAACTAGTATTATTCCTGTAGATTCTCAAGGACACTTATTATCTCCTATCAGTTGCGGATATGCAAAAAACACAGTTCTTAGAGATACTAACAGCGCATTTAAATTTGGCGATAATGCACCAGTAGAAGCAGCATGGAGAAATAGTAGTGAATATCCGTTTAGTTTAGTAAAAGCTATGCTACTAAATCAACCTGCTAAATTCTTAGCATTAGGATTTGATGTATCGAGAACAACAAAAAATCTTGCAAATCAAATAGTTTATTCTAACACGGGCAGACATGTTGAACTAGAAAATTTAATATTTCCTAATACATACGAAGACACGACTAAAGTATTAACTAGCGGAGTTGTAAACTTTATACATGCTCTAATAGGAAGTAATGTATTAAAAACTTATGACGAATTCCAAACTGATATACGATCAATAGAAAATAAAGTTGCATTTAGATTAGCAGGATATACAGACAAGACAAAATTAAACATTGTGTTAGATAGTAAAAATCCAGCTGCACAAAATACTGCTAATATTTTTGTACCAGATGAAAATATTACCGTATATACAAATACAAGTTCGCCTGTTGACAGTATTGTATACAGCGGAGTAAAAATTGAAAAGTCAGCAACTGGTTATATAGTAAGTGGTTACAATGATGACGAGCCATCCTTTAAATATTATGCACCTGTAACAACAAATAGAGATGCAAATATCGTTATTGGTGGTACACTCGAAACTTCAGTAGATTGGTCACCTGCACAATTTTATGTAAAAGGACAAATCATTGTAAATGATTCTAACTTATATCGTGCTACAAGTGATTTTACTAGTGGAAATACATTTACAAACGATAATATTACAAAGATTCCTGAAATTCCAACAGTAGGCGGAACTAGGGGAACAATTAAAAAAGAATTTAACTATAATATTGTTTTAGAAGTAAACTATGGTACTGTTTTAAAAACGTTACAAGACGTTGTAGATCTATTAATAGGATATGGACGATATTTAGAAGTTAACGGATTTGAATTTAACTATGTTGACGAACAAAGCGAAACAATTACTAACTGGACAAATGCAGCAAAGGAATTTTTAGCTTGGTCTGCACAAGGATGGGCAAACGGTACATCAATTGCATTAAGTCCAGCAGCATTTCAAGTTGAATTTAAAAGAGACTTTACAGTTGTTGATGATATATATGATAACTTTTATAGATATAGTTTACTTGACGAAAATGCACAGCCATTAAACAGAAAGTTTAGTAGTATTCTACGTGACAATAATAGTTTTAGTTTAACAGTTAAAAATTCTGATAATGGAATTTATAATGTAAAATTACCACTTGTACAAAAAGAACATGTTGTGATTATTGATAACGAAACAGTGTTTAACGATTTAATTTATCAGCCTAGTACTGGTTATAGACAAGAACGTTTAAAGTTGATTGGATATAGAAGTGACAACTGGAATGGTAGTTTA
>Ga0181401_1000614_pt1 | contig 14855 bp, 11 predicted proteins | sample 24SPOviralmetaG_FD_130130 | JGI IMG/M metagenome (GOLD analysis project Ga0181401, IMG submission 130130) | Marine viral communities from the oligotrophic San Pedro Time Series (SPOT) site, San Pedro Channel, CA, USA - 24 SPOT_SRF_2011-07-20 | ecosystem: Environmental > Aquatic > Marine > Strait...
CTACTAATGCAGATTCTAATGGTATTAATGATGTTCTTACTGATCCTGATTATACTGGACCATCGATTGATAGTGGTAGATACTTTTTAGTTCCGACTAATAATCAGGCAGCACAACTTTTTGGAGGGTCTAATAGAATACTTTCATTTGATTTTGGTACTAATATATTCACTGTTGAATCTCCTGCATTAATCAGTGATAATAATGTAGGAACTCAAGAATATGAATTTGAAATGGTATATGGGGATCCTATACTACCTGCAGGAGAATACAACTTTGTTGGTATAGGAACAGACAACCCATTATATCCACTTCATGTAGCACCTCCACTACAAATTACAAATTCTTCATATCCTGCATTATTTGTTGATGGTAATGCATATATCAAAGGTAGGTTTTTAAAGATTGGTGATTTTTCTATTACTCTTGATGCTAGTGTAGATGGGGCAGAAAAACTACACTTCTCTCGTGGTAATAACATCGGAATACATTCACAATCTAGCAATTCTATATCAGTATCAGGATCATTGACAGCAGATAGTATTATTGAAACAGTTGGTATTAGCACTAATAATATTACATCTCTAAATGTAACTGTTGGTGTTAAAACCACTGGTGATATACATCTTGGTGCAGGATCTACTGAAAAGTTCCTTATAGAAGGCAACAAGACACCTTACCTACATCTTACTGCAGGAAGAACATATAGATTTAAACAAGACGATGAGTCGAATGTAAATCATACACTAAAGTTTTATACAGATTTAGCACAAACTTCTGAGGTGAGTGGAGTTACTATTGTTGGAACTGCTGGTAGTGAAGGTGCTTATACACAACTTGCTGTACATTCTGTTAATACTCCATCTAGAATATTTTATGGAAGTATAGGTACAAGTCATGTAGGAAACATGTCTATGGTTGAAGCAACTAGCAATAATTTAAATAGTGGAATTGTATCTTTCTCAAGTATTTCAGTAGCATCATCTGTAACTGCCGCACAATTTTATGGTTCTGGTGCCAACTTAACTAATTTAACCGGTGCTTCTACTGGTACTTATGGTGATGCATCAAATGTTGCTCAGGTTGTAGTAGATGCTAATGGTAGAATTACTGGTATCAGTAATGTTGCTATTTCTGGTGGTGGAGGTGGAGATACTTATCAATTTAATACTGGAGTTACAAGTTCTATTTCTCTTGCTGCTACTGGAGTTGGGATAACCGCATTAACATTACCATCAACAGCAGGAAAACAATATACGATTTACTCTATTAATGCATCAAATGTAGCAACAGGAAATACCGAAGTTAACTTTATTGGAGCATTTGATTTTAGTGGTGGTGAAAGAAGTTACTTTGCTTATAATCTTCCTGTTCCGACAGGACTTTCGATTGAGGTATTAAAACAACCACAAATATTGAACCCTTCGGATAGAATTACTATTAGATCTACTGATTTTGATCGCAATGGTGCCGATGATATTATAGATGTTTACATTACATATAAGGAAGAAACTAGTAGTGATTATTTTGGAGTTGGAATTGGAACAGTTGGTATTGCAGTAACAACGAATACTGGAATCTATACATCATCAACATATCCAAGTGTTGTTCAATCAATTCGATTGGCAAATAGAACAGATGTTGGAGGAAAACCAATTTCGATTGCTATTAATAATGGAATACGAACAACTTATTTGATTGATAATTTAATTGTTCCAAAATATGCATCAATTGAACTTTTGGAAACTCCAAAAAGATTGAATACTAATGATGTTATAGAAGTTCAAGTTGATGAAACTGAATGTATAGATATTCAAATTTCTGGTAAAAAAATAACATCTTAAGGTAAATAATTATGAGTGGAACAAGAGGAATTTTTGGACTAAATGATCTTATTGATCTAAAATTATATGGTGAATGGGTTTCATTGGAAGATGTATGGTTAGAACCACCATCTCTTAACACTGGTTATTTTGGTGGGCACCCAACATTAGATAAAGTAGATTTTGCAACGGATACTTTATCAAATCTTCCAGACTTAAATCCTCATCCTGGTGCTTTTGGATCAACGGAAAGTAGTACTGCGGCATATTTTGGTGGAGGTAGTGTAACAACTGTTGATAAGGTTGTTTATTCAACAGATACTATATCCGCACTTTCTGGTGGATTGCCAGCAGCACATAATCAAGGAACGGCAACAGGAAATAATACTGCAGGATATTATGCTGGAGGTCTTGGTCATATTGGACAAATGGCAAAAGTTCTTTATTCAAATGAAACTATTTCATCTGTTCCTGGAGCAGGATTAGTTCCTGGTAGATATGTTGCTGCCGCAACAGGAAATCAGACGGATGGTTATTTTGGTGGTGGTTGGTTGCCAGGAAGTGGTTCTTCTATAGATAAACTAAATTACTCAACAGAAACAAGAGGATTATTACCGTCTTCAGGAAACTTAAGTCTTGCAAGATTTTGGATAAGTGCTGCTGGAAATGGTACTTCAGGTTATTTTGGTGGTGGATATTCCTCATATTCTACTGTAGATAAAATTACATATTCATCAGATACAACAGTAGCAGTTCCTGGTGCAGCATTAAGTTTGGCACGAAATTCTCTTGGTGCAACTAGTAATAATTCTGCTGGATATTTTGCTGGTGGTAGTGGTAGTACAACAATAATTGATAAAATTGATTACTCTTCGGATACAACTTCACGACTTGCATCTGCAGACTTAAGTACAGCAAGAGGTGCATTTGGAGCATCAAGTTCCAGAGCAAATGGTCTTTCTGATCTGAAAGAAACATTTGATAATAGTGATAATAGGTTTATTGATAATAATAAGTCTTATAATACTGGATACTTTGGTGGTGGTGCTCCCACATCAGCACAGATGGATAAGACCAATTTCACATCAGATACCACTGTTGCAGTTCCTGGTGCAAACTTACCATCTGGGGGATGGGGTCATGCCGCTACAGGAAACCAAACACACGGTTATTTTGGTGATGATTATCCTGCTACAGTATCAATGGATAAAGTCACTTATTCATCTGATACCACTGTTGCTGTTCCTGGATCGAACTTAAGTTTTGCACGTAGTTTTCTTGCTGCTACAGGCAACTCAACACACGGTTATTTCGGTGGAGGGGGTTATCCTACTCGATATAGTGTAATGGATAAGGTCACTTATTCATCTGATACGACAGCAAGGGCTCCTGGTGCCGACTTAACTGTAGCGAGACATAATCTTGCTGCAACAGGAAACTCAACACATGGGTATTTTGGTGGAGGTGGTTATCCTTCCCCACTCTATTCATTAATAGAAAAAGTTACCTATTCAACTGATACTACTGCAGCAATACCAACTGCTAACTTTGGTACAACTCGTAATCGATTTGCCGCAACAGGTAACTCAACACACGGTTATTTTGGTGGTGGTAGACCTAACACAACAACAATGGATAAGGTCACTTATGCATCCGATACCACTGCTGCAGTTCCTGGTGCAAACTTAAGTGTGGGACGTACTGCTCCAGCTGCTACAGGAAACTCATCTTCAGGATATTTTGGTGGTGGTTCGTTACCTGGTAGTACATCAACAATTGATAAGACCACCTATTCATCAGACACCACTGCTGCAGTTCCTGGTGCAAACTTGAGTGTGGCACGAAGTTATTTTGCCGCAACAAGTTCCAGAGCAAACGGACTCTCACAACCTCCACTACCGACTCCAACTCCTCAAATATCCGATGGTTCAACACCAAACACTGGTTACTTTGGTGGTGGTCGTACTCCTAGTCCAACATCAACAATGGATAAGATTGCTTATTCATCTGATACGACAACAGCAGTTCCTGGTGCAAACTTAACTGGGACAAGGTATGGTTTTGCTGCAGCAGGAGGATCAGCAGCAGGTTATTTTGGTGGTGGATACTCTAGTAATCACTTATCAACAATGGATAAAGTCACTTATTCATCTGATACCACTGTTGCTGTTCCTGGTGCTAACTTAAGTGCAGCACGATATTTTCCTTCTGCTGTAGGAAACATAACAGCAACTTATTTCACCGGAGGTAGATCCAACACTGGGAGTTATTATACTCAACTAGAAAAAATCATATATTCTTCAGATAGTATTGCTCCTGTTCCTGGCGTAAACTTATCTGCAGCAAGATATCGAATGGCATCTACTGGAAATACTATAGGTGGGTATTTTATTTCTGGTGAGCAGCAGTGGGTGGGTGACGTATCAACAGCAGAAAAAGTTACCTATTCAACTGATACTATTACTGCAGTTCCTGGTGCAAATTTTACTTCTGCAGCTAGATCAAGGTCAGCAGCAGGAAATAATACTCAGGGTTATTTTGCTGGAGGAGCTAGTTTGCAGGGTATATTGAGCGTTTTTGATAAACTTACTTATTCTACAGAGACGACTGCTTTTTTACCTGGAGTAAATTTAAGTTCCAATACTCTTAATGCAGGTGCTACTGGTAATAGTGAAAATGGATACTTTAGAGTTGGCAATACTTCCTCATCTTTTGATAAACTCAATTATTCTACAGATACGATATCACCACTTCCATCGGGTGCTAATTTGAATGTTTCTAAACAGAAGGACGCCGCAACAAGTGCCAGAGAAAATGGTCTTCCTACCACCACCCCTTCCCCTGTTATCGTATAAGTAGTGATATAATATAGAAAACTTTATTATGAGACGCAGTATTATAATCATTGATGATTTCTATTCCGAACCAGAAAAAGTTCGTCAGATTGCTCTAAATTCTCCATATCCGTCTCCTGAATCTACCTACACATATCCTGGAAAAAACTCAGAAGATAACTACTACCCTCCAGAACTTCACGATAAATTTGAGTCAATTCTCAATCGAAAATTAACTCCAGCAAAACCGAATGGATATTTTCGATTATCATTAGAGTCTGATACTTTTCAGCAGGATGTTCATGTTGATCCTTCGTGGGAGTTTGGTGCTGTATGTTATCTGAATACTCCAGAACAATGTATTGATGAGGGAGGAACATCATTCTGGATGCACAATAAAACAAAGATGGAACGTTGTCCTCAAACTGATGAACAAGCAAAGTATTATGGATACTCTTCTGCAAAAGAAGTATGGTATACTACAGTATATGGAGAAGGTTTGGATAGATCTAAATGGACTCGATATTTACTTTCACCAATGAAGTATAATCGTATCGTAATATTCAGAGCAGATTTATGGCACTCTCATAATTATAACTTTGGAAATACATTAGAGAATGGTAGAATGGTTCAGTTATTCTTTTTTAATCCTACAACTTGGTGAGTATGAATAAAACTTTTTATTTTATGGCGGGACTTCCACGATCAGGAAGTACATTACTAAAGAGTATTTTGAATCAAAATTCAGAACTTCATACAGAACCAATTAGTCCTGTACTGGAATTGACTTACTATACAAATAAGTATTTTGAAGACAGTGAGCAGTATCTTGGATATCCAAAACCTAAATCTGCCCACAAAGTTATCTCAAGTATCCTTGAAGATTATTATGATGAGGTAGAAAAGCCATTTATCATCGATCATTGTCGGGCATGGAGTAATAATATCCAAATGCTTAAAACTTTTATTACATCAACTCCAAAAATTATTTGCCCTGTTAGAAATATCACAGAGATATTGACATCTTTTATTACAATGATACATAGAAATTCGGGTCAAGTATCTTTTATAGATCAACATTTGATAGAGAAAGGGTTATCAATTAATGATGATAATCGGTGTCACTATCTAATGAGTAAAGATGGAATTGTTGAGCAGGCATTATGGGCACAATCACAGGCATTTATTCGAGGTGATGATAAAAAGCATTTGCATATGGTAGAGTATGATGATTTAACAGAAAGACCAGAAGAAACAATGAAAAAAATTTATGAGTTTTTAGAACTTAATTATTATTCTCATGACTTTGAACATATTGAAAATACGCATCGTGAGATTGATGATCAATGGTATCTTAAAGATATGCATCATGTTCGTAAAAAGTTAGAAAAAAAATCAAAAAATCCACAAGATATTTTAACTGCTGATATTCTAAATAAGTATAGTAATTTAGAGTATTGGAAATATACTAATCATAGGTATTATTAGATATGACAGACAACAGAGGAGTTTTTACTTTAAGAAAAATTATAGAAGATAGAGTTCCTCTTGATAGATGGGTAGATTTACAGGAGGTATGGGTAAATTCTCAAGATGATAGTGAATCATTGAGGTTTAATGATAATCTGGTGTCTTATAATACTGGATACTTTGGTGGTGGTCTGGATAGTGATGGTAATGGTGGTGATGGTGAGGGCTTATCAACAATGGATAAGTTATCTTATGCTGATGACACTAGATCAACACTTCCTGCTAGTGGAAGTTTAAGTGGGGCAAAAACATATTTTGCCGCAACAGGAAATTCAACAGCAGGTTATTTTGCTGGTGGTATTAGTGATAATGTAACAACAATGGATAAGTTATCTTATGCATCTGATACTAGATCAACACTTCCTGCTAGTGGAAGTTTAAGTGGGGCAAAAAAATATCTTGCCGCAACAGGAAATTCAACAGCAGGTTATTTTGCTGGTGGTAGAGATGGTGAGGGTGATGACTTATCAACAATGGATAAGTTATCTTATGCTGATGACACGACAGCAGTAGTTCCTGGAGCAAACTTGAGTGTGGCACGAAATCGTCTTGCCGCAACAGGAAACTCAACAGCAGGTTATTTTGGTGGTGGTGAACAAAATGATATTACTACAACATCAGTGGAGAAGTTATCTTATGCGTCTGATACCACTGCTGCAGTTCCTGGAGCAAACTTAAGTGTGGCACGATATGCTCTTGCCGCAACAGGAAACCCAGCAGCAGGTTACTTTGGTGGTGGGAATCCTGGTCCACTATCAACAATGGATAAGTTATCTTATTCAAACGATACGAGAGCAGCAGTTCCTGGAGCAAACTTAAGTCAGGCAAGATCTGGTCTTGCCGCAACAAGTTCCAGAGCAAATGGAATACCACAACCTCCACTACCGACTCCAACACCAACTTCTCAGACTGGTTTAATTCCAGTCGGTTATGATACTGGGTATTTTGGTGGTGGTAGTCCTGGTCCAGTATCAACAATGGATAAGTTATCTTATTCATCAGAGACATTGAGTTATACCCCAACAGCAAACTTGACTAGTGCTAGATCTGGTGCAGCAACAGGAAACACAACTCATGGTTACTTTTCCACTCATCCTATGGATAAAGTTTCCTATTCATCAGACACCACTACAGCAACTACAAGTGCTAATTTATCTGTAAATAGAGGATCACTTTCGGCAACAGGAAACTCAACACATGGTTATTTTGGTGGTGGTTATCCTATGAGATCAACAATGGATAAAGTTACTTATTCAACAGACAGTTCTGCTGCTGTTCCTGGAGCTAACTTAACTGCCAACAAAGCGGGTACATCGGCAACCGGAAATCCTACTCATGGTTATTTTGGTGGTGGATGGCCTGGTGCAGGTAGCGGAACACCACAAATGGATAAGGTTACTTATTCAACAGACACGACTGCCGCTGTTCCTGGAGCAAACTTTAGTCTTGCTAGATATTCCACAGGTGCAACAGGTAGTTCCACTCATGGATATTTTGGGGGAGGATGGACTAATCCTGGACTCAGATCGACTATGGATAAGGTTACTTATTCGACAGATACTGCAGCAGCAGTTCCTGGTGCTAATCTTACTGCTAATCGAAATAATCCAAAAGCAACTGGAAACTCGGAAGTAGGTTATTTTAGTGGTGGACAAATAGTATATGGTTCTACTTCCGTATCAACAATAGATAAAGTTGTTTACTCTACAGATACAACTTCAAGATTAGCAACTGCAGATTTGAGTGTTGCACGTCAGTTTGCATCAGGAGTAAGTTCTAGAGCAAATGGTCTTCCCACTACTTCATCAACTTCTTCCCCTGTTATCGTATAAGTAGTGTTATAATAAAAGAAAAAATTATATGTCTTTGATGATTGGACTTCCTTGTGCTGGAGGTATTGTAAGTGAAAAAACAACACTTGGATTATTTAATCTAGGAAAAAGTTTTGTAAGAAATAATATTCATCATGGATTATTAACTCTAACAAACTCTTCTTTGATTACACAAGCACGATCAAAGATTGCAAATTTCTTTATCAATAATACAGAACATGATTATTTGTTCTTTTTGGACAGTGATATTGGGTTTAATCCAGAAGATGTGGTAAAATTATTATCATATCAATTACCTATTGTTTCTGGTGCTTATCCAATGAAGATTATACCTGAACGATATTGTGTTGATGTTATACAACCAGAACAAAGACACGGTGATCTTCTTAAAATTAATGGGAATGGGATGGGATTTGTTATGATCCATCGTCAAGTGTTTATAGATATTGCAAGACAATATCCAGGACTGAAGTATATTCCATCAGATTATCATTCCGATACTCCACATACTCAGGCAGAAATGAATAACTCATATCATTATTTTGCTGAACATAAAATAAAGAATAGTTTTGCATCAGAGGATAAAAGTTTTTTTCATAGGGCATTACAAGTCGGTTATGATGTCTGGTTAGATACAAGTATCAAACTCAATCACACTGGTTATCACATTTATCAAGGATAGTATTATGAAATCTGGAGCAACTGAAACATCTTATACTTATTTGCAAGAACATTATAAATTTCCAGAAAATGTTTTTGTTTCTCATCTTCCACAGGAACTGAAAAAATCAACTCATGAATATAAAATATTATGGGCCCACCATGCTTATGACCAACAATTATTTTTAGATTTTGATCATAATATTGTAAATCATATTGTTTCTCCATCACAATGGAATAAAGATCAATTTATTAAGTATCATAATGTTCCTGAAGATAAGATTACTGTAATACCTAATGGTGTTGCAGATATATTTTCTTATTCTAATCAGAAAACAAAAACAATGATTTATACTTCTATACCTTATAAGGGTCTGGAAGTATTATCAAGAGTAATACCGTTGATTACTCAAAGACATCCTGATGTGAAGTTTAAGATATTTTCATCAATGTCTTTGTACGGTCCAGGACCTGATCAGTTTTTAAATCTCTATGATCACCTCAAAAAGATGTCGAATGTTGAGTATTCGGAGGCAATTGATCGTGAAGAATTAGTAAAGCACTATCAAGAGTCTGCATTCTTTATTCATCCTTGCACTTGGGAAGAAACATTCTGTGTTTCAATGGTAGAAGCAATGAAGTGTGGTGCATATCCAATCATCACTGATATTGGAGCACTATCTGAGGTTGCAGGAGAAAAAAATGCAAGTGTAGTTCCTATTGATGGAGAACCAACATCGAAAGGATTTAAGATTACTGATGACTTCATAAATAAATTTATGGAAACATGTTGTGAGGCACTGAATTATTACGATCAGGACCAAACTTATTATCATAAAATATCAAAAATAATATCTAATTATGTTACTGAAAAATATAATTGGGAAACCATTGCAAAGCAATGGAAACTGCTAACTTCACAAATAACAAATCAAACTATGACTACTGAAAACTCTTCTAAATTGACTTATACTCCAATTGATTCTCATCAAGCAGTTACTGATGATGAGTATCTTACGCAAGCATTTTCAAATGTTTTAAGGTGGGAAGAAAGTGATAAGGAAATGGCACAAGGAAGAACAAACTTCCAACTTGAAAAATTTATTGGACTGAATACACATAATATCTCAGTTTCTTTTGAGCATATTCTCAAGGAACGTCGTATTATGGCAACGGGATATATGTATAAACTCATTGAGATGAAAGAAAAAGTTCGTGAGTTTGATTATAAGTGGGCAGATAAGGAAGATAAGACGCAACCATTCATGTGGGGTGATGAAGGATCTGGTGAAGGAAGAAAGAAACTATGCTGGCATGATCTAGATGAACTTGAATTAACTCACTATCTTAAGTCGAGTGAGATGGAAATCCGTGATCGTCTTCATCAGATGCAGCACCTTGATAAAATGCTTGATAAACTTGTGAGTCAAAATGGAGGAACACCACCTACAAGAGAGCAATTCCTTGAAGAAAATCAAGAGTATTGGGATACTCGTCTTGCAGAACAAGCACTTGATGATCTTATGGCAGCACAGACTGGTATCTCCGGAGCAAATCTTCAGGCAATGCGTCGTGCTTCTGCTCCTGCAATGGTTGACCCAAGAAATAACTTTAAAGAAGGTTATTTGCCGATGGATAAATTAATGGATCCAAGAGGACGTATGGAGTTTATTGGTGATCTTCAGTCAAAAGTAATGAAGGGATATGAAAAACTGACTGGAACTGATCTAGGTTATGGTGCTGCAATCAAACCATCGGAAGAGAAAAAATCTATTTCGGGGCAAGGATTTAAGGAAGAATGAGTTCTCAAATCATTGTAGTTGATGACCTTTATGATTTTCCTCATCAATATCATAAAGGTTTTGATGAATGTGAATGTAATATTACTGATGAGACGGTTGGTAAGATTAGTCAAATTTTAGGAAATCCTATTAATATAGTTGATGCGTCAAATGAAAACGTAAAATCATCTGGTGTAATGGCACACTTAGAGTGCGATTGGATTGCTGTAATTTACATGTCTCTTCCACTAGAAACATTTGGTGAGATGGGAATTAGTTTTTACTCTCATCTTCCAACAGGATTAGAAACATTTCCTACAAAGGAAGAAATTATAAAATATCAAATTGATGAAAAACAAATAACTAAAGTATTTTCTTCTGATACTAAATTGTGGAAAGAATATGGATGTATTCCGGCAAAATATAATAGGATGGTATTGTTTAGAGGAAATAGATGGCACTCATATAGTCTAAATAATAATATTAAATATCAGAAAATAATTATAAAAAATGTCTGATACACGAGGAACTTTTAGATTAAAAAATGTTTTATCTTTAAAAATAAAAAATGAATGGGTTCCATTGAATCAGGTATGGACTTCCTCTTCACCGAGTTCTCCTGAGATAAGATTTAGTGATGGAGCAGGACAAACATTTGATAATGGTTATTTTATCGGTGGTTTTACTGGAAGTTCACCGTCATCAATAATTGATAAAACTACTTATTCATCCGATACGACAGCAAGAGTTCCTGGTGCAAATGTAAATACATCAGATGGATGTCAACGTCTTGCTGCAACAGGAAACTCTGCAGCAGGTTATTTTGGTGGTGGTATTCCTGGACCAAGATCAACAATGGAAAGGGTTATTTATGCATCTGATACCACTGCAGTAGTTCCTGGAGCAAACTTGAGTGTGGCACGAAATCGTCTTGCCGCAACAGGAAATTCAACAGCAGGTTATTTTGGTGGTGGTACTCCTGGACCAAAATCAACAATGGATAAGTTATCTTATACATCAGATACGACAGTTGCAGTTCCTGGTGCAAACTTAAGTGTGGCGAGAGAACGTTTTTATGCAACAGGTAACTCAACAGCAGGTTACTTTGGTGGTGGGAATCCTGGTCCACTATCAACAATGGATAAGTTATCTTATTCTGATGACACTAGATCAACACTTCCTGCTAGTGGAAGTTTAAGTTCGTCAAATGATAGTATTGCCGCAACAGGAAACTCAACACATGGTTACTTTGGTCGTGATGCTTCGATGGATAAAGTTACTTATGCATCTGATACCACTGGTGCTGTTCCCACTGCAGCATTGACAGTTTCAAGATTTCAACTTTCTGCAATAGGAAATCCTACTAATGGTTACTTTGGTGGTGGTCATCCTGGACCAAATTCAGTAATGGATAAGATTACTTATGCATCTGATACGACAGCAAGAGTTCCTGGTGCAAATTTAAGTGCTGTACGTAGAGATATGGGCGCAGCAAGTTCAAAATCTCATGGCAATCCTGTTATTAATCCTCCAGTTCCAACTTCAACATCTACTACTTCTAATGGTATAGCATCACCACCAAACACTGGTTACTTTGTATCAAATAATTCAAACAAGATGTCTTACGCATCCGATACGACAGGAGCAGTTCCTAGTGTAAATTTTTCTTCTTCTGGAAACGGGGCAACAGGAAATCAAATAGCAGGTTATTTTGGTCAGTGGGGTAGACCTGGAAAAAAAATAATTAAAAAGTTAACTTATTCATTTGATACTATAGAAACAATTCCTTCAGCAGCATTAAGTGCGGGACGTTATGGAGCTGCCGCAACAGGAAACACAACAGCAGGTTATTTTGGTGGTGGTCGAGAAGAATATGCAGGTGTAACAGTAAAGTCTATAATGGATAAGATTACTTATGCATCTGATACGACAGTAAGAGTTCCTGGTGCAAACTTAATTTCTGCTCGTAGTCAGCATGTTGCAACAGGAAACCAGACGGTAGGTTACTTTGCTTTGGGATTATATTCTACAGTGGATAAAATTACTTATTCGACAGAATCTGTAGTAAGACTTCCTGCTACTGCGAACTTTGATTTAGTACCAACATATGGTAGAAGTTATGGTGGTGCAACAGGAAACTCAACACATGGTTACTTTGGTGGTGGATTTGTAGGATTTTATCCAACATTTCCTCTGTCCACAATAAGTAAGTTAACTTATTCAACAGACACAACAGCAACACTTCCTGCTAGTGGATGTTTAAGTTCGGCACGGAGCAGTTTAGGTTCAACAGGAAATTTAACACATGCTTATTTTGGTGGTGGTGGAAATACAACAACAATGGATAAGATATCTTATTCAAACGATACTAGATCAACACTTCCTGCTAGTGGAAGTTTAACTAATCAAGGTGAAGCAGAAGCATCTAGTGCTAGATCAAATGCTGCTCCATCTTCTCCAATTAATATGCCATTAAATAATATTGTATAATTAGTGCTATAATAAAAGAAAACCTTTGATATGAAGAGCAGTATTATAATCATTGATGATTTTTTACCTGAGGAAAAATTTAATCAATTACAAGAATTCTTGATGGGTCCGTTTTTTCCTTGGTATTATAATGATCAAATTGTAAAAGACAATGATAGAAAATTTCAATTTGTACATACTGCCTATAAAGAAGATGTAGGACCTAGTGTATTCTATTCGCACTTTGATGAATGCCAAAAACTTCTAAATGTTAATAAAATTCATAGAATCAAAACGAATTTAACAGTAGGAACTTCATTCTCTCAAGATAGTGTATATCATACAGATAATTTGAATGGAGCTGTTAAAACTGCTATTTTTTATGTAAATACAAATAATGGAGGCACACGATTTAAAAATTATGGTAAAGTGCAAAGTGTTTCTAATAGAATGGTAATTTTTGATTCTGATATCATGCATTGCGGAGCAACTTGCACTAATCAAAAAAGAAGAGTTGTTGTAAATTTTAATTATGAATAGTATTGAATAATTGAATACGTATAACTAATGGTATAAAAAAATTTTTAATATGATTGAAAATCCTTTATCTTATATTTTAATCAAACCAAATGTCATTAATGAATATGGTCTGAGAGAAATGCGAGAACACATTGAAAGAACAAATAAGACCGATTTATCTGTATTTGATCCACATAAGTCAAATGAAACTGGTGGTAAAGAATGGATTGTGAATAAAGAGGTTCGTGATACTCAACATGTTGAGGCAGGTCCAATATTCCCAAAAATTGTAGATCTTTTAAAGAACACAGTAAAGGAAGTTATCAATCCATTTTATGGTATTGAGATACTTGAAAGTGAAATTCCACAAATTCTTTCTTATGGTATTGGTGGTCACTACTGTCCGCATATTGACGGAGAGTCTCTTTGGCGAACACCGAATAACGAGTTGATATGGAAAAAATCAACTAATCGAGATATATCCATGGTATTTTATCTCAATGATGATTATGAGGGTGGAGATTTTATCTTTCCAGACCTTAAAGTTAGAGTAAGACCTGAACCTGGAATGTTAGTTTGTTTTCCATCAAACCATCATTATAAACATGGAGTTGAACCAGTTACAAGAGGTCAAAGGTATAGTATAGTTTGTTGGGCGACCGCAAAAGGGTTTCCTACAATGGAACAGCAAAATCAAGAACTGTCTCAAAAGTATGGTATAATGATAAATAATTAAAAGATTTTATAAAATAAAATGCAATATATCAAGCACTATTTTGTTGATGCCGACACTGGATTATATTGTTGCGAAACATCATCTAACCCAAAATATAAAAGACATCCTATAAAAGAGTATGCAGGATTGGATGTAAAAGTGTGGTCAACCGATTCAGATGGAGTTGATGTATGTCTTGCGGAACTTCCAGATTCGACAAATGTTTCTACTATTGTAAATGGTAGTAAAAATAGTATTCAAGTTTTGACTGAGACCGAGTACAATTCCGTTTGGACACCATACTCTGAGGCATCAACACTTTATGATGAGGCAAGAACTGCCGAAGAATCTGGTGATACTGATACTATTTCTACAAAAAAAGCAGAAGCACAAACCAAGATGGATGAGGCAACTGCAGCAATTCGTGCCCTTTAATTTGACAGATTAGTAATATTATTTTATAATTATATGAATTTTAAAGTTTACACAAAAGATAATTGTCCTCATTGCTACAAGATTAAACAAGTTCTAGAGTTGACAGGAACACAGTTCGTATCCTATAATCTTGAGGAAGACTTTACACGAGAAGAATTCTATGCTAAATTTGGTAGGGGTTCTACTTTTCCACAAGTAGTATGTGACGATAAAAAATTAGGAGGATGTATTGACACAATCAAATTCCTCAGAGAACA
>Ga0181401_1000620_pt1 | contig 14745 bp, 15 predicted proteins | sample 24SPOviralmetaG_FD_130130 | JGI IMG/M metagenome (GOLD analysis project Ga0181401, IMG submission 130130) | Marine viral communities from the oligotrophic San Pedro Time Series (SPOT) site, San Pedro Channel, CA, USA - 24 SPOT_SRF_2011-07-20 | ecosystem: Environmental > Aquatic > Marine > Strait...
TAGAAGAAAGAGAGCCCGGCCCCGGACTGACGTAGTTTCCTGCACTTCAAACAAAAATGCTAGGGTAGAGAAATGCCTAACCCAGCAGTGCCTTTGGAGCAGAAGAGACTTTTAGGGAATCCCGGTCAGCGCAAGTTGCCCGCGTTGTCTGAGACGTTCGAGCTTGAGGGCGGTTACATCGAGCCGCATCGTCCGCTTGGGGCTGCGGGTCAGTTGTTGTGGGATCGTGTCTTTGCTCATGGCAAGACTTGGGTTTCTCGGCAGACGGATGTTGAAGCTTTGTTGATGGTGTGTAAGCAGTTGGATCGTCAGGTGATGTTGGAGGAGCAGGTTGAGTCTGCGCCGGATGATTTTCACTTGTTGCGTCAGTTGTTGGAGCTTGAGAAGGCGATTATGTCTAATCTGGGTTTGCTTGGTTTTACTGTTGATGCGCGTTCTCGTTTGGGTTTGGCTGAAATCAAGGCGAAGTCTGCTTTTGAAACCTTGATGTCTGAAAGGGCATAATGAGTTCACCGGCTTGGCTAACGCCAGTCCCGGAGGAAGCTATCGCTCGTGGTGACGGCGATTTTGTTGCCCGGTTTTCGGATGCGTTTGCCACTATTACAAAGGATTCGGTTGCTGGCCCGTCCGGGTCTCCTTTGGTTTTGCGCGATTGGCAGAAGGAGTTGCTCGGTCAGGTTTTTGCGCGTGACGAGGACGGCGGGCTTCGCAACCGCATTTCTCTACTCGGCCTTCCCCGCAAGCAAGGGAAATCGAGTCTCGGTTCTCTTATCTGCGCTTTTGCTTTAGTTGATATAAAGACGCAAGGCGCGGAGATTTATTCGGTTGCCGCTGACCGCAACCAGGCTCGCATTGTGTTTGAGGACACGAAGCGGATGATTCAGAACAGTGAGCTTTCTCAGCACGTCAAGATTTACAGGGACAGCATTATGGTTCCCGCAACGAACAACGTTTACCGCGTTTTGTCTGCGGACGCGCCTCGTCACGAGGGCCTTAGTCCGACGCTCGTTTTGTTCGACGAGCTTCACGCCCAACCCAACAGAAAACTTTTTGATGTTATGTCTTTGGCTCAAGGTGCGCGAGGCAAGCAGGCGACTCTTATAGCGATTACGACGGCGGGGGTCAAAACAGAATCGCAGACCGGCAAGGACTCAATCGCTTACACACTTTACAACTATGGAAAAAAAATTGCCCAACAAGAGGTACAAGATGACACTTTCTTTATGGCGTGGTGGGAGGCTCCCGCCGAGGCAGATCATCACCTTGAGAGCACTTGGCGGGCGGCCAACCCTGGCTTTGATGACATTGTGGCTAAGTCGGATTTTGAGTCAGCCGTAAAGAGAACGCCGGAAGCTGAGTTTAGAACGAAGCGGTGCAACCAGTGGGTTTCCTCACAACAAGCTTGGTTGCCTACTGGTTCGTGGGACGAGCTCGAAGCGGATGTTGAAATATCAACGGACGAAGACTATGTGCTTGGCTTTGACGGTTCCTACGCCAATGACTCGACAGCGATTTGTGCGGTCACGTTGCCAAAAGATGATTCGGCTCCAAAGGTCAAGCTAATCAAGGTGTGGGAAAAAGACTTCGACAGAGATGACGATTCCTGGCGTGTTTCTATTGACGACGTGAAGCAAACCATCATCAACTATGTGCAGGAGTTCCCGAAGTGTCGAGAGATTGCTTGCGACCCGTTTAGGTGGGCTTCGATGATGCAAGAGCTTGACGAGATGGATTTGCCCATTGTGGAGTATAAGACGAACTTATTGAACTTGATGATTCCAGCAACACAGAAAGTGTTTGAAGCTGTAACCGAAAAACGGTTTGCACACGACGGGAACCCGATATTGTCGCGTCATATAAATAACTGTGTTATCAAAATGGACCATAGGGGCCAGAGGGTGACAAAAGAGTCGTCTAACTCAAAAAAGAAGATTGACGCGGCTATCGCGTTCATTATTGCATACGACAGAGCGACGGCAGGTAGAATAGATGATGGAGTTCCGGAGTTTTTTTTCTAAGGACATTATGTTAGTAAACTTGTTACAGATTTCGGGGGCGGTCCTCGTCTCTATCGGGGCAGCGCTAGTGTTTCCTCCCGCTGGGCTTATTGCAGCCGGGGCTTTTGCCATATTGTTCGGTCTAGGTTTGGAGCGTAGATAATGCTTGGTGGTTTGTTTGGCGAGGAGCGCGCTGTATCGTTCCAGACGATTTGGGGTTCTGGCGATCTTGCCGACGTAGAAACAACGGCGGGCACGGTCATCAACAACGAGACTGCTTTTCAGGTCAATGCAATCTTTTCGGCAGTCAGCCTTATTAGCGACACAGTTTCTACTCTGCCTGTAGATTCTTTTATCCGTCGTGATGGTCAGCGCACTGCTTTCCGCCCTCGCCCAGCTTGGGTACAAAAACCAGATGTGGACATGACTAAAGAATCGTTCTACGGTTCGGTCATTGTGTCAATGCTTCTTGACGGCAACGCTTTTATTCGCGTTTACACTTCTCGCACCGGTGAAATTACAAACCTGGTGGTTTTGAACCCCCAAGATGTGCAAATCAAGCGCAACGGTGTTGGTCGGGTCATGTTTGAGGTCGAAGGCGAGAAAAAACTGCTTTCTTCCGAGGAGTGTATCCACATTGCCGACGTTGTGCGCCCCGGCAACCTCCGCGGTGTCTCAAGAGTCAATGCGCTGAAGGAAAACTTCGGTTTGGCGCTCAGCCTCGAAAAATTTGCCTCAAAGTTTTTTTCACAGGGCGCTTCTACGCAGGGAATCATCGAATACCCTGGAAAATTGACAGCCGAGCAGGCAAAACAGCTTCAAGAAGGTTTTGACGCACGCCACAGAGGGTGGAGACGCTCTCACAAGACTGGAATCTTGTCCGCTGGGGCAACATACAAGCCCACTTCGGTTCAAAACGATCAAGCACAGTTCTTGGACTCGCGCAGGATGGCGATTGAGGATGTTGCACGCGCTTTCAACGTGCCACCGCACCTTCTTGGTCTTCCGGGAACAAACTCATACGCCTCTGTGGAGCAAAATAATCTTGCTTGGGTAACTCACTGCCTCCGACCCATTGTGCAGAAGCTAGAGGGCGCCCTGTCGCCTCTCATGGCACGTTACGCGGGTGGCGAGACAGCCTTTATTCGCTTCAGACTTGACGGTCTTTTACGCGCCGACATTCAAAGTCGCTATACGGCGTATAGCACCGCTTTGCTGTCTGGTTTTATGACAATCAACGACGTCCGTCGCCTTGAAGACTTGCCAGACATTCAAGACGACTCTGCTTCGACGGTACGAGTTCCCCTGGCTAACGTAAACGTGTCCGCGGCCAACTTGAAAGAGCAAACGGAGCGCGTGGACATGGCCCAGAGGCTTATTCAGGTTGGTTTTGATCCGGCAGAGGTTCTTGACCGTCTCGGGCTGCCCGCAATGGGGCACACCGGCCTACCTTCGGTCCAGTTGCAGCCTGTTAGCCAAATTGACCCCGAAGACCCGGAATCAGCTTACGAGGTGGAATAATGGCGGCGAGTTTGGCTGAAAACATCGAACCTGGAGGGATGCACGAGGGCCCAGAGATGCGTGTAGCGCTTGCAGAAGACAAGTTCACGACTGAGGCTGAGGCGGTTGCTAGGGCTAAGGCGATTGGCTGCGCTGGTTTTCATACCATGACCGATGACGGTGAAACGATTTATATGCCGTGTGACTCTCACGCCGCGTATGAGGCAATCGCGGAAGGGTCAGGTTATCGGCAAGAATCAGAGCCCGCCCCCAAAGAAGATCAGATTACCGGCTCTGACAAAAACCCGAAGGGCTCCGCTAAGGGCGCTGGCGGAGATGTAAAACTTTCTGATTCAACCAAAACGGCTCTTCGGAATAAAGTCAAAGAGCACAACGAGAAAATGTCAGAGAGCGGCAAAGCTGATTGGACTCGGGCAACTTATGGGCAACTCGCAGCGGTGTACCGAAGAGGCTCGGGCGCTTACTCGACTTCGCACCGACCAGGTGTATCGAGGGCAGCCTGGGCGATGGCTCGGGTGAACGCTTACTTGTATCTTTTGCGAAACGGCAAACCAGAGAACAGCAAATACATTACTGACTATGATTTGTTACCCAAGGACCACCCAAAGAGCACTCGGTTTTTAGAGCAAGATGACATGGAGAGTCGTGACGTGAACTTGACGCCTCCTGCCTTCATGCGCGCCGCAGCTCGGCAAGGGTTGAAATACTACAAAGAAGGCTTCGCTGGCGACGGACTCACAGAAGCCACAGTCCGCGAAGCGCGAGCAATGGCGTCCGGCAACGTTTCTAAAGGCAAGTGGGTAAGAATCGCCGCTTGGATCGCGCGGCATATGCCCGACCTCGACGCACCCGCAGCGGACCCAGATAACGAAAAATACCCCTCCCCGGGGGTAGTGGCTCACCTCTTGTGGGGTTCTGGACCGTCGAAGCGTGCCGCACAACGCGCAATGGCGTTTGCGGAAAGAGTTGTCGCTAAACTAGAAGAAGAGAACAGAACGCTTATCAGCGTGGAGGCTAAAGACATGGCAAAAATTGAGACGCGGACTAACAACACAGAATTTGAGGTGCGCGAAGCCGAAGACGGAAACGGCATGACGTTTACGGGTTACGCTGCGGTGTTTGATTCACCGAGCCAACCTCTGCCGTTCACTGAGCGTATCAAGCGAGGGGCTTTCAAGCGTTCACTGGCTGCTCGCAATGAAATCAAAATGCTTTGGAATCACGAGTCGGGTTCTATTCTTGGCTCTACTCGTGCAGGCACTCTTCGGTTGGAAGAAGACTCTTATGGTCTTCGCGTCACCGCCGATTTACCTGATACGCAACTCGGGAGAGACACGGCATACCTTCTGAAAAGAGCCGACGTACAGGCTATGTCTTTCGGATTTTCTGTCCCGAAGGGTGGAGACGAATGGGTTTCCGCGAACGAGCGCGTGTTGAAGTCGGTAAGACTCTTCGAGGTCTCAATCGTTGGCGCTCCGGCTTATGAAGCAACCACCGGCACAACCATGGTTCGCGGTCTCGACAAGATTGCGGAAAGAGCTCTTGTGGACAGTGACGCTCTTGCAGACGCAATGTTGAAGATTGAGTCTGGGGCAGATTTGACAGAAGACGAAGTTGGCATCATCAACAAAGTTGTTCAAGAGCTGTCGCCACAACTGGAGACCGTAGAAGAAGAAACAGAAGAGGCGCCCGCCGAGGATTCGGTCAGTGCCGAAATGTTGGCCTTGAAGAAAAAGAAGCTAGAGCAACTTCTAAAGAACATTTGATTATGGCAACTAGAGAGGACATAGACCGAGAGGTAAAGCGAAGCCTTGGTTACTCGGTGCCCAGTCTAGTGGAAGCCCTTTTTCGGTTAGATCACCCTGTCGGACCGCCCGAGACTCAGCGTGAAGATATGGAACCATCCAAAGAAACCCGAGTTCTGTCAGCCGCAGAGACGCGCTGAGAGGGTTTCCCCCCCAGCTCCCCCCCTTCGCTGGGGGGTCTTTTCTTTCTCCGCGCACTTTATTAGGTAGAATAGAGGCGTGGGCAGTGTCAGCACGTCTGCATAAGAGTCTGCGTTAGCGCGACTGGTAAAAGTAACCCATAACAAGGAGATAAATTGTCTGAGTTTGTAAAGTCTCAGCAAGAACTTCGCGCCAACCTCACGGCACAGATTCAGGACACCCTGGACTCAGCTGAGGAGCGCGGTGGACTTGATGCCGAGACACTGAATAAAGTAAACGCCATCGAAGCAGAAATCCGCTCAGCGGATGACGCTATCGCTGTTGCACAGCGCCAGGAAGAGCGCAAGCACGAAGCGGCTGAAGCAGCTCGCGGATTTGTACCTGCCGAGGCTCGTGAAGAGCGCTCCGCTGGTGACATCCTCCGTGGCATTGCTTCCGGTGAAATTCGTGGACACGAGTTTGAACAGCGCGCCACGCTTGTCCCTTCCGCTAACACTGTCCCCAAGTCCTTCTTTGCAGAGGTCATGGATGTTGCACGTCTCGTCGGCCCCATGCTTGAGGTCGCCGATGTGATCAACACCACCTCCGGTGAAGACTTGACCATCCCGACTCTCACGGCTTACAGCGCCGCTACCCTCAAGGGTGCAGGCGCAGCGCTCGACGAGTCAGAGCCCACCTACTCCAGCATCACGCTTGGTGCCTTCAAGTATGGTCTGCTCATTCCCGTTGCAGCCGAGCTCGTAACCGACGCTGGCTTCAACATCGAGTCGCACCTCGCCCAGCAAGCCGGTAACGGAATCGGTACCGCGGTGAATGCCAACCTGACCACGGGTGACGGATCATCGAAGCCAAACGGCATCGTGACCGCTTCCTCGCTTGGCGTAACTGGCGCAACCAGCGTTGTCGGTGCTTTCACCGCTGACAACCTCATTGACCTGGCTTACACCGGTGTTGATGGACTCGTTCGCCGCCTGCCCGGAACCGCTTACATGGCTTCCGGTACCGCTATCGGTGCAATGCGTAAGCTGAAGGACACTGCCGGAAACTACCTGTATCAGGTGGGAATCGGTCAGCCTGACACCTTCGCTGGCTTTGACGTTGTGGAGAACCCGAACATCGCCGTACCTGCGGTTGATGCGAAGAGCGTGCTCTTTGGGCACATCCCAAGCTACAAAGTCCGCATGGCTGGTGGCCTCCAGGTCGCTTCCTCGGCTGACTACGCTTTCAACACCGACACCGTGACCTACCGGTTCACGATGCGTGTTGACGGAGACCTGACCCACGCTGGTCACGTTCGCCACTTCGTCGGAGGCGCAAGCTAATAACGAAGTAAAAGATGGGAGGGTCGGAGTCGTAGGTTGCTCCGACCCTTCTTCTTTTTGTGCCTCACAAGCGATACACTAGGAGCGGAGGTTTTTTAGATGGCAATTACCGATGGCTTGGCTACACTAACTCAAGTAAAAACTAACCTGGATTTGACCGATTCGGTTGATGACACAATGCTGGAACTGTGCATTGAGTCCGCTTCGCGCCAGATTGAGCAGTTTACGGAACGTATCTTTACCCAGGTAAGCGCAACCCGCATTTACACGCCGAGAGATTCTTACGTCGTTGAAACCGACGACATTTATTCGATAACTACTCTCAAGACTTCTACGGCGGCTGACGGCGTTTTTGACGAAACTTGGACAGCTTCGGATTTACAGACAGAGCCGTTGAATGGAATCGCTGGCGGTATCGCTTCGCCAATTACAAGCATTAGGGCCGTGGGCGACTATTTGTTCCCGCTTTCCGGCGGAGAAGCTACTGTGCAGATCGTTGGAACTTTTGGTTGGGCAGCTGTCCCGACAGCAATCACACAGGCTTGCATTTTGCAGTCCTCTAGGTACTACAAAAGGGCCGACTCGCCGATGGGGGTCGCGGGATTTGACGCCATGGGAGTGGTGCGGTTGTCAAGGATTGACCCCGACATCGCTACGCTGATTGAACCGTTCTGTAAAATACGGATGGCGTAATGACTGATATTACAGCCCTACGGACAGCGCTTGCCACAAACGTTGCTACGATTTCTGGGCTGAGGACTGACTCTGAGGTTCCCGACAGCCCAAACCCCCCTGTGGCAATCATAGAGCTTGAGAGCATTGACTATGACGGTGCCATGCAACAAGGACTAACCACGTTGACATTCAAAATCATAGTAATCGTTTCAAGGCAATCAGATAGAGTTTCTCAGCGATCATTGAATGACTACGCATCGCAGAACGGGGCTCGGAGTATCAAGATTGCTGTAGAATCGGATAGGAGTCTCAATGGCAACGCAATGGACTGTAGGGTTCAAAGCCTAACCAGCGTCGGCTCTCTGGAACTGAATAACACGGAATACGCCGCTATAGAGTTTTCTGTAGTGGCATATGTATAAGGAGAAATAAATTGGCAAAATATGTCGTGACATCACAGTCTTTGACACTAAACTCTGTTGACTTGTCCGCTGACACCGCAAGAGTTGAACTCGTTATCAATTCTGCCGAGGTGGAGACAACCGACTTTTCAAGCGCAGGCTTTACAGAGGTTATTGGAGGACTCAAGAGCGGGACTTTGAACATTGACTTCCACGCTGACTACGCGGCTGGCGGTGCTTCTGCAACTTTGGAGCCTCTCGTTGGAACCGTAGTGCCGTTCGTAATCATCGCTGGCGGAACCAGTGTTGCATCAGAAACGCCTAGCTTTTCTGGCAACATTTTGATTACGAGCTTCACCCCCGTGAGCGGCGCAGTTGGCGATTTGGCTACCTTTAGCTGCTCGTTCCCCACCTCGGGCGCAATCACTAAGGCAACATCCTAACTAGGAGCACCATAAATGAAAATCAACCTACACATTCAGTTCGACGATGGTACAGCTAAAAACGTAAAGTGCAACGCTGCCGATCTGGTTGCTTTCGAGAGAGAGTACGACGTTTCGGTTGCAAAGCTTGGGGATGACCCTCGCGTTGGATGGTTGTTGTACCTGGCTTGGCACTCTGAGAAGCGCACTGGTTCAACTAAGGAAAGCTACGAGAAGTGGCTGGAGAAGGTTGAAACGGTGGGTGAGTCAGACGAAGACCCAAAATCCAAGGGCTAGGCGAAAGCTCGGCCCACTGGTTTGTAGCAGGTCTAGCCGTAGAGACAGGTATTAGTCCGAGAGAGTTGCTGGAACTTGATCCAAGAATGTTATGGACCATGCACAGGTGGTTAGTAGCAAAGAACATACCTAGGTAAGGAGACCGCCCCCCTGTGGGGCGGTTTTCTTGTTAGGTAGAATAGTAGAGAGATTGGCGGTGTGAAATGGGTTTAGATTACAAAGCGACTATTGCTACGAGTGATTACAAATACATTATCCGCGAGTTGAACAAAGTTGAACCTGATTTGGTAAAGGCTTTGAAAAAAGATTTCCGAGAGATTGGCAACACCGTCCGGCAGGGCATCCAGGGCAACATCCCTGTCGAGCCCAAGCTTCGTGGCATGAAACGTAAGCTTTCTCCTGTCGGCAAGACTTGGAACACGACAAGAAGAGCAAAAACCGTCAAGGTTGTTTTGCGTTCTCCTAAGCGGGCACAAGACAAGAACCAAGCCATTGTCCAGTTGCAGGTTCTTTCCCCGGCAACAATCATTGCGGACATGGCGGGTCGCGGTAACGCAAGCATTGACGGTCAGATGACCGAGCTTTACGTTTACCCCCGCGCGGCAAGCGGAAAGCGCAAGCACAAGGTCAATGGTCAGGGCAGGGCGATGATTAGGAAGCTTGGCGAGAGCCCTTCTCGTTATGTTTACCCTGGGGCCGAAGAGAAAATGCCGGAAGCTTTGCAAAAGACTAAAGATGTTGTTTCGGGAGCTATCCAAGAGATTGAGAACAAAATAAATGGCTAGTAAGAGTCTAAAAGTAGACATAATCCTCGGTACAAAAGGCAAGGGTATCGAGCAGGCGACAAAAGACTTCAAAAAGCTTGGCAAGCAGTTCCGTGACCTGACTGGTACTGCGCTGAAGCTTGGGGCTGGTTTTGCGGCTATCAACCTGGGCACTAAAATGGCTCGCTTCACTGCCGGGGCCATTGAGGAGTCTCGTGATCTTACGAGGAACTTGAATGGTCTGAGTACGGTTTTTGAGGGCACTAGCGCAGAGATGATTGCCTTCTCGCGGAACGCTTCGAGCATGGGTTTGTCAATGTCTCAGGCGGCGAAGGCTTCTACATTTATTGGTTCGGTTTTGAAGCAGTCTGGTTTCTCTATTGCTGAGACCTCTGATTTGACACAGCGTTTGGTTGGTTTGGGTACTGACCTTGCTATTACTTATGGTTACGACGTTCAAGAGGCGTTGCTGGGTATGACTGCCCTGTTCCGTGGTGAGTATGACCCGATTGAGAAGTTCGGTGTCGCCATGAAGCAGTCTGAGATCAACGCGGAGATGGCTGCTAGGAAACTAGACAACTTGACGGGTGCTTCTCGGCGTTTGGCTGAGCAGCAGATTCGTGTCGAGTTCTTGTTTGATCGTGCTTCTGACGCTTTGGGGATGTATTCAAAGCAGGCGGGGACTTTGTTTGTCGCTCAGGAGACTTTGCGGGCGACGTTTGCGAACTTTGAGGCTGTGGTTGGGGCGGCTCTTACGCCAGCGATTGCGGAGCTGACGTTAGCATTGACCCCTCTTGTCGAGACTTTGATCCCGATTATGAAAGCCGTTTTTGAAAGCACCATCCCGGTAGTCAAGTCTTTGACGGCTAACAAAGAACAGTTTGCGAACACTCTTATTGAGGTTATCAAGCTTGTTTATGTAGTTGTGCAGGTGATGGTTGGCTTTGCCCGAATCATCATAGAAAACATTGGGCTAATTTCTAAGCTAACCGCCGGGGTAATCGCTTTTGGCATTTCGGTCAAAATCTTTGACGCTTTGCGTGTAACCGCTTACCTTGCTGCGGGCGGTTTGAACGCAATGAATATCAGTTTGATCAGGACCGCTAAATCGCTCAGACTGGTAAAGATTGCTTTAGTCAGCACAGGCTTTGGCGCGATTGCAGTCGGCTTGGGCTTTATTGCTGGCAAAGTCATGGAGGTCGCTGACAAAACCAATGACGGTCTTGCGAGCTTAGACGAGGAACTCAAAAACTTTGATTATGACGCCAACTTGCAGGCTGGCGTTGAAGTCAATGAAATGCTTGAAGACAGCGCGACTGCGATGGACGATCTGGGCGCTTCTGCCGGTAAAGCAAAAGACACGGTGGGGGACTTCTTCCGTGGGCTTGCTGACGATGCCGCGAAGCTGTCTGCGAAGTTGCAACTTGAGACACTTGGCGCTTCTGAGGGGCTTATTACCAAAATCCTCGGCTCTGGTGACGAGTGGTACAAAGTCTTTGAGGAAGTCACCCGTAACGGTATGGTTTCGGTCCAAGAAGTGCAGGCAATGTTCTTGCAAACTGCTGCTGGGTTCGACGAGGCTATGGATGCTTGGCAGGCAGACTTTGACGCTTTTACTGAGTTCAAAGAGGCCGCTGAAGAGTCTATGGGCGCTTTTGTGGCGTTTGTACGCAAGATGGACATTCTTCCGACGGTTGCGGCGGAGCTTGGAAAGTTTGAACAGTCAGCCGTAGATCGCCTCACTTCGATTGAAGAGAAGTTGAAAGACGCTTTTGACAACGGGCAGTTACTTGAGGAGTCGTATCAGAACCTTTTGAGCTACTCTCGTACCGAGCTTGCTGTGTTGCAGGGCATTGAGCGCCAACGTGACGAGTTGTTGGCTCGCCGGGACGCCGCTGCAGCGCTTATAGATTCGGTTCAAAGTTCGGTTCGAGAATCTGGCAAAATTGCCACAATTCTTGGCAATGTGCAAGATGCGTCAGAGGGAATAGATGCTGTCCAGTTTGCTACCAAGGTGGTTCACTCGGGGCGGAGCCTAAAAGAGTTTTCCACGGCTCTTATTACTAACTTTGCTGACCCGATTGAGACAGCCCGCAGCAAAGCAGATTTGCTCGTCGATGGCTACCGCAGTGTTGTGGAACGCACGAGAGAGTTTGTCGAGAACATAAAAGCTTTGAAGGCTTTGGGTCTTGACCCACAGTTGTTCAATCAACTTGTGCAAGCTGGTGTCGAGGCTGGTGGCGAGACGGCTAGGGCGCTTGTTGAAGGTGGCTCGTCTACCGTAACTGAAATCAATTCTTTGTTTGGCGAGTTGGACGCTCTCGGGGCCGAGCTTGGAGAGAACACCGCCCAGGTCATGTTTGGACAGGGCGAGAGCTTTGTTACGGGGATTGTTGACGGGTTGGATTCACAACTTGAAGAGCTTGAGACAATGGCTGATAGTTTGGCCGAGTCGTTCACTACGACGTTTGAGGAAGTTCTCATTGCGGGTATTGAACGCGCTATCGCCGCGGCGGAGGCTGCTTTGGCTCGTATGCCACAAGCTCCGGGCGGGGGTGTCAGCTTTGGTCCAGTTGGGCCTGGCTCCGACCCGCAGCCAGTTGGTCGCGCGGGTCCGGCTTCACAAGAGCTCATACGTTTTCGCAATGCCGCCGAGGCGTCCAGCCGCGCGGGAAGAAGCGCTGTGGCGGCAACGGCCAGCGCTAATGGACCCTTGTCCGCAATGCAACCAAGAGTGGTGAATCCGCTGTCTATTTCTGGCACTCCTGTTTCGCGGACCGGACAATATGGCAACTACATAGTGACTATCAACACCAGTTCCGCGCCGGACGATGTTGCCCGCTCGCAACAAAAGTTTGTAAATAGAAACCCAGCCTTAGCATCCACATCATTCGGACGAAGAGACCTGGGAGGGTAATTACCTTATGGCTGCCCCGACCCCAAAAGTAGAGATAGGTTTTGACTTATCAAGCAATCCGATAGCGCCATTTTTCAAACTTGACGATTCGGTCCAGGGGCGATTGGACAACACAGAGTTTCGCCTAGGCGGCACTATTTTTTATGACGTAACAGGTTTTGTCAGAAACATAAGGATTAGTCGCGGTAGGACACAAGCTTTTGCAACGTTCCCGGTGGCTTCGGCGGAAGTGGATTTCAATAATCACGACAGAACCTTTGATCCTCTTTACGCACCGTCACAATTTTTTACTGCGATTGCGCCGCGCAGAGAAATAAGAATTTTTTTCAACGACATAATCGTGTTTACTGGGTTTATTGAAGACTGGGATTTGGGCTACGCGCCAGATGGTGACTCTACTGCCACCGCGAAATCTTTTGACGCTTCTTATATTTTGAATACACAGATTTTAGAAGCCTTCACGCCGACACAACAATTTGCCGGAGCGCGGATAAACGCTGTGTTGGATAGAACCGAGATAGGCTGGCCTCTTGCTTTGCGCGATATTGACACTGGCGCTGTAGATATGGGCACTCAGGCTGTCGTGGCGGACACTAACGTTTATTCTTACATTCAAAATGTTGCACAGTCTGATCCCGGTTATGTTTTTATTACTAAAGACGGCAAAATTGGCTTTCGAGATAGGTTGAAAGCTCCTGTTTCGTCAAGCTTAGTTTCGTTTGGGACAGGCGGGATACCCTTTGAGAGCATACAAGTGGTCTTCGGTTCGGAGTTGCTTTTCAATTCAATACATTTGAGCCGCAAAGATGGCGGCTCGGTGCTTGCGGCAGACAACTCTTCTGTAAACGCTTATGGCAAGCGTGATTTGAAAATTGACAATATGCACTTGGCAAATGACACCGATTTGGTAGACATTGCAGTCGGGCTTGCCTCTTTATACTCGGAGCCAGAGTATCGTTTCGAGGGCATACAGCTTTCGTTAGACAAGTTATCAAGCGTGCAACAAAACGCAATTTTTGCTTTAGAGATCGGTGACATTTGCGAGGTGACGTTTACCCCGAATGGCGTTGGCGATGCGATTGACAAATATGTCGAAGTTATCCGTGTTGGTCGCACCGTAGACACGGAACAAAACATTGTTGATCTTGGCTTCCAAGAAACACGATACGCGCCGATTGTGTTGAACGACACAGTATTCGGTAAACTAGATGTAGGCACACTTAGCTGGTAAAGGACAAAAATGCCCTATAGAACTTTTGCTGTAAACGAAATACTTACAGCCGCAAACGTACAAACAAATTTGATGGATCAAGCCATTGCGACGTTTTCGGACGCAACTGCTCGTGATTCTGCGATTGGTTCGCCAACTGCCGGTCAGTACGCGCATCTCACCACCGGGAACATATTGACCTACTACAATGGGAGTGCCTGGGAAACTTTTTCTGGCGGTGCCAGCGGCGGTTTCGAACAAAACTTTATGACGATGGGAGCATAGCCCGTGGCTAACGCTTACAAAATTCTCGGACAATCTGCGCCGAGCGCAACAACGAACACTGATGTCTACACTGTGCCTGGCTCTACCGAGACGGTCATTAGCACGATTGTTATTGCTAACCGTGGCGCTTCGGCTGGCTCTTTCCGTCTAGCCTTCCGGCCTGATGGTGCTGGTATCGCCAACACTCACTACGTTGCTTACGATGTGGCGATTGCGGCTAACGACAGCACAACTCTTACCTTAGGAGTTACCCTGAATGCTGCTGATGTTGTAACCGCGTATGCGTCAAGCGCTGACATGACTGTGAGCATTTTCGGCACCGAGATTTCCTAAGGGGCGGTTATGGCTGTCACAAGTATGAGCCGGAGTTCTGTCGGCTTCGGTCAAGAAAAATATAACCGTGTATCCGGTAAAAATAGCAACCTGGAGTGGTGCCAGATTACGACAACGCCAACGGGTTCGTTCTCTGACACCGATGGAGTTTGGAACTACTGGGTGTTCAAGTCGAGTGGGACTTTGACGGTTAGCCGTTCTGGTCGCGTTGATTATCTTGTGGTCGCTGGCGGGGCTACGGGGTCATCGGGTAACACTCGAAACAATGTTGGCGGTGGTGGTGCTGGCGGTGTTATTGAGTCCCCAGAATATGCGCGGATTGACGCTGGTTCATATGCGGTGACCATTGGGTCGGGCGGGGCGGCTACCACCTCAACCACCTTAAGCAATAACGGCAACAATTCTTCTATCGGTTCCCTAGCGGTTGCGATTGCGGGCGGGGGCGCTGGAAATGACCGCGGAGATTCCGGCAAAGACGGTGGATGTGGCGGAGCCTCGGGGGACGGTTATTTGGCCGTAGATAACTTTAGAACTGGAGACGGCACTTTTGGTCAAGGTTTCAGGGGTGGCGTTACAAATGTGGCGAATGGGACCGCGGGCGCTGGCGGGGGCGCTGGCGGAGTCGGAACCGGCGGTACAGTAAGCGCTGTAAATA
>Ga0181401_1000622_pt1 | contig 14735 bp, 19 predicted proteins | sample 24SPOviralmetaG_FD_130130 | JGI IMG/M metagenome (GOLD analysis project Ga0181401, IMG submission 130130) | Marine viral communities from the oligotrophic San Pedro Time Series (SPOT) site, San Pedro Channel, CA, USA - 24 SPOT_SRF_2011-07-20 | ecosystem: Environmental > Aquatic > Marine > Strait...
AAGAACAATTATGGCCAAAAAAATAAAATATTTATAAATTCTTTAATTTCTTTTTCAGACATTTATTAAATTTTACAGAAAATAATTTACTCTAAAATGACATGTAATTACATAAAATGAAAATGTTCAAAATAGCTACGACACGTCAAGAGAAGCTTCAAGTTGTAAAATACTGGGATGAACAAAGAAAAATAGCAGCTCAAATAAGAGACGAATATGATAAAATAGTAGAAGATACATTCAATCAAAAATTTTTAGACCGTTGTAAGATTTCTGAGGAGACAGAAGAAAGACCTGATTTTTTTGAACCATTATAAAATATTTTATTAATATTAAATGTTATTACTTTTAATTGTATTACTTTTAATATTACTATTTTGTATACTAAAAAAACCTAATATCAAAGAAAGAGTAGAAACTGTTTTACATAAAAATAAGTGGAAGGTTTATGGTAAACAAACAAAGGTATACACAATTGATAATTTTTTAAGTAATGATATATGCGATAAGATAATAAATGAATCTAAAGGGAGTCTTAAGGACTCCTCTGTTACACGTTTTATTAAAGGTTTTAGAACCAGTAAAACTTCTTTCAATGTTGATGACACAATAGATAAATATTTAGAAGACTATTTTGATATTCAAAATACAGTGTCAGAAAAAACACAAGTACAATATTATCAAGTGGGTAATCAATTTAAACCTCATCATGATTGGTTCGACGATAAAGACGATAAGTATATAGGGAATCGTGGTCAGAGAACTTGGACTATTATGGTATATCTAAATAATACAGAAGAGGGAGGGACGACAGATTTTACACACCTTGGGTTATCATTTAAACCTAAAAAAGGTTCTGCTGTAGTATGGTATAATCTTAAAGATGATAAAAGTGGGAATATAAATACTATGCACACCGGAAGACCTGTAATAAAAGGAGAGAAATGGATAATAACAAAGTGGATTCGTTCCACTGATAAGTAAATTAAATACAAGGGAAACTAGGACGCGTGGGGATCGAACCCACGGCCACAGGATTAAAAGTCCTGCGCTCTACCAACTGAGCTAGCGTCCCTTGTATTTAACGAATTAGAATGAGTGATATTTTTATTTATTTAAAAAACTGTATTACCTGTACCAAGTTCCTTTAGCATCTCACATGCTACGCCTAGCATCGCAGCTCGACCTACATTAACTTCTACAACTGGATCAACTACAATGCGCTTTGTAAGATTTAGAGGATCAAAGTTATAATTACCTGGCTTATGTTCTTCCTTGAATGTAAACCAATTCTTTGTATCATCTGGAAAATTATAAGCCTTTAGCATCTGAGCAAACTCAGAACAACCTACGATTCCTAGAAGTGTCCATTGAACAGAAGGGTCAAGTGAATGTACAAAATTAACCCCGAGTGTTTCAGGCTTTACATTATCTAGAAGAGGGATAGCAACTGAACTTAGCATAGCCACTCGACCATGCTTGACTTCAGCTTCGCGAACAAACTTTGTTGGAGTGGTAGTATAAGCATTAGATAGAGAAATACAAATAAATGTAATTAGCGCCCGAATCATTTCCTAAATTTATATCTTATAATTCTTTATATCAATTTATCTTCTAAGATGTTTTTTACCTCTGAACATATTCAATGCCTTGTCTAATTCTTTTCGTTCCTTTTTCTTAAACCCTTTATCTGGTACAATAAAATCTTCTAGAGAATCTTCGGAGTCTTCTTCAGATTCTTCTTCAGATTCTATTTCGTCTACTTCATAAACCTTATCCCATTCTCGACAGATGTGTCTTGCAATATGTCTACATGGACATTTACACAAGTCTCCAAATTTAAATTTAAAATTTGTAGGTTTATCTCTCACTTTTTCACCTAGTCTTGGAAAATTTTCACGGTGTCTAATGCAACAGGAACAGTTAGTAAGCTCCCTAGGGAGCTCTTCCGTGTCTTTACATTCTTCCAATTTTTCATTGAAATAGATTTCTATAGATTTATCTCCAATAAATTCAAGAAGTTTCATTAATAATTGTAAATAATTTATTTCTTAAAATCATTTTATTCTTCCGTAGTAATTGCAAGATCTGTCACAAGAGGCTGTTCAAACATAATTTCCTTACACATTTGATTAGGATCTGTAAAAATATCCTCTTCCTCTAGTTCTGAATCCGACGATACTTCATAATTCTTCCAATCAATAGCATGTCGGAAACAGTAACAATTCTTTGAACCATCTGGCTTTTCAGTACCAGGACGCGAACAAGCTTCGCCTGTTTTAGTAATACCCTTACACTTTTCCTTCGTAGTAACAGGTGTTTTAGTAACAGTCTCAATATTTTCAGTTTTTGTAACCTTCTTTGACGCGCTTTTCTTTACATTGTTTTTGATTTTTTCATCGATATCTTTCTTTGTAATCTTTTCCTTATCAAAATCGTCTAGAGTAAGATCATTTTCTGCTGCATACTCCGCCGCAATCTTAGTAGCAAATTTCTTTGGTCCAGAATAAGGTTTCTTAGACTCCGGAATTTCTCCGTTCTTAAGAAGCTTATGTGCAAGTTCAATAAAAGCTTCGTTGAAAATTACAAGAATTTCACAAATAGCGTCGTCATTCAGACCGTGCTTGTTCTTGAAAGTTTCGAATTTAGATTCAAGACTCATTTTAGTAATTTTTAATCTTTCATTTTTTTAAATAGTTTATTTTTTTGTAAAATTTAACTTATAGAATTTATAAAATTTATTCCATCTTCGATATTTTTTACAAATTTTACAGGTCTTTCTGATTGAAAAGAACTAAAAAATGTATTTATAACAGTTCTTATTATTCCGTTTTCTACTATTATGGCAGAAGCTATGATATATTTTTTAGTTTTCTCTCTTTTTTCATTAAAGATCTGTTTCCATTCCATAAGCTGTTTCGGTTTAATAAATATTAAATTTTGTAAAAGAAAGAGCATTCCAACACGTATGTTTGCGTCTTCTAAGTATTTATACCATGTATCAACCATAGCCTTAGACATATCCCATTCTAAATCTGAAGGAGTTCTTCCTATTACTTCAAATTTTAGAATATTATTATCCATTTGAGATCTTAGAAAAGAATTTTCTATACAAGTAAACATTTTGTAAAATGTAAAATATTTTTTTACTTAGGATTCCACCGTAAAAAACGAGGAGCTAGAATAATACCAATTAATATAATAACAAGATCTATTGTTAATATTTGACTTTCTATATTAGGACACAGGTTGTCATACATCACGCTTTGCATAGAACTCGAAGGTTTGGCCCAGTCATAAAAAAATTTAAGATACGTAGGACCGAAAGGTTTTGAACAAAGGTACTCGTCGTACCATGCAATTGCCAAATAAGTAAAATAAAGAATACCTAATAGAACCCATTTATTCTTAGGAGGAGCAAACCAATAACCCACTGCCAATACCAAGGATATAACAATACACTTCATATTTGCATATATAGGCCCTGAATAACAAGTTTCAGACATTTAATAGATAACAAATATAATTTATTTAAGAAATAACACTAAATTGTGATATAACCACTGCCACAGCATATAGTAAAAATCCAAATATAACATGTCCAGTGTGATTTAAAGATGGTAAAAATGGAAATAGTGTATTTAGAATTTTAACGTGTTCTGAGTGAGGAAATAATCCTAAAAATAATGCTATATGCGCTAATATAGTAGCAACGACATTTTTAATTAATAAATAACCGTCCATTTATTACTAAGTAATTATTTTTTTTAATTATTATCACAACTAGATCCTTCTGGTTTTTTAATAAATAAAATATAACCAAGCGTACCAAAACTGACAAAAAGAAGTAATATTAATAAAATTAATTGACTTTTCTTTAACATTTAATAATTTGTAAATATTTTAAAACAATTTAATTATATCTATTGCCTCCGATCTTTTTTCAGATTCGTAGTTAAGCATATGGTCTATAATAATGTGTTTTATTTTCTTTGGACACTTACTCCAACTAAATCCATATTGTGGATAATAAATTTTATTTTCAAATAGCTCATACAGAACAATACCACAAGAGTATATATCAGCTTTATAGTTATATGTTGTTTGATTAAGTATCTCGGGAGCCATGTATCTTTCTGTTCCTACTTCATTTGTCAATTCAGATTTACTGTAGTTAGACTCAAGACTTGTTAGATTATCACTTGATAGATTTTTATCAATGGTATAGAATTTAGATAGACCAAAGTCGGCTATCTTAGCAGATTTTGCTTCTGTAAGAAGTATATTGGAGGTTTTAATATCCCTATGAATCAAAGGATATGGTTTTCTATTGTGAAGATATATAAGTCCTCTTAGAATATCTTTTGCCAATTTAATCTTTTCGGATTTATACAGTTTAGGAATAAAATTTGTAAGATCTCCTTTTGGCATATATTCAAGTATAATAATAAAAGGATTTTCTATATAACCCAGAAATTGAACTATATTTGGATGATGCATCTTTGTCATTGTTTCAATCTCTCGAGTAATAAGTTCTTTTTTCATTTGTACTGACATATTATTCATTACTTTTGCTACAACAAAAGTTTCTCGCCACTTTGCAAGATATACATCTGAAAAGCTTCCAGAGCCTAGGTGTCTATCTTTAAATATAAATAGTTCCCACGGTGGTATTTCCCAATCTCCAAAGACTTTATGTCTAATATTATAATATTCTTTGGGAACACCTTCGTGAAGCGAGACATCATCAAGTGTTGCATTATACCCTGACGCAGCAGATATGTACATAACTTATTATTTTATAAATTGTATCTTAATATTTATTTATAAATTTCTAAAAATTATTTATATTAAAGATTTTTAGCAATTTATAAATTATAACAATGCCTTTTGTAAATGATGGCACAGTTCACTATAGCGGAATTAAGAATGAAAAGCAGACAGTTACTGTTAAAAATAAAGGTTCTGGAGCAGGAGGCGCTAATACTAACGCAAATGGTCTACCTTTCGAAGATGAATGCACAAAAAGCTTAGATAAATATTACAATATTATTGAAGTCAGATCCTATGGTAAAATCATCAAATTTGATGGATGCGAAGATCTTTTTTTAAGTTTGCATAAGGCGCAATTACCAAAATGGGAAAAAATATTGGGAACAGAATATAATGATATTGCAAAGGCTCATGGAACAAAACAACCTGATAATTGTTTTGTAAATTTAGATAAAAAAATTATAATTATATTAGAAAAGAAATTTCAACAAGTATCAGGATCTGTAATAGAAAAATTACATTCGTATCCCAATAAAATTAGAAACTTAAAAGAAAGATTTCCAACATATAGTGTTCATTATATATATTGGTTAGCCGAATGGTTTGAAGAGGAAGCCGAGGCTGAAATTTTAGATTTTCATAGAGATGAAATACCTTATTTTCTAGGAACTTCCAATGACACTGCTTTAGAAATTGTAAAACAAATTATTAGTTATAAATAAGAAGTTCAGTTGTTGTAGACCCGGGTTTTTTAGAGTTTATGGCTCTTCTTGCTATAATTTCTTTAATGTTATAGTCTGTGAATGTAAACGAATTTCTAACTAACTCTGTATCTGAATTACTCATTAAAAAACGAGCGTCTTTTAGTTTTTTAATTGATTCAAATAAAGTTTCACATTCTTTAAGATTAAAACCATCAGATGTATAACCAACAAAAGACGTTTTATTTTCCGGTACATAAGGTGGGTCGAGGTAAACGAAGTCCCCTGGTTTAATAGATTTAAGAGATTCAGAGAATCCAAGATGAATAAAATTTACATCTTTTATTAAAGAACTGATAAATTTTAAGTCTTTTTTAGAAACTATACATAATTTACTCTTGTAGTTACCAAAAGGTACGTTAAATCCATTTGGACCTTCTCTATATAGTCCTCTAAAACATGTTTTATTTAAAAATAAAAACAGCCCAGCGTGTTCTACCGTGTTAAATTCCGCAGAATTATATTTACTTCTAATCCAATAATAATAACTTTCCTTTGAAGTTTTAGCTTCTAATAAAGACTCTGGTTTTCTGTTTACTATATTAGAGGTTATAGAATTGTATTCAGTTTCGTAAAAATTTATTACATCATAAAGCTCTTCGGGAGCATTTTTAATTTGGTTATAGACGTTGATTAATTTATTATTTAAGTCATAAGCGTAAATTTTACCTGACATTTTTAATTTATTTTCAGATATCAAATTTAGTATACTAAGAAGTACGCTTCCTCCTCCCAAAAAAGGTTCATGATAATTAACTATTTCAGTCGGTACTAAGGGCAGGATGTCTTTTAAAAGTTTATATTTGCCACCGGCCCATTTTAAAATAGGTTTAGTCATCTTAATTTAATATTGTATCTTTTAATTTTTTAAGCGGCTTTCTTTTTTCGAGTTTTCTTGACTTTTTGAGGAATTAGATCTTTCCATAGTTCTGATACGTCTTCCATCATTGGACCAAAGATTGTCTCGATCGCAGATTTAAATTGATGCTCAAAGTAGTAGATGTAATCAATTGGTATACCATTTTTAATAACATATGCAGGATCTTCTACTTTTTCAAACTGTTTACTACTGTCATATGTTACAAATAAATATGGAACCCTGTCGCCCGATGCTACTTTATCCATTTTATCTCTTTCTTCGCGCTTTCTCGCAAGAGCTACATGTGGAATATTAGCAGGACACTTTTTAAATTTTGTAGTTTCATTACAGTTTGGACAATTGTGATCACTTTCTAACCATTCATCTATATCAGATTTGTTCTTTGTCTTAGACTTATAAATCAAACTAATGTCCATTATCTTTTTATCAAGTACATTTTTCTCGTAGTAGGTCTTATCACACGAAGTACACACTGCTTTACGATCAAAAGCATATCCAGCTCTTAGACTCTTTGAAAGCAGAAGTTCCTTCATTGGTACTTCTCCGTTAATTAATTTACTAATTTTATTACGAGCATAATCCTTAGAAGTTTGGATGAGCTCGTCAACTGTTTCGAAATTATAATTTAGTACCTTCTCGTTAAGAAAGATGTACTCAAAGATCTGTTTTGAGTTTTCTCTCACGAATACACAATTGTCTCGTCGAACTACTTGAATTCCTTTAAAGTCAATGTAATCATACTTTAAAGGATTTGTCCAAAAAAGACTTGCGTATCTCTTTTTAGAATATAGAATAAATGGATACATAACTTTCTCAAACTCGAGTTCAATAGGTTTTTTAAACGTTTCTGAAATACGGTCAGCACATTCTGGTGCTACTTTAAAAACATAATTCATATGATCTTGTCCTTTGAGATCACTTTTAAACTTTACATAAATAGAATCCGTGTCTCCATATACAACTTCACAATCGTACCATTCTTCGGCGCAGCGCTTACTGTGATCAATCATCTTTCTACCAGTTGCTGTTACAGATGCTGCAATTCTTTTATTTGGAAGACGTCCATATCTTGCGCCTGTAAACCCATAAATACTATTCATAGAAACTTTAATAGCAAGCTGTACTCCATTAAGAACCGCATACAAAGAATCATCTGGAGAAAGACTTTTCATCTGTTTACGAATACCCTTGCGTTCTTTCCAAAGTCTTTCAAGAATCTTTGGCATAATACCTTTAACATTCTGAGCAAATTTAACCACGATGTCATCTATTACACATTCTTCATACTGAATTCCTTCAATATTATCAAATTCGGAGTCTTCTACTATAGTAGAATAATCATAGTTGTGTGCAATCATAATCGACGGATAAAGACTGGCAAAATCCAGACCAGCTATAGGTTCAAAATGAGCGCCCGGGGTTGCTTCTAGAACTGTTGCTCCTTCAAACTTTTCTTCGTTTTCAGTTGCGTCCTTTGAAACATATTCGGACGCAGGAATCAAAAAGTTTTCTTGTTTTGTTTCATAAGCAATCTGTGTATGTACACGGATCTGCTGACCACGAAGTTCGATGTATTGAATAGGAACCATAGTAATATTAGCCATACCAATCATATTTGTAACTATTCGAAGCTTAAGCATTAGATCGATAAGAAGCCACGTGTCCTGAGCGCAGTACTTTACAACTAGAGCAATTTTATCTTTTGTTGATGTATTATAGTTAAAAAGATCAGCAGGACTAAGATCATCTTTAGTATCGCCTGTAAAATGCTCGGCAACATTATTAAGCTTATAAGACTCAAGCTTGTGTTCTTTTTTAATTAGAAACATTAGATCAAACTGAGTAACGCCATACATCTTAAGATATTTCATTGTATTATCTCCATATGCAGATGTATTAAGCTGATCTTCATATAACTGCGACGGTTTACTTTCAATTCTACTAAGATTTTCTAGAATGTATTCTATTCCCAATACTTTAGCTCGAGCACAGACGTATTTCCAATCGAAATCATAACCGTTATATTGAACTAGAATATCAGGATCAGTTTTCATAATAAATTTAACCCATCCGATAATAAGCTCTTTTTCAGAATCAAACTGCTCAATAATAACTCCGTCGACTGGATCACAATCATTATCTACAGGACTTTTAATAGTTACAACATGCTTAACTTTCTCCTTAGAATTAAATTTATACAGTGATGTACCTATCTGAGTAACAATGTCTTTCTCTTTCGTCGGATCTGGAAACTCATTGATTCCTTCATACCTTGAAGTATATGAAAACGCCTCAATATCCCAAGAACCAATAGTAAGATTACATACTTCTTGGCGATCTAATTTTTGAACACAATTATAATGACAGATGTAACTATGTTGACATCTAGACATTTCTAGATCTTGGGTTATATTTTTAACACGTACCCAACCCGCCATCTGAATTTCCATCTTATGAGTAAAACGAAGATAAGGTTCAATATTAGATTCATAAAGATCAAATTTAAGTTTTTCATTTACATTAATCGCTGATATTTTTGGAAGCCTTGTTTTATCTCTTGGATTGAGTATATATCTAATACGATTAAATGTATTAAGATTCTTACATACAAAACGAAGAAACTTATAAGTTTTTCCGTTTGTAAACCCTTTATACTTTTTACGAATAACTATACTTACAGATTCTAAATCCTCTTTTGATTTAAAAAGTTTATTGCGAATAAACCTTTCAACTTCATTTTTTTCATAATTACCAAAACGTTCTTGATATTTATCAGGGATCAGTGCGAAAAAATAAGGTTTATAATTTTCGAATCTTATACAGACAGATTCTCCGGAATCATTAACACCAAATGCATATATATGATATCTAAGATCTGGTGCAGGTTCATATTCTTCTTGATCAGAAGTTTCGTTTTCTATCTGCTCGTCGCAAGCTTCCCAAGAAAGAATCTGAAAATCTAATGTTTTTTCTTCATTTGTTTTTTGATCTCTCTTAAAAGCTTCCATTATATTAAATTATAATACAAGGTTTTAAGTTGATTATTTTTAGTAATCTACTTATCTAGAGTAAAACTCAATAAAAACAGTAGTGTACCGCCTAGTGTTATACTTTTTTTGATAAGTTGACCGTCCGATGTGGATATACCAAATATAGTAAAGTCTAACCATTTCTCAGAAAGTATATTTCCAAGAATTAACCAATCGATTGTTGTAGCAGTCTCTTCTATTATATTTAAAGTAACTACATTAATATCTTTTGTTTTATTCATAACCCGTTTTACGGACATTCTTGAAAGAAATCTGTTTATAAAATTTATAGACTTAATGTATTTTAAAATTTCATCTCTTCTAAAAGAGTATCTTGACATATTTATTAAAAGAATAATTTGACTAAACACATAAAGTGTCATAGGGTGCATGAGGTATCTATCGTGTGTTTCAAAATTTATTTCATCTATAGAAAATTTATTATTGGGAAATATATCTCTTATGAATATAGCTAATGATATACCTCCAAACACGGTCGTTAATGATATAATATTGTTAAAGTTACTAATAGTTATTTCTATTTCATGACGAATAGATGTTATTTCTGAAATTAAATTACTAAGACACGTATTTTCTTCAAAGTTAAACTCGTTGTTTTCTATATCTTTTATAACTTTTTTGAATCTTAATATATGACTGTTCATTATAAATATGAAACAATATACAAATAAAAATAGTACAAGTCTGGAATATAACCATTCTATAGATATAAGTATAAAAAATAAAGGTCCTGATATATAATTTAACCAATAGTATTCATTATAAAATGAAGGCATATCTATAAAATTAACGAGTATAGAAACCACTGTAGACGCTGATATTATTCCAAATTTAAACTTTTTACATAATAAATATTGTTCAAAATGATTAGTTTTAAAATATATCTTCTCCCATATATAAATTATAGGTATATTAACATGCATAAAAAAGGAAGATAAAAATTTAATATTTTCAGTATGTCTCGAGTACATATACATTGTGTAAACAGGCTGTACTGATAATAAAATTAAAATTAAGAATGAATAAATATTATATATTACTAAGTTAAAATATTGTTGTGATGTCGGTTTCTTATAGATACGAATATCATATATAGATAATTTAGGCGAAGGAGTTTCATCTTGGATAAGATTCAATAAATTTAATGATTTTATGTTCTTATTGCACTTTTTGTTACACTTTTTAATCTTGCGTTTCTTTGATAAATAAAAGTCTATATACCAACTTTGTATGCCTAAAAAATTTAATAAAAAATCTATCATATATAGTAAATGAACTATATTTTATTAGCAGTTTTAATAGTTTTTTTAATAACTTTGATACTTGGAGGACCGTGTACAAAAACTTTCGAGACTAAAAATGGGAATGTAGTAAGAGCTAGAGATTACAAAACTGCAGAGGTTTTAGATGTTATCATAGAAATAGCAAATGACTTACCTAATCATATTCGTCCTAAAAACCAGGAAAAACTCAGGCAGCATCTAAAAAATACCTCATTTGTTGAGATAATAAACAATAACCAACCTTATTATGGTTGGAATTATGAAAAAGGAAGAGAAATAGGAATAAGAATTTATAAGAATAATTTACCCATATCTGCTAGAGAAATAATAGATACTCTTTTACACGAATTAGCTCATTCTGTTACAATTAGTATAGGTCACGGAGAAGAATGGGAAGAAAATAATCATTTTTTTCAAAAAAATAAAACTAAATACGTTGCATTATTATTAAATAAAACATTTTTGTCATATTAGATTATGAATGATTTATGTATAGGCGGTGGCGGCCGCGACGGTTTTTCATTTTTAGGTTGTCTTGAATATTTAGATCAAAAAGATCTATTAGATCTTAAGAACTTTCATGGCACGAGTATAGGATCTCTAATAGGTATAATGTATGTCTTAGGTACTAAACCTTCGCAACAACTTAACTATTTTTTAGAGATGGATATGTCTTTGATAGTTAATTATGATTTTACAAATCTTACGACAGATAAAAAATGTATACTTGACGATACATTATTAAACACCCTTGTTAATCTAATACAACAAGACGATTCAACAACTATATTAGATATCACAAATAAAACAGGTATAAATATAAATATATACGCAACTAATTTAACAAGCGATAAATATTACTGTTTTAGTAATATAAATACACCTAACGTAAAAATAAAAGATGCAATCAAAGCTTCAATGTCTATACCATTTTTATTTCAACCTGTTATAATAAATGGAGAAAAATTTGTAGACGGATGCTGTAAAAACAGGTATGGTTTACCATTTTCAGATATAACTATACTTGGATATACAATAATGATCGATCCGAGGGAAAAAGAAGAAAGTAGTTATGAAAAAATAATTATTGAAACTTTAATAAAAAATTATAAACCAAGAAGTATATTTACTATATACTGTAAAGGACTTAACAACGTGTCAACTTACCTCAATCTTAATTTTATTGAAAAAAGTTTGATGTTAGATATGTATAAGCACGGGATAGAAATGTGTAGAACTCAGTTAGACCATTAACTTTTTGGTATCACTTCTTTTATCCATTTTGACTTTGATCTAGAATAATCTAGATAAGCCATTTCTTTTTCCTGTTTTTTAATTTGTTTAATACATTTATTTTCATTGCTATCATATAGAAATTTAATAGATTTAGTTTCTTTCATATTATTAATATTGTTATAATTATTTCGGATACTATTTATAAGATTTTCTAGAGATTTTGATTCCATAAATTCTGAATAATTTTCTATTTTAATATTTGGAATTTTAAGAATTTTTGTAATAGATGTTTTATTTATTCCAGATATACACTTTTTAAATTTCGACGGAAAGTAATTATCATTGTGCAAAAATCCTGAAAAAGCTTCACTGAATATAAATATTGGAATCTTGTTAAGTTCACAGGCTTCTCTAATAAAAGAACATGGGTTATTATATTCTGTAAAATTATGAAATATGATAATATAATCCATAATTTTAAGTAAATTCATAAGATCTTCTTCTTTTTCATTCTGATTGATACTTCTTCTTAATATATGTAACATATTTTCAGTACACATATTAGATATAACTTGTGTTTTTTTAGTATATAATACGTTTATACGTGTATTTTCTTCCAAGTAATTAATACGTTTTTTAATTATAGCGAAATTGTCCCAATTTTCATCGGTAAGAAGAAGAATATTCATCTTTAATTATAATTGCATTTACATTTTCCTTAGACTTCATTTTTTTACGTAATTTTAAAGTATTTTAAATGATGTATTTATATTAAATGGATATTACTTTTACTTTAGACTTAAATTTAGTGTTGGCTATTGTAGCAGTTTTAATAGTTCTAATTGCGATATGGATAGTTTATAATAATATGGATACACCTCAAAACGATCAAAAAATTGTTCCTCTTAAAATGAAGTTAGACGTACCTCTTGTAGATGACAATGTATTATATTTAGGTCGCGAAGGTTGTCATTTTTGTGACTTAATGAATCAGTATATTGAAGAAAATAAGGAATCTATAAAGCTTAACTTAATTATTGTAATGAACAAATCTGACGGAACTGTTGACTACAACGAAAAGTTTTCTGATTTAGATGAAACTGAAAAGAACAAGATTGATGATATAATGAAAGAATATATGTCCCATCCTGAATTTGGTTTCCCATGCATGTTTAAGAAGGATGAAGTAATGCTTGGATTCCAAAAAGATAATCTTAAGCAATTTTTTGAAATTTAATAAATTTATAAATAGTATATGAATGTATAATAATAACAAAATTATTGCTGTAGGAGATTTACACGGTGATTATAAAATATTTATTAAAATACTTGAAATGACAAAATTAATAGATTCTAATGGTAATTGGGTAGGAAAAGACACGTATGTAGTTCAAGTTGGAGACACTTTAGATGGTAAGCGCCCCGATGTGACACCAGATAAAGAATTTTTAGACGAAAGTGGCGAAATAGAATTGATGAGATATATAATAGAGTTAGATTCTCAAGCTAAAAGATTTGGAGGACGTGTTATTTCTTTACTTGGTAATCACGAGTTATATCCTTATTATTTAAAAGATGATCCATATTTTATAAATGATTATGTTAAAACTAAAGATATTCAAGCTCTAAAAGAAAAGTTTAAGGGAGCTGATAGACTTAAGTTCTTTCAACCTGGTAAAGAAGGAGCAAAATTATTATCTAGAACAAGACCTCTTTTAATACAACTCGGAGAGTTTTTATTTATACATGGGTCTATAACTAATAAATTAATAAAACACGGATTAGACTCTAATGGAAAAGTAAATATTTCAAAAATAAATGAACAAACATCAAAATGGTTGAATGGAAAAGGTAAAATACCAAAGTATCTTGAAGACACAACATCTGAAAATCCTGTTTTTTCTAGAATGTATTCTAGTGAACAAGATTTTAATAAATCTGAATGTGATAAAATTTCAAAACAGTTAAGTTATTTTAACAATGTTAATTATGTTGTAATGGGACATTCTAGATATAAAAATATTAATACAACATGTCAAAATAAATTAATAAGGACCGATGTTTCATTATCTAGAGCTTTTGGAGGCAAACTCTCAGAAAAAGTTAAGAGTATACAAGTTCTTCAGGTAGAACAGTATAAAGATAAAAACCCAAGTCTTAAAATTATAACACCTAATAAAGTTATAGATTTGTAAAAGTCTGAATAATTCTTTCATATTTGGGATTAACATTATACATTTGACCATCTTCATCGTATAATGCTATCCTTTCAATTTTTGGAAATACTACAGTCATATCAAATTTGTCTGTATTGGATATATAATGTCTGAGTTCGATAAAGAAGTCGTTTAGTTCTTTTTTAAATTGTGAAAATTTACTTTTATATGGCTCAATCGTGATGTTTATTATTCCATATTCTTTTTGATTTTCTTCACCGGAATTGTATATTATATTATTAAAATATTGAACTATTTGACCTTTTGTTTTACCCATTGCTAAAAGATAACCAAATAGTTGATAAAGATCATATTCATTTTTCCTTACATTTCTTTGCGACATTCTAGTTTTAATCTCTATGACAATGTCACTATCAGTAGCATCATTATAACCTTTGATTATCCAATCATCCTGAGAGTATGTATACATTTTATTATTACCCTTTTTGTAATTTTTGTTTTGAATAACCGTTGGTTCATTATTTGTTCCACAATCTTTTTTCATACTAGAATTAAGAAATTCTTCTGCGTGTTTA
>Ga0181401_1000624_pt1 | contig 14733 bp, 17 predicted proteins | sample 24SPOviralmetaG_FD_130130 | JGI IMG/M metagenome (GOLD analysis project Ga0181401, IMG submission 130130) | Marine viral communities from the oligotrophic San Pedro Time Series (SPOT) site, San Pedro Channel, CA, USA - 24 SPOT_SRF_2011-07-20 | ecosystem: Environmental > Aquatic > Marine > Strait...
ACATTAAATGTAGTTTGACCTGCTGATGCTGTCTGTTCGTTGACAGTAAACGCATTAGAGGATAAAATTAAGTCAGATGAACTAGGACTTATGAATACTAATGTATTGTTACCACTAAGATTAAGTAAGGAGCCAGTAGAACTAGAAGTTAAAGTACGACTCAAATATGTACCTGAGTGTGTGTATACACCAGTACCAATCTCCCAGTCGCTATTATTATTGTCTTCTATTACATATCTTACAGTGTCTCCATCCACAACCCCACCAGCATAAAATGTTTGGTAGCCTTGAACAGCCGAACCTAAAGTTATCTGTCCAGTGCCTGTACTAGAAGTATAGACCTTTACTCTGTCTGCGAGGACTACCATTAAATTATACCTATGCTATGCGGATAACAGCGTTACTAGCGTCTGCTGTTGGAAACACAATAGTAAAGTCGCCATTTGTTGAAGTAACAGTTGAGCCAAAGGCGAATACTGCTATTGCTTTATTTGATTGTGATGCATTATATATTATTGCACCATCTGCTGAAACTGTTGCGTTGGAAAATACTTCATCTGCGAAATCAACAAACGCAGTACTACCAGATAAAGTTATTGTAGCAGAATCTAAGACCTGTCCACCTGCGGAGTAACCAGCACCTGAAGATTCGTCAGAGTTACCTGTTACGTTAGAGTAGTTAGTACTTGATGCATTATAAGTTCCTGAGTGAGAACCTTTAATAAGAGCTATCTTTAAACTGTCTGTATCTAAATCATGCACACCCCCAAGTAGCTCTTGCTTGAAGCTGTTGCACATTGCCGTTGTAATTGCCATTTGAGAATGTCCCTATAATGTTAAATGTACAAAGAGGCCAGCATTAAGCCAGCCTCTAAGTAAGTCTTGATTAAGCAACGTTGTATATTGCCGATACTAATCCTTCAGGGCGTAAAATCTTACGTCCATATAGATGCATACCACGTACAATATCAGCGAATGAGTCAGGATCACGATAGTTTTCAACTTTGTTGATCTGCTCTGCTGAAGCAACTGCGTCTTCTTGTCCTGCTAGGATAACACCGTAGTGATCTCCTTGTGCAAGCGCACCTGCATGTCCTGCGCCATTACCTTTAGAAGGTAAGTTGTTAGACACATGCACTCTGAAGCCGTGTAAGTTGTTCATCACTAGTCCATTTTGTAGACCTGCTCCACCGAAGTCAGCGTTCAGAAGACGTGAATCTTCGTCTTTCATCATTTCCATGAAGATTGAATCCACAACAATGTAACGTCCACGTGAGTCCACGTTTGCTACATCCATCTGACGTGCCATACGTGCAACAACTGTTAATGGTGAAACAGTAGCTGAAGATAGCGAAGTAGCGCCAGGTAGACGAATTGCTAATGGAATAGAATCACCAGTAGCATATGCTGTAGATGCTGAGTCTGCAGAACCTAATGCACCAAAGTCAGTAACATCTAATTGGTTAGTCTTTAAAGATTCACCGTTTATGTTACCTGCTGTTGGATGCTGTGCAGTACCTGATACAGTTGTGATTAATGCACCTGATGTATCATAGCCTGTCATATATGACAATAGGTCTACATCCATTGCGTCAGCCATTTTATATGCTGCTCTATCTGCAGCCATGCTAACGAAGTCTACTGATGCAAATTGATCTTCAATGTCATCCATTTTAAAAGCAAAATAGTTAGCTTGATCAATGGTTAACTGGAAGTCACTATCATCTAGGTCTTGAACAGTGATTGCTGTCTTACGCTCAAGAGCGTTGACTGTTACATCAGGCTCTTTTTGGATGCGTACAACATCACCTTGATTTGCAATCTCTCCAAAGTAAGAGTTGTTTGTGATTGCGTTTGCCACAGCAGCTTTACGTAAAGCAATCTGTGCTTGTTTGGAATAGATAATCGGACTGAAATTGCCGTCAAATCCTGTTTTGCCAGAGGCAACTGAAATAGCCATAGTTAATTCTCCTTATAGATATGGCGTTAAAGTAATGCTACATATCCACCATGAAGAGGCTCTTTGTAATAAGGTAGTCAGTCTTGCGTTGAGGCTGCGCTGCCTCTATGCACTGGGCTTATACTAGGAGGTAGTTCTTTTTGTGTGGCTAGTGCTTGATTAAGCATACACACTAATCATGTGTATATACTATAGTTTTATCTATGATACTTAAATTGTCAACTACTTTCTAGTCATATCATAAATAAAATTACCAGAGCGTTGGGCTTCCATTATATCTTCTGCCCTCTTCTCATATTCTTTAATAGACATGTTTGCTACCTCAGACTCACGAATCATCTTTTTAGTTTCGTCTGCTTCTGGTTTAGCTCCCTTAGTCTTTACTGAAGACGCTGCTGCTTTTTCTGCTGTATTGTCTTTCTTAGGTTTAGTATTAATTCCTGTGTCTATTTTATAAAGATCAATAACACGTGCTACAGACTTAGCATCTTCTGTATTTTCATATAAAGCATCCTGTACCCACTTAGGCTGTTCTTTTGCCCAGTTATGAAAAGAGTCATCTTCACGTATCTGTATAAAGTCAGGGTGTATCCCAGCTAACTCAGCTTCTGCTTTTTCACGTTTAGCTGTAATGCGTAACTCTTCTAACTCAGCCATACGTTCTTCAAGATCTTTAGCTGTAGACTTAGATTTTTTATCAGCTATAGTTTCTATAATAGCAGCTACATCAGGGTACTCTTTACTCCAAGCATCTAACTCTTCATCAGTCTTTGGTAGTACAAGTTCTTGCTTTGCTGCTTTACCTAGTTGAGTTTCTAGTGCTTCTATCTTAGCAGCAAATTCTTTTTCTTTATCCTGTTGATGTCTACGTAGATCACCATAACGTTTCTTGAAGTTCTTCTCTTCTGCACTTAGCTCATCTTCTTCTTGTGCTTTAGCTTCTGGTTTTTCTTCTTGTTTGGTATTACTTTCTGCCTGTACTGGTTCAGCATTAGGCTCTTCGCTACTGGGTTTATCTTCAGTACTTTCTTCATCAACTTCACCTTTAGCAGCCCTAGCTAGTTTTCTTAGTTCTTCTAGTTCTTGCTCGTCTTGTTTAATACGTGCCTCGTTGTTACGTTGGGATGCAGAATCAATTAACACTTTGTTAATGTCCTGCTTTTCATGGATCATAGTTCCACCTTCAGCCATTTCTTTTCTCCTTATGTTGGGGTCAGCCGAAGCTGAGTGGCCTTATAGTTATTTGGATTTTTTATTCTTCATCAAGCCGCCTTTGTTAAGACCTGATATGCCGAACCTAGTGTCTAAACCTGCACTTCCAGATTTATCTTTGCTACTTAATCCTCTTGTTGCAACTTTTGCTGTGTTAGTTTTGTTTCTAGTAGACTTTCCTTGTAGGTCTGATGATTTACTTTGTCTATCTTTTCTTCTTTGTTGATCTGCTGTTTGTCTGCTAGGAGTAAAGGGAGTCGGAGTGTTTGATGTAGGCTCAACAGGAACCTCATCATATGTAGCTCCACCAAACGCACTGTCTGCTGCAGCCTGTGATGCATCTTCTATTTTTTGTAGAATCTCAGGATCTAGACCTGCGTCTGATTGAGTAACTTCTGGTGTGTAAGGATTACCACCACCTGGTACGTAGGGGCTACCGCCTACCATAGTAGGGTCAGCATAATCTACATCACTAGTTTTAGGTTTTGGTATTTGAGATGCTAGTGTTGATAGTTCTTTACCTGTAACCTTATCAAATATGGTTTTAATTAACCCAGGTTCTTCCCTATTTGAAAGCTCTAGTAGATTTTCTAGTCTCATCTTATTTACTTCAGTCGTTGCTGGATCACCTATTCTGCGTTCTATTTCCTCTTTCACTCTACGTGTTTGATCCCACATAGCTATTTTGCCAAAGACAGTAGCCCCTACCAACTTAGCTCCTAAACTCTTCTGACCATTTACCATATCTTTTAGTTCATCTAAGGATAGCTCTTTATAGTTTATGGGGGTAGGTGCTGGTGCTGAAGTGCCACCACCTCCACCGCCTCCACCTGAAGAAGGTTGTGCTTGCGTAGTCCCTGTTACTGTATCTCCTACAGGATAATATCCATCAGGAATAGGTGTTACAGGTTCACCATTTAGAAACATAATAATTATTTTATGTCCTGCAGCATTCATGTAAGTACGTGCTTCGAAAGCAGAAGTAGCTGTTACCCCTTGTGCAACATTGCCAGCTTCTGACATATCAAAGCCGCCTTTTTGAGCAAACACATCTCCACCTTCATCAAACTTACCACCGAAGTTTATTTGCTCTGCTATAGACGCTCCTTTTAGTTTACTCTCTTCTTCTTCTTTTTCTTTCATTAACTGCGATAAGTAGTACATAATTTTTTCATAACGATTTTTAAACTTAGGTTCTTTACTTACGTCACCACCATCGTCCATACCTTGTACAACTTCAAGGTCTTCCATAGACAAGTCTATATCAATATCTTCTTCATCTATAGGATCTCCACCTATTCTACCATTAGCTGCCATATCATCAAAACCAGTCTTGGCTTGTATGCGTAGATCTTCAAAAAACTTAACACCATAGTACCTAACAACATCAGCAGGTACAACGTATTCACCTTCACTTAGTTGCGCTGGTATATCGTCACGAACCTCTTCTGGGAGAGATCCTGTAGGTACTTCATTACCAGATATAGGATCTGTACCCTTAGTACCAAAGCTCATTTCCATTTGATCTTCAAGCGCCATTTACTGTCTCCTTCAGTAGCTTTAGCTTTCTGAGTACATCTATTGCACCCTGTTGTCTATACATTGTGGTAGAGTCATTAGCTGTCTCTATTGAACGCTGTCTCATGCTTATCAATTTATCTATATATTCCTGAAACTGTTCGTAACATTCTTTATCATTAACCAACTGCTTGAGGTGCATTACCTGTAAATCCTTGTTCTCCAGGCGTAGGTGCAGTACCCATGCCTATTTGTGATCCCCCACCACCAGATGTATCAGCCACATCCTGTGGGCCTTGACCTTCTGGACCAGCTACACCTTGCTCTGGTGTTGGCGCTGGTGCTTGAAAACCTTTTAAGATCTCAGCTTGTATAGCTGCATCACCCATAGAGTTAGTAACTTTATCAGGATCTAAGTCCATACTCTTCGCAATCTCTCTGATGATATAATCCATCTTAGCAAACGGTGCAAGTACTGGATTCTGTGCAACCTGTAAGAACTGCATCAATCGCTGACTACGTACTTCGTTAGCCATCAAGCTCTCTGTACCTGATGCATGAACTTCTAAGTCACCACGAATACCTTCATCAAAGTCAAACTGCATGTTAAATGCAAAGAATGCTTTACCTAAAGGTCTAATTAAATAGTCGTCAACATTTTTTACAACAGTTCGTATAGAGCCGTTAGCTGCAGACATAAGCATACTAATCCCAGAAGCAGTCCTTCCCACTCCTGATACCCCAGTTTGTCCGTGTGCAAACGAAGGAAACCCAGTACTTTCATCAGCTAATACCCTTGCTTTATCAAATAGTTGCATATTCTCAGAGGCTACGTTAGGGAACTTAGTACCAAATATGGCCTGTCCCATTGCACCACCTTGTCTTCTAAACACCTTGCCAGGGTACACAGATAGATCTTGACCAGGAACTAAGTTAGTTTCATCAACCTCTATGATAAGGTTACCAGATAATGCAGCATTGTCAATAGCCATTCTCATAAAGCCATTCATTAATGTCTGTGTATCATCCATGTTCTCAGCAATACCTACACCAAAGAAGGAGTATGGGTTATGCTCATAGGGTACAGCGTAGTAAGGAATACGTGTAGGCTTGAAAGGGTTTAATACAAATCGTAGTACTTCACCATTACATGCCCATACATTACAATTAACTTCATCTAAGTCTTTCAACTCTTTAGGTATATCTACGCCATGTTCTTCTAGTAGATCTGTGTCAACAAAACCCCAGAACTCTAACACTTCCCAACGCTCAGATGTTGGTTGAGTGTCGTCATCCTCCATAGTCATTTCCCAGTACTTCTGTACGTAGTCTGGTCCTTTGTCTATTGCTAATTGAACTGAATCATCCATGAAGTATGGTCGTGTCTTTAGTCCACGTAGTTGTGTGCGTGACATCTTATGTCTTTGTACAGTATACTCAGCGTCTGTCATAGACTTAGCTTCAGGGTCAGGGTAAAAATCCCAAACACTTACATGACTACACTCTGGTACTGTCTTAACTAAAGGATCGTATTCACCTTCTTCACCCCAGTTAGGATACTCTTTATCTACAGCAAATGGACCTTTCATTACACCAGTACCCATAAGAGCCATTTCAAATGCCATACTTCTTAGGTGAGTAGATGCACCAGACTCCTGTAGCTGATCGTGTATCTTCTTTTCCATTTTCTTAGCTGCTACCATAGCAGGATGAAATGTTACTGTGCTTGCTGTTGTACCATCACCCTCAACTATTTTTTCACTAACAGGTTGTAGCTTATCACTCATACCAGATAATCTTGACTGTAAGTCAACAAGAGTTTCTCCTGGCTGTAGAGAAGTGTCTCCATCTATTAGGTAGGGCTTGGGTGCTGGATCTTGAGTAACTGCACTCAGTGCCTCTCCTGCTTGCGCTGCGTTAGGGTCTATGTTTATATGTACAGACTCTGCTACTCCATCAGGTAAAACAGATGGGTTCACTGATAGAGGAAACTTGTTGTTACCAAATAGTACGTCTACTATCTGTCCGTATGCTGCTAGTGTTTTAGTTTTAGTTACCTTAACAAAAATACGTGACTTCTCTGTGTCTGTGAATTGTACATCAGAACCGTATATACCACGATAGTTACGATAAGCTTTTAACCATCTTTGTTCGTCTGCATGTCTAGCATCTTCTGCTCTTTTATATCTATCTTCAACAAATTGAATTACACTAGATTTTTTCTCCAAGAGTTTATCATCAGCTTTCTCCGCAGCTATGACATCATCTGTCTCAAACATTTCTTCAGCCATTAGCTGTTATCCTTTCTTCTCCAAGGTCCGTTATTAAAAACTTCCTGCTCTTCACAGTTAGGACACGTGGTGTTCCACATATTAGTATTGTAAGTTATCTCACACTTAGTGCAAGTCGCTACTACATTAGTATCCGAATGTGGAATCACTAGCTTGAAATCCTGTTCTTTGTTTAGCTGGGTTGTAATCCCATATGTTACTTCTTGGTCTTGTCATTATACCATATCTTAATGCATCATACAAGTGGTCTTCTGCTTTTGTGTCTACGTCTTCTGGATTCTTTTTATCCAGTGGTATGCTTGGTATCTGCGCTATTGTGTTAGTGCAGTTATTCATAAATACTAACATAGGCTTTTCTAGGAAGTCATCTACCTTTAAGCGTCTATGTATTTCGTTTTTACCAGCGATACGTGAGCCTCTCGAACGATCTGACGGTCGCCATCGACAACCCTTCATATTCATTTGTTCTGCTAGTGATGGCCCAGTATCGCCACGGTTGTGCCACAAAGAACTATCAAGCACACCATATCTCATCCCACCGTCATGTGCCTCTGCCTCTAATATCATGTCAGCTAAGTCTGTAGCTGTGACTTTAGAGACATACATTTCCCTATAAACTATAAGCTGCTCATCAGGAGATATAGTAAACCAGAGAACACCAGTATAGGAACCATAACCGTAGTCGCAAGCCCTAAAGCGTACCCAGTTGTTAGGCACTTCAAACTGTTCGATAACGTGGGCAGTTCTGTCAAATTCAGGAAATGCTGCTCCCTCGTTGATGTCCCAGTTTCCTTCAAGGAGTTGCTTCCTCTGATGCTCTGGTAGTGATAGGAGCATGGCCTCATAGTCACCCTCTTCGGCAAGGTATGGGTTATCGAAGAGAGATGCAGGAATAAACCTACGCTTGAATAAAGGCTGACCTTCTTTGCTGTGTCCTTTAGGGAATGTAATTGTCTTACTTGATTCAATGTCTGTGGCCCAAAAGTCTTTACCTGCAGGTGCAGGATCTATAAACATTTTCTTTACCCAGCTATGTCCAGCACCGCCTGGGTTTGTTGTAGCTCTCATGTATAAACCTAGTTGTCTACCATGTGCGCTACGTAAACGTGACCTCATATAATCCCAAGCGTAAGGTGTAGGCCATTGAGTGAGTTCGTCAAATCCAATCCAGTTAAATGCTTGTCCTTGATACCTAGTAACATCTGTATCTTTATCCAGATACGACATCCATAACCGTCCACCTTTAGGAGAAGTCCACTGTGACTTACGCTCTGACCATTTGATTCCTGGTATGGCACGTGGATATAACTCCTGAGATTTTTGTATTAGTTCCCTTAGTTCTTCAGTTGTGTGTCGTACAAGGAGTCCAGAGAAGTTTGGATCGTTTAGGCCGTGTAATGGATCTGCCAACATAGCATATGATTTACCACCACCTGCTGCCCCTCCATATAGAACTTCTCTTTCAGAAGAACTTAGGAAGGATGTCTGTGGCCCTGGGTTGGGCTTGAATACGACTTCCTGTGCTTCTTCAACGTCATAATCAGTTGCTACTACCTGCGCTGGGATAGGTTCTTGCTGGGGGGCTTCTATCTCCGCTGGCTTCTGCGTATGCACCGACTCCTTGTGTTTCAAGTTTTTCGATTTCCGCAAGCGTTTCTTGGAGCCACTGGGCAAGCTTGCGTTTAATGTTAGATGCTTTTTTACGTCTTTGCTCAACTTCTATTCTCTTCTTTAGACCCATGTGTGATATATATCGGTCTGCTTCTTTACTCAGCCACTGTGCTACTGCTCTATAACTATACTGCCTGAGATGTTGTTTGGCAAGCTCTAATGCTTCTAACTCATGTTCTATAGGTACAAGTAGTTTATCATTGTCAGGATCTAGTTCATAACCAAATGGTATCTTTTTAGTCATCCTGACAATCTTGTGCCATTGTTTGTTGTGTGTCTTGCTAGGCTTTGGTAGTTGCCAATAACCTAACTCTCGTTGTGGTACTATTCGTTCTGACCTTCTTTTGGTGGTAGGTAGAAGATGCCACCACCGCTAGTAACATCTACTTTATCTACCTTACCAAGTCCTGCTCTGTCAAGCAAGTCTTTTGCTGCTACCATCTTTTCTTTAATGCCTAGCTCTGTAGGATCGTATAACGCACCAACCATAGCCATAGCAGCTTTAGGTGCAGTACGTGCAAAATATGTACGAGTCTTCTCACCAATCTCATCTTTTAAAGATTCAACAATCGTTGCAGTGTTACTGTTATCACCGTAACCTGCCAACTTCTTAGCAGCGACAACATCACCGCCAGCTTCATCAAATAGTACATCTAAGAATCTTTGTTGTTTATCTGTTAGATTCCTCGCCATATATTGCATTCCTTATTTGTGATCTACCAAGTCCTAGATCGTTTAGTTGTCTGTCATCCAACATGTGTAGCATTCTAAAGTCTGCACGTTTTTGTTGTCTGACTACGTGGGCTTTCCACATTCTTCTTAGTAAGTTTTTCATAGCACTATCTCCTTTGTTTGTGTGCGGAGATAGTTATACTCAAATATAGGTCAAGTAGTAGTACCTATTATTGCATATCCGTTATGCTACTTACCTTTCTTCATTGGACGTGCAGGAGGATTAGATGCTCCACACATACCACCTTTAGCATAACCCATCTTTTTCTTAGCCATACCGCCATACATATATCCCATCTTCTTAGCTACTTCTGGTGCTTCTTTCTTTAGTGCTTTCATACCTTTATTCATGTTCTCTTCTTTCCTGATGCTGTTACGGACCACTTAACTTTCTTTGGTCCTGTTTTCTTTGCTGCTTCTGCTTTACTAATTCTACCTGCTACCTTTGCTGGTCTACAAGCTGGGTATGGTCTGCTCTTGTCTTTAACGCTTTTGCGCCCACACTCCTTGCCTGTCTTTACGTCACGCCAGTCTTCCTTGAACCACTTAGTAAGTCCACCTTCAGCAAAACCTCTACGACTTTGTAGTACGTGTCTTGACTTGTGCAACTGATCCTCCCTTGCTATATGTTCCTCCTCTTTTTTTATACGTCTTAACTAACCATGCACTTCCATATGCGCTGGGCCACTTAAACTTTTTCTTAGCTTCCGACTTCACTCTAGAGTACAAAGCTTTGTTTGCAGGAGTAGCCATTACTTCTTAGCTTTCTTTTTTGCAGTTGCACTTAGATCTTTGAAGTGTACAACTTGTTTGCTATTCTTACCATGTGTTGAACCAGAATGTAACTGTCCATTAGGCATCTTATGTGTACCGCCTTTATGTTCAGTCCCATCTTTAAAATAATGCTTTTGACTTTTTGCCATTATGCTTTCCTTGATTTAGTACCAGCACACTTCCACTTCTTACGAGACAAGCGTAGTGGGCTGTTTGGATTAGCTGCGGCCTTGGGGTGCTTCTTCATTTGTCCTGCGCTTCTTGCACAATACGAATCACCTTTACCTGTACCTGGACGTATACGTTTACCACCGTCTTTAGCTTTACCTGCCTGACCGTAGCTTACCTTTACCTTACGTCCTGTTTTAGGATTGGTAGTTGTCTTAGCAAACATCTTACCTTTACGTGGAGTAGCCATTACTTACCTCGAACTTTTCTATAGAGGGTTTTCAACCATGCTATCATACGCTTTCCAAATGTCGTCAATCTCTGTTTGAATAACATCTAACTTGTCTCCTATAGTATCCGTTATTGTAGTAGCTTTGTCAACCTGTGATCTTAGATCAAGTAAAACTTTTTGTTGTTCTAGTATCTGCTGCATGTTAGTAGTTAGCTGTGCAAGTCTAGTATTAAGTCCACGTACATCATTATCTACTACTGCTTGCTCTACTGTTTGTATTCTGCTTTTTGCTTCAGCTTCTAGTGTGTTTAGCTTATTAGTTAACTGTTGCATTTTTGCAACTATATCATTACTTAGTTTTGTTTCGGCTTCTTGTAATTCTTTTGTTATTGCTTGGCTTGCTGTCGTTAGCTGGTTTGCCGCAAATGTTTTATTCGCTGTTCGTTCTCTTGCTGTGTCGTTACTTAACTTAGTCAAGCTTTTTTGTAGTTCTGAAATTTGCTTTGCGTTGGTTCCAGCTTTTCCTAGTGCTTCGTCTACGCCACCCTCTACACCGTAAAACCTGTTAAGAGTATCGTAACCAAAGTATACACCACCAGAAACTGTAGAGAGAACTGGCAGAGCCACTGCAACCATCCAGCCTTTGACATTGAAACCTCCTATGCTAAACTCCATAGACATTAGTTAGGCATGGTTCCGTACTCTTCTACGTACTCACCAGCAGCGTAAATGTCTGCAGCACTTTTCATATCATCTTCTAGGTAGCCCTGCCAACCAGAGCCAAACCCATCATCGTCCCAGTTAATTACAAACTCATCAACGTTCTGTGTGTATGTAATCGCTGTGTAGTTACCAACTACAAATGTATTCTGTGTAGCGTAGCTGTCTATACTAGCTGTTAGCTCAGTGTTGTTAGCTGCAGCCATGAATGCACCAGCTTGCTGTGCGTAGTTCTCCACTTGTGCTACAGCTTGGTTGTACGCATCTACTTCTGCTTGGTCTATACTGTACTCATCTGTACCCATCATACCTTGCAGTGCAGTCTGCTCTGGTGATGTGTCTGCTGTAGCAGCAGTCTCCATTATGCCAGTAGCTGTTAGTATCTCTGTAGAAGCATCTACTAATACATCTATAGCTTCATCCAAGTCATTCATTGCACCTTGGTATTCTTGTGTGAACAACTGCTGTGCTGTAGTAGCTGTCTCGTAGTCATGTCCTATTACAAGTGCGTGTGCATCTAGGTAGTCATCTAACTCCTGTTGAGTAATTAGTCCGTCATTAAATGCGTCATCTACAACAACACCACCCAACGCAGCATACCCTACAGCACCTACTGTATTGTATCCGTTGTCCGTCACCCTGTTCTTGATAGCACCCAGTGAAGATATTAGAGCATCAATCTTTTCCTGGCCTGTCATTGTTAGTGCTGGGTCCTGTGGCCCTGGGTCCACTATCGGGTCTGCGTTTGCTAGACCTGAACTGGTCACTAAGGCTGCGCTTAGTAGTAGTGTCTTTGACAAACTCTTCATTGTATTCCTCCCCTACCCTTAACAAGGTATCCCAAAACTCTTTATCCGACTCGTACCCTACAACAAACAAAGCAGGGTTTTCTCTATATTTCATTATAGCGTTTCTGCCCATCAACAGTCTGCCAGTACGTGCATCGTTTATTGGACATGGAGTATTGGCTAACATCATACTCCTGAACACTGTGGCATCCTGACACATCACTGAGATAGCCGATACCTGTAATCCTAGCCCTCCAACCTGTTGAGGTAATCCCAGCAATCTAGCATTCTTCCTGCGATTGCAATTAGGGTCTTGCTGCATCTCACCATGACTCAGGCCAATTATATTTAATTGTAACCCTCTAGTCTTCGGGATTAAGCAAGAGTCGTTACCTCCCCCACCCATTACTGTTGGAGCTATGCTGGACATTACAGGGTTACTACCTGGGGATGATCCTGCTCCGTTGTAGTTTATAGTCTCACTTTGATTGTTTGAATCTACGTTAGAGTCTTCGTAGTTATTAGAGAAGTCACCCTCAATGTCGTTGCCGTTGTCTGTAGTAGTAGTAGTGTTATTTGTTATGCCATCATCTAGTGGAGTCTGTTCCTGTGCAGATACCGTAGTCATCAACAAAGCTAGGATCAATACACATAAGCTTAGTAGCAGCTTCCTTGTGACCGATAAGTGCGAGTGTTTGTGCATTCTGGTTTCTCTGGCATACAGTATCTCCCACCCTGCATGACGCTGTATATGTTATGGTTTGACAAGCTGTTACTATCATTAATATACATAGTTGTACGCACAGCTTAACGTTTGTCAACACTTTTTATCCTACCCCAGGTCTTTTTCTTTCAGGGTCTAACACTTCATGTTTCTGTAAGTGTCCCTCTAGGTACATAGCTCTCTCTACATGATCCAGAGTAAACCTTTTTCCTAGTCTAGCTTCCAATGCTGCCCTTACATAGAACACGTCTGACTTAGGAATGTGTACACGTCTAAGGCGTTTGTTGTCACCGTCAGCTATTGCATCGTAAAACTCTTCAATCACATCTTCAGAAGAGTACATACTTAATTTATTCTTGTACATAGTCCTACCTTAAAAGGTGGTATGTGTAGTTGCTACATGTAGGAGGAGGAGACATGGAGGAAGAGTAACACATAGATTACTACACATACCTTAGTATAACACTTATTGTTTATTACTTTATATTGTGTTACTAGAAATTAGTATACAAGAGGATAGTATAACTGTCAAGTTAAACTTACCTATGTCCAAACACTTTTTATATAGTTTAACTATTTATTAGTTATATTATTTATTATGTTTAACTTATAATGTTTAACTAACCTGCTCCTGCTACGCAGTTATACTCAGAAATAAGGCTGTGTCAAGTATAAAAGTATCTAACTGCGACAATTTGTACCGTTCTAAAAATAGCTTCTGTGTAGATATACATATACACGTAGGGGTATACCCCCCACTGGCCCTCGCAGGGTGGTCAATAGTAGTTGCTCTTTTAAGTTTGTACTATGTTTTACTAGCTAAGTTACTGTTATTACTACACTTTTATACTGATACATCGTCAATATACTATAAAAAGGTGTGTTATTTATGCAACATTCTAGTAATGTGATCACAAATCAAAGAAGGATGTACAAACTATACCCCTCTTTTGTGATCACAAATAAGCATATCCCCTTAGACAGTATATATATATAAACAAGAACGAATCAGGAACAAATCACCACAAGCAGAACCAAACAGGAACAACTAAAAAAAGAATCGTTACAAAACAATGACTTATAAAATAGTTACAAAAAACACTTGCATCATAAACAGCAACATGCCAAATTGATTACATCGAAAGCGACAAGAAACAAAACGCAAGCAACGTATGTTCTTCAAAGTGTTTCAGCGTCCTTAGACAGCAACGGTGAAAGGCCCTTGTAAATACTGACTAAATAAATACTTGACTAACTAAACTAAATACGAAAGACTGAATACAACACAACAAAAGGTTAAACAACACGAGACAAAAAGTAACACATAATATCGCAATAGCTCATAGCCGTTCAAGTGAGAGTACACTAGAGGCCAGTCAATAGACACACAATCAATAAACGTGGGTGCCACTAAGATTGTTAAGCGAGCCGACATGCTCATAAACACTGAAAAGGTGCTAACCTACTGATAAAAGCGTACTGTATTTTTTGGACACAAGAGCGACTAATCTAGGCCAACCTAGACTTTGCTTGACAATGGGTTGCTGTTGTGTCTTACTGAATACAGCTAGTGCGAATAGCTTATTCTATATTGTATATTATATCATGGAGGACTAAAAATGTACAAAGTTGAAAAGAATATTGAAATGCCAAATCCTATTTGGGGTGGTGTAGTAAGTCACAAATATCCCTTTAACGATATGGAAGTTGGTGACAGCTTTGCGGTAAAAGTTGACCCAACTACAAAGCTTAATTACAAGCAAGTAGCGTGTAGATGTACGTCTGCTATACAACAGCAAAAGAAACGTAATCCTACTACGGACTATGCAATAAGAACGCTGAAAGATGAAAAGTCTATTCGTGTATGGCGTACTAAATAAATATATGTTTTGATTGATTACATCTTAAATGTGGTGTAATCATCTGAATATATAGGAGGACTA
>Ga0181401_1000625_pt1 | contig 14733 bp, 16 predicted proteins | sample 24SPOviralmetaG_FD_130130 | JGI IMG/M metagenome (GOLD analysis project Ga0181401, IMG submission 130130) | Marine viral communities from the oligotrophic San Pedro Time Series (SPOT) site, San Pedro Channel, CA, USA - 24 SPOT_SRF_2011-07-20 | ecosystem: Environmental > Aquatic > Marine > Strait...
GGACTGGAACAAATCTAGATAGTAATACTGTTAGAACATATAGCATTTCAGAACTGAAAAAAGAAATGGGAAAACAAATTGGAAAACAAATATATCATCCAAATTTAAGATTTTTATCATCTGTAGATTTAGACCAACATACAAGTGGAGAATTTAAAGGATTTAAAATAAATTATGGTTTTTATACATCAATGACTAGTACAATTCCAACAGACGATTTTGCTGAAGATATGAATGATTTTATTAATGATGGTATTTATGATCAATCGTGGAATTATGAAAGCGGATTATTTACAAGTGGAGCACCAAATGATAGAGGAACACCACAAGCAGCAATATTAACACAATATCCAATATCTTTATATGATGGTATTTTAAAAGTTAATTTTTCGAATGCTAATGAAGCAAATAAAGAATGGGCGGTTGGTTTATCTCGTTATGTAAATGAAACTGACGATTTAACGGGTGTAAGAAGACCAAGTTATTTTTCCAGAATAAAAAGTGGTGAAGATTTACCGAATAAATTTTTTGGTTTTTATGATTATTTAGTTTGTAGAAAAGGTAATTTATTAAAAGTATATCATACACCTTATGACAGCACTGAAGGAGCAGATAAAAAAATATGTTCTCGTGAATTAACTCCATTGATTGTAGATTATGATTTATCAACTAATACACAAAATTATCAAGAAGTCGTTTTCCAATGTAAAGGTCAGCAAATAGTTATAGAATTAATTAAAGATGATGCAAGTGTAACAACATTATATCAATATGATGAAACAAAAGGAAATGATGAACAATTAAAAGCAATATGTCAATCAACTTGGAATATGTATCCAGTATTATATTTAGAAGATCCAAATTTAGAAGAAACAAATTCATTAGAAGTTTTAGAATATACGGGGGTGCAATCTCATGATCCAGCATTTTCTGGATGGGAAATAAGTCAATCAGATTCTAGTTGGTATAATAGTGTAGAAGGTAAAAACAATTTACAATATGCTGTAGAATTAGAAACAAGAATATGGAATGATAATGCTGAAGAAGGAAGAGAAAATTATTTAGTTTATAAAGGATTAGATGAAGACAATGGGATTATTGATTTGAGCAATGCATTAATTACAAAACCAAGCAATATATATTCTCCATCGATTGGAGCAAATACATCATATTTTTTAGGGTTTGTATCAAATACTCCAACAACAGATGTAACTTATGGAGACGGAAGCACACACGGAACATCAACAAGAATTTTTACAAGTAGCAATGTTCCATTATTAGTAACCAATAAATCAATGTTTGTTAAACTAGAAAATTTAACCCAGCAATCAATGAATGCATTCCAAGGAAACAGATCAACTATAATTGGTCATGTTCCACGATTTGATGGACAAGATACAATAGGAAGAATTTATTATGAACCAAATACTTTATTATTTATGGACTTAAATAACAGTAATGAAATAAATATATCTAGTTTTGATATTTCTTTATGTCATATCAACGAACAATTTGCTGAATCATTAACTGGTCAAACGATTGTAACCTTATATATAAGACAAAAACCAGTTTAATTTTATTTTATTTTATTTATTAGATTATTTTATTTATTAATTTTTATTTAATAGTTTTATTTATATTTTATTTATATATTGTATTAATATATATGAATAATTTACCACCCGAATTAGATTTAAATTTCATAGATGAAAATGATGATTATGTTTGTACCGATGAACCCGATATGGATGTATCTGATATTACAGAAACCACCGAGCATTTAGTAGTTAATAAGCAACCAATAAATCATGAAGTTATATTCGATGATGAAGTAAAAGAAATACCACAATTATCAGAAGAACCAATAAACAAAGAAACGGGTGAAACCAATCCAAATTTTATTTATGATGATGATTTAAAAACAAATAATGAACCCGATGAATTTTTAATACATAAAGATCAAGATTTACAAACAGAACCACCATCACCAAGACAAATTAAACAAGAAAAACCAATTAAATTAAATAAAAATGGAAAACCAAGAAAAAAAAGAGTTTATACAGAAGAACAAAAACAAAAAATGAGGGAACGAATGAAATATGCAAGGGAACAAAGTGGAAAAAATAAAGCAAAGAAACAAGAAGAAAGAGCAAAAGAAAAAAAATATAATGATTTAATGAAACAAAAAAAACTATTAGATATGGAAGAAACAGAAGAAAGAATTAAAAAGAAATCACAACCGAAAACACAACCAAAACCAATACAAGCACAAATATCTAAAGAAGCATTAAAACAAGCACAATTCGAAGCAATCGTACAATATGAAACAATAAGAAAAGCAAGAAAAGCAAAAAAACGAGAACAACAACAAATTAAACAATATGAAGAAGATGTTAAAACAAATTTAAAAAAAGAATTAGGTTGGCGTGATGTTGCTGGAGTTTATGCTGATTGTTTTTAATATTTCACAACTGAAATTTTTTACATATTTTAAAACTTTTATTTTTTTAAAACTTTTATTTTTAAGTTTATCATATTTCACAACTGAAATAATTTCCATATCCAAATATGAAATCTAAAATTAAAATATATATATTTTATATTATGGGCATCTTTGATGATCTATTTCCAGAATATGAATTATCTGATGAAGATGATGATTATGACCCTTATGATACAACTGGAAAATATGGACAATATGGAATATGTAATCGAGGAATAAATAAAAGTAGTTCTGGATGGTGTTGCATGGAATGTGAAAGGGATAGAATGAGAAGAAGAAAACAATACAACAAATTAAAAGAAGAATGGATTAAAAATCCAACAACTTATTTTAATTGTAATTATGATTTAAATACTAAAAATTTTTTTGATAGTGATAAATGTTTTGATGATTTTAAATATGTATTTATAAATCAAGAACCAATATTACAAATTGAGAATGATTGGAAAGTTTTAAATTTAATTCCACCAAAAACAAAAAAAGAAATTAAAAAATCATATAGAAAATTATGTTTAACTCATCACCCCGACAAAGGAGGAAAAGCAGTTGATTTTATTCGAATAACTGATTCATATAATAATTTAATGTGTATTGTTTCATAATTTATAATATAATATATTTATATAATGTCTGAAAAAATAAGTAGAGCAATTAAAACAAGAACTAAATCAAATGATGTATTTATTACACCGATAGAACTTGCTTTAAAACATATTAAAAAAATAGAATATTTAGAAAATGATATATGGTATGATCCATTTAAAAATAGTGGTAATTATTTTAATAATTTTCCAACACAAAATAAAAAATGGTCGGAAATATTAGATGGTAAAGATTTTTTTAATTTTAATGAAAAAGTTGATATAATTTGTAGCAATCCACCATATAGTATTTTAAATAAAGTATTAAAAAAAAGTATAGAATTAAATCCAAGAATTATAAGTTATTTAATCGGACAGAATAATTTTACATGTAAAAGGGTGGAAGATATGAACAAAGCGGGTTATGGTTTATACAATGTAGAAATGTTAAAAGTGTGGGATTGGTATGGTTTAAGTTATATAGTAACATTTGTAAAAGATAAAAAAAATTGTATTGATATTGACCGAACCATATATTATACAAAAAGATGAAGATATTTTTAAAGTTGCTTATGATAGATTAAATTAAATAAAAAAAATATAATATATTAATATATAATACAATATGGATAAGCAAAGCAAAGATAAGCAAAGCAAAAAAAAAGTTCCAAAAATTTTAAAAGTAAAGGATGTTGTAGAAACTGATAAATTTGATGGAATACATGAAAACCTTCCACAAATGCCTTCATTGTGTTTAATCATTGGAAGCGTTAGAAGTGGTAAATCAAATTTATTGGTGAATTTTTTTTGTAATAAAGATTTTTATAAAGACCGATTTGATGTAGTAAAAATAATAAGCACAACATTGGGATCAGATACAAAGGGAAAAATATTATCCAAACATTTTGATTGTATGGATCATTATGAAGATGGAATTATAGAAGAAATAAAAATGGAACAATCTAAATATGAAGAAAAACATGAAAGACCAACTTATGCATTGGTATTAGATGATGTTTTAACAAAAGATTTTAGTAAAAATAATGCTGTTAGTTTTTTCTCAACTCGTTTTCGTCATTACATTGATTTTTATGTTATAGCAACTCAAACATTTCGGGCGGTTAGTGGAATGATTAGAAACAACGCCCAAGATGTTATTATTGCTCGTCAGCAAAACCAAAAGGAACTAGAAAAAATAATGGAAGAATATTCTTCGTTGGTTGGTGGAGATGATAATTTTATGGAACTATACAATAAAGTCCATAGTGAAAAATATCAAATGATGTATATGAAATTATCTGAAAATCCAGTACAAGTATTTAAAAATTTTTCTGAAAGAATATATTAAACAAAGCAAAATTTATTTAATTATTTTAATATAATTATTTTAATATAATATTTATATATATACATTATGGATTTTATGATACAAGACAGCAATGATATTGCTTCTGGAACAACTAGAAGAAGGGAAAACGAACAAATGAATGCTGCTGTCCAAGCACACAATTCAGATATAGCAAATAATATTAATACATTAAAAACAAATTTAACAAATAATTTATCTCAAATGAATGAAAGTGAAACATTACAAGAAGGCGTTGGAGCAGCAAAGGATTTAATGGGTGCAAGTGGTTTTAAAGATAGTTTAAAAGATTTGCAACGATGGTCAGCAAAAAGGGGACAACCATCAAAAACAGTACAATTAAGAAAACAATTACAAGAAAGTCCAAACGATGGTAATGATGTAAGGGTTGGAGCAGAACCAAACGCCGAACCAACAATACAACCGCCCGAAAACTCAACACCATCAGCACCAGCACAACCAACACCCGAAGGATCACCAGCACAAGGAAACAGCAATCCAGCACCAACGGCAGATGATAGTCATAGTATAACGGCGGGAGCAGATGACGCTGCGGGTGAAGGTTCATCATTTAGAAACGGTATTAAAACAGCAACGGGATTAACCGATGACACAATTGATAAATTAGGAAAAACGGCGGGAGTTGCTGGTGCTGCTGTAACTGGTGGATTAGATATATTCCAAGATATAAAAGCGGGAAAAATTGCTGGAGATAATGGTTGGGAAAAAGCAGCAAATGTAACTCAAATTGGAGGTTCTATATTAGACATTGCTGGTGCTGTTCCAGTATTAGCACCCCTTGCTGTTGTTGGATCATTTTTTGATTTATTAGGTGGTGGATTAGATGCAATAGGTGAAGCAGTCGAAGGAAGCAAAGCAAAAGATGAAGCAAAACAAAAAGAACAAGCACAAGAAAAAGCACAACAAGCACAAATAGAAGCGCAACCAGTTAAAGCACAAGCACCAATTGCTGTTGCAAAGGTTCAGTAATCAATGATAAATAATTATATATTTTTTTTCATTTTATATTTTAAATATATTAAATATTATATATCATGTCTATTAAGTTAAAAAATAATGAATTGTTAGATTTAATTTTAAACGATTTAAAAAATCTTAAAAACGATGTTAAAGATATTAAGCGTGATGTGTCAATTATAAGAAAAGATATTTTTATAAAAAAAGCAATCGATGAACCCAAAGAAGAAAATCAAGATAATATTATTGTTGCGTCAAATGGTTGGTTTTTTTAAGAATATTTTTTTTTATTTTTTTTTATTTTTTTTATTATATTTTAACTTAAATTAAAATATATTTAATTTATATATTAATGAGTTCATATTGGTCTGCTGATAATGTTGTACAAATTGGAGAAACAAAAGTGGAAATCCCTTCGGAAAATGGATTATCATACAGTGGAAACGGAAAAATATCGCTTTTCGTTCCTCCGTCTGTTAAATTTATGGATGGTAAAAAATCCTTTTTACAATTTAATGTAAAACTAAAATTACCCGCTGGAGCAAATCCAACGCTTTTGCAATTAGATCATGCTTCTGCTGGAATTTTATTTTCCAATATTCGTATTTTTGACGGCACACGTGGAAACCTTATAGAAGAATTAAATGAATATTGCAATCTTGTTGCAATGAAATATGATTATGATACTGATGATTCTGCTAGAAATATTCGTTCTTTAGAAGAAGGCGGAACTTCTCATTCTGTTCCAAATTCTGGAACGCTTGGAAATCTAAAATCTGAATATACTGATACATTCACCAACCCTTATTTTAAAGTTGGTGCTGGAAAATCTTCTACTTTAACAGATGAAGATTTTACCACTGTTAAATGTTGTGTTCCTTTACATACTGGTGTTTTTTCTGGAAAGATATTCCCCGTTATGATGTCAAATGGTTTATACATGGAATTTGATTTACAACCCGCTTCTCGTGTTATTAAACAATTAGACACAGCAACCAAGAATAGAAAACTCCAATTAAACCCCGTTTTCATTGGTGTTGCTGATGGTTCGGGTGGTGTCCAAGATTGGGCAGATGGTGATGCTGCTACTGAATTTTTTGTTTCTACATCAAACAATTTAGAAGGAAACAATGCTGTTAATGCTTGTCCATTTGTCATTGGTGAATCTATTGGTTGGATTGATGCAACGGGTGATGTTGAGGGTGATAAAGTTGGTTTTACTGGAGGACCAGCAATCATAACAGCAATAGAATTAGATGCTGCTACATCAAAATTAAAAATCACTACAAATTCTGTAACTAATGCAAATGGTGCTTCAGTAACAGCAGAAAATTTTAGATTTTATTCGGCGTCGGTGGAAGATGCTTCTACTTATGATGCTACATACGAAGTAAGTGATTTTAATTTAGTGGTTCATCAAGTTAAACTTGATCCTAAATTTGAGGCGGGAATGGTTGCTAAAATTAGAGAAGGAAAAGCAGTGGAATTTGATATTCATACAGTAACTAATTATAAAAATTCTTTACTTGCTAGTGATAGACAAACGACCTTTTTAATTCATGCTCAAAATAGTCGTGCTAAATCTTTAATTGTCCAACCTTGTGATTCTAAAATTTATACTTCTGCTGAACTTATTTCATCAAATGGAACTTACAGCATTGCTGAAAATGAATCAGATATTAATTTAAATAGTAATCGTTCGGGTTATACTGGAGTATGTGATTTCTTATCGTCGGTTCAGTATATGATAAATGGAAAACTTGTTCCGTCTCGACCAATTTCTACTAAAAAATGTGCTACTAGAAATTCTATTGATGCTTTTCATATATTTGAGATTGAGAAAGGACTTTCCAATGGTGGAATTGTTCCCCGTTCTTTTGTTAAGTTCCTTGACAATTGGATTTTATCTAGGGGTTTTGCAATTGGTTCGGGTGCTATGGATATGAGAGGAAAAGATTTATCTGCTATACTAAAATATGAAGAAGCAACTCCTCCAAGCAAACCGAAGATGATTAATAGTTTTGTATTTCATATAAGAAAACTCGTTATGCGAGGTTCTGGTGCTGTTGATGTGGAAATATAACAAATTATAATTTTATTTTATTTTATTTATTTTTTAATTTTTTATTTTATATATATATTTAATATATATAAATATGAGTTCTTCCCGTTATGTAAGCATCCGCCCCGACAATATACCAAGTGATGGAAAAATTAGTTTTAAAAATGGTTTTCCAATCCTTTCATTTACTGTACAAGCACAAAATGGAGTTCTAGATCCAAAATCTATTCGAGTTGCTGGAAATCTACAAGTTTTTAAAGATAATAATTCACCACCAACTCCCGTTTATGTGGAAGATACTGGAAATGATCGTGTAACAATGGATAATCGTTTAGGTATTTACAATATTATGGATCAGTTAGTTATTCGTCATAATAAATCAAAACAAATTTGCGAACATATCAGACATTACCCAAGATATTTAAGTTCATACTTGGGACTTGGATCATCTAAACAAGATTTAATTGGTCATTTAGATGAAACTTGTTTAATTATGCCCGACCCCGATGTATTTTTTAAAAGCGTTGTTGCAAATCAAGATACTGTAACTGCTGACCAAGTTAAAAAATCGTTCTCTGCTCATCTTCCTTGTGGTTTCCTTATGTCTAATAACCCAATTAATTTAATGGAAAATGCTTTTGGTGGAATTCAGATCGAAATACATTTAAGTCCAGATTCCAATTGTTTATTTAATCCCGATGGAGTAACCACTAATATTGCTAATGCTCATTATCGTTTGACTGATCTAGAATTGACATGTGAAATTGCTGATATTCCTTCTGATCAAGTTGCTCAAATGTCTAAACAAACTTCGGGACAAATGGAATTTAATACAATTACTTCATTATATACATCTATTAATTCTACCAATGCTCAATTACAATTTGCTTTAGGTCTAAAACAAGTCCAAAGTGTATTTTTAAATTTCTGCCCGTCGTCTCATATTAATACATTAACAGCAAATGGAATGGCGACAACTTATCCTTCTAAAGAAAATGGAGACCTTGCACATTTTAAACGGGTTCAGTGGTTACGCGGTGGTGTTAAATATCCTTGTGAATATGATATTGTAACTAATATTGATAAAGATGCAAATACTGCAACTGTTGATCCTCAAGTATTAAAATCTTTTATTGATTCAGTAATCCCCGAATATTTAACTGATAGATCTTCTGTTTCTACTCAAAATAATAATCGTTCTTATAATTTAACAGCAACTGGATTAAATAAATATTCTAATGTTCGTGATGGTGGTGCTTTATTTGGAATTGGTCAAAAATATAGTCAGTTTAACACGGGACAAGATTTCAGCAATGAACAATGGGGTTTATCGTTAGAAACTGATTTAACCGATGATTCCCCTCAATCTGTTTTCATATATATTAAAGCAAGAGCAGTTCTAGTATTTAATCAAAACGGCGTTCAGTTAATCCAGTAAATAAATATTTTCTATTATATTTTTTTTTAAAATTTTTTTTTTTATTTTATATATAAGTATTTTATATATTAATAATGTCTGCAAATGGAATGCCCCCGTTTAGTGATGAACCCCCACCAGCAAAATCTCCCGTTGGAGTTATGCAACAGTATAAAGCAGATGTACCGAATTTCATGCGTCTTGGTTCTGTTCCAGTAAATTATTTGCAATCTGTGGAAACGGATTTACTCGAAGCGGTTGTTTTTAATGAAGGAAATGGTGATTCTGTTGATGGATTTGCTCGTTTCCAACTACAAAACAAAGGTTTCCTTCATAGTCATAGTAAAATATTTTTAAGTTTAAAACCACCCGCTGCTGTTACTCGTGCTGTATTTCCTCCCAATGTTGGTGTTGGAAAGGTTGTAAAAAAAGCTGTATTAAAAATTGGAAATAAAGTATTAAATGAAATTAGTGAATGGGATAAACTACATGCTTTTCATTCATCTAAAATAAGCAATGAAAATAATGTTGAGAGAGAACTATATACAACTGGAAGATATATGAATTTAGATTTTAATTATCAGAACGGCGGAGGAGCGGGTCAAATTGTTGATGGTGTTGGTTTAGCGGTTTCTGCTGATGGTGTTATTAGTTATGGAACATCAAGCAAAAACGAACAAATGCCGTTTGCTGTTATGGATGGAAGCAAACCCGAAGAATCTCCTTCTTATGCTGTTGATTTATCTGATCTTTTTCCTTTCCTCAAGGTACATTCGCTTCCGCTTTTTGAGATTTTAGAACCAGTAACTATAGAATTAACATTTCATCCTCCCGTTGATAATCGTGCTGTTAAAATTACTGGAACTGCTGATCAAGCATTTAACATTGATCAAAATGAATTAAAATTTTGTGCTGATTATGTTTATTATGGTGCTTCTGATGAAATGCAAAGATGGGCAGAACAAAACAAAACATTAGATTTTTCTTTTGTTGATTATCGTGCAATAACTACTAGCGTGAGCAATGACCAATTAAAATCTGATTTAGTTCGAAATGTTGGTATGGCGTCTCGTCTAGTCAGTAAAGTTATTACAATGTATGGACGAAATGATGTTGGTGAAAATACACTATTAATGGATACTCAAGCATTTGCTCCTCATATTTCTGCAACTGGTGTTGTTGGTGATTATGAATATAATTTACGATATAATGATAAATTTGAGTTTTCTCGAAATGTAAATAATACTGCAAGATTATATTCACTATTACAAAATGCTGAAGGTGTTACATTTATTACAAGGGATTCATATTCTGGTGAAGGTCAATCGTTTAGTTCTACGCCCGATGATTTCACATTTGAGGGTAAAACACAGCAAGAACTGGTTGGAAGGTTTTTCTATTCGTCGGTTCGTCTGACTGGTGGGCGTGTTGGAAATCGTGGAATCGAATTACATGTTAAATCATCTGATGGTATGAGAGATTCTGATGTTAATATTTTAAGAAATTATTGTGAATATCTTCGTTCTGCAAGGTTAGAAAATGGAATGGTTAGTGTATTTAATGTATAATTAATAATTATCTAAAAATTTAATAATATCTCGTTTAGTAATTTTAATCATTCTAATAACTATTTTTTTATATAATTCTTCATTTAATTTTATACTTCCATTTTTACAAATAAGGTCATACCTTTCATTAATCATGTTTAGTATATTTTTCTCAATCCAATTTTTAATATTATATTTTGTTTTTCCTTCTTGTTTTTTTAATTTCAGTTCTAAATTGATTGTTCGATTTATTCCTTTCATAACTGAAATAAATGATGGAATATTATGATCTTGCATTGATGTTATAACTTTAATTTTACCTTCCATAAAATATGTATTATCGTCTTCTTTTTTTATTTTTTTAGTTTTAATTTTTTTACCAACAATAATATTATTTGTTTCTATTCTTTCATTGTTATTTCTAATACCAATATAATTATTAAATTTCACTTCTGGAATATTTCTATCAATATTTAATTTCACTTCTGAAACTTTTTCTATATTTTCATTTTGTTTTAATTCTATATTTTTATTTTTTTTTAATTCTATATTTTCTAAATATAAATCATTACAATAATTAAATAGTTTCATTAGTGTTCGGTCAGCACCTTTTAAATCATTGGGTTTTTTATTTAATCGTTTTCTCCAACGACATAATTGCACAGATTTTTCATTGGTGTAATTTTCATCAATAAAATCATTTAACATATCCATTATATTATAACTTAGATATTTATTTTCTATAATTATATATATCAATTTATCTTTAAGTATATTTCACTTGTGAAATAATTATTAAATTAAAATATCAAATTATAAAACTTTTATTATTTATTTATTTTTTAAAATATGGTAATTCCTTCAGTTGTGAAATATGGAAAATATCCAATATAAAAATATTATATACTATATATAATGATTATAGATAAAAGTCATTCGAAATTGGATTTAATACAATTAATAAATACATTAAATTTAAAAATTGTTTTTAGTCATGTAGATATTAAACGAGATATTCATGATAAGTTAATAAATTTATTAAATAGTAAAAATATAAATAAACAAATAATATATCCAAATGTTTATAATATAAAAAATAGTAATGATTTAAAATGTTATTTAAAAAATAAAAATCCAAAAAAAATATTAACAACAAAAGAAAAAAATGATATAATGAAAATATGCAAACATATAATTAATTATTGTAATAATGGTTATGATTTAGAATGCAGTGTTCGTTATAATGATTTACAAACTATATATGACGATTTAAATTATATAAAACAATTTGGAGATATTCCAAGTGTTCGAAGGTGTTGTAAATTAATTAATAAAACATTAAAACAACAAAATCATTTTATTGCTGTATTATCACCACAAATGAAAAAATGTATAAATGATAAATTATTATCTAAACCAAAATATTATCATAAGTCATTAAAAATAAAACATGATAAAATAATATTACATTTTGATTAAATATTTCACTTGTGAAGGAATTACAATATTTTAAAACATTTTATATTTTTATATTTTTATATTTTTTCATTAAATAATTTCACTTATGAAATATAGCGTTTAATTTCTATAATTTATTTTCTATGTTATTATTATATAATGGGAAAAATACAAGATGATCTTAAAAAAGGATTAGAAGCAGAAAAACGAGTTAAACCAATATTAGAAGGATTATTTGGTGCATTAAATAAAACAGAAGATAAATTTAATAATTTTGATTTTTATAATGATAAATACTATATAGAACATAAACAAAGATATATTCCATTTGGTAAATTCGATAGTTTAATATTTGATAAAGTTAAATATGATAAATATTTAGAATTAAAACAAGAAAATCCAAAATTACAATTTTTTGTTGTATGGTCATTACAAGATGATATTTATATGTGGAAAATGTCAGAAGATACAAGTGAATATTATATTAAACATGATTTTTATGTTAATAGAATTACACATACTCAAACAACAAGAACGATTTATGTTAGAAACGAATTTATAAGTCCATTTAGTGATTATCAAGTTGTTATAAAAAAAAAGAAAAAATTAAAAAAATTAAAGACAACTTCATAATTTTATTTTTTAAAATTTTTTTATTTAAATATAATAATCTAATATTATATAATAAATGAATATTAAACAAGAAGATATAAAAGAAACTATTGCAGAATCAAGACCAAATTTAAAACCAGTATCAGTTAATCAATATTATGTACAATTAAAAAAACTAAAAAATATATTTGATACAAATGATTATAAGTTTTTAATTAAACCAAAAAATGTAGAAGATAAATTACAAAATTTACATTATACTTCGATAAGGAACATGTATAATGCAATAATTATATTATTAATGGCGTTAAATGAAACTAAAAAATATGATGAATTAATTGTAGAATATTCAGATATGAGAGACGAATTAAATAATAAATATGAAGATGAACAAAAAAGCGGAATTATAAGTGATAAACAAAAACCAAATTTTGTTAAAATGGAAGAAATAGAATCTATGATTTCAGAACTGAAATCTGAAGTAATGATTTTAAAAAAGAAAAAAACATTAACTAAAAGCGATAAATCAACAATAAGAGCATGGACATTATTTAATATGTTAAGTAAAATTCCAACTAGAAATGACGCATCAAATATGTTATATATTACTCAAACTAATTATAAAAAATTATCTGATGATGATAAAAAGAATAATAATTATTTAGTAAATCAACGGAACAATATGAAATTTATATATAACCAATATAAAACAAGTAAAAAATATTCTGAAAATATAATTTCAGTTCCGACAGAATTAAAACCAGTATTAAGATTATATTTAAAATTAATGGATTATAAATTGGGTGATAATATTTTTCCTTTATCTAAAAATGCAATTAGTCAATTGTTAATAAAAACAAGTAAAAGAATATTAAATAAAAATATATCAAGTACAATGATAAGAAAATCATACATGTCATCGAAATATAGTGGATTAAAGGAAGAAATGGAAAAGGATGCAAAAGTTATGGGTCATTCTGTAGATGTTGGACAATCTATTTATACTAAAACAAAATAATAAATTTTATCTTTATTTTTTTTTTAAATGTATTTTATCAATTTTATATGATTTTGATTTTGGATTTATAGAAGCATAAACCCGCGCCATTGCCCATTGTTCTTTTGATTTAACATTTGGACGAACTGATTTTGGATTTGTTTTAAAAGCACCAATTCCTTTATCGTAAATTGTTTGTAATGATTTCATTGTATATTTAGTTGTTTTTGATATATCTTTTAATGAATGACTTGTTCCTTTTGGAAAATTATATTTTTTATTATATTGTTCTTTATAAGTTAATACCATTATATATATATATAATATAATATTATGACAAAACATAAATATATATATTTTATTAAAACAAAAAAATATTATATATTTAGAAAATTTTATAAAGATATAACAATAACAAAATCTTTTAAAAATATAACTGATGCATTATGTTATAAATATATCCAATTATTAAAATTAAAAACTGGTATAAATAAATTTAATCCATCAATCATTTCTTATTGGAGACCTTAAACGGATAAATATAATTATTTGTTTTTTTATTTTTAATTTTTAATATGATAAAATCATTCCATGATTTTTTATTGTATCTAAATAAACATAATGCTGCATTCATGAATAATATTAAATCTGACATTTTAACTTTATAACAATTAAATTTCATTTCTGCAATTTTATCACAAAATTTAGTTAAATTAGATATTTGATTTTTTATAGATATACCTTGACGAAAAGCACCAACTAAAAACTTTTGAGTATATTCATTTATTAATTTATTTATATCATTATCCATTAAACCATATTTTCCAATAAATACATTGTTATGATAAAGATATAAATTATATTTTAAATTCTTTGGATGTTTCGAATATTTCATTTTCTATTATATATTATATATATTAATATTAATATTATATTTAAATATATTAATCTTAAATTGTTTTCATAATAATATAACGATTTCACTACTGAAATATAACAAATTCATTGTTTTTGGTTATATTTCCTTATAAAATAGTCATTTTAATCTATTTTTATGTCTAAAACTACTTAAAGAAACATTAAATTATAATTTAATGTTTAAGTATTAATAAAATAGACACAATTTAAGATTATTATAACGATTTTAATGATTTTATAACGATTTTATGACTATTTATAATGAATTTGTTATATTTCAGAAGTGAAATAATA
>Ga0181401_1000627_pt1 | contig 14673 bp, 32 predicted proteins | sample 24SPOviralmetaG_FD_130130 | JGI IMG/M metagenome (GOLD analysis project Ga0181401, IMG submission 130130) | Marine viral communities from the oligotrophic San Pedro Time Series (SPOT) site, San Pedro Channel, CA, USA - 24 SPOT_SRF_2011-07-20 | ecosystem: Environmental > Aquatic > Marine > Strait...
AAACGCCGTCTTGCCAATGCCGTGTCCGCTGCGGATCGCAACCCTCTCCTCCGCCGCTATGGCCCTCAGAGCCTCCGCCTGCCACTCCTGCGGCTCTGCCCCTATCACATGCCGGACAAATAGCTCAGGGTCGTTCCTAAGCGCTAACAACGTGTCTTTTAGGTCAGTCAAAGCCCGCCCCAATCCCAGCGCGCTTCTGGGAGATCGCGCGCCTGCCTTTCCGGCTATAGACCTTCCCGCTCCGTATAACGCGAGGCCTATAACGCGGCGTCCTTACAGAACGCGCCGGAAAATTTTTCATGGCGGGACTCCATTCGTCTCCCAGCAACGAAGGGGGGGTCAGCGCCGGATTATGGATACAAGCAGCAAAGCGATGATGATCGCCTCGCCGATTGTGATCGGAAAGGTGGTTATCATATGACCTCTCGGGTGCGGAGGATGGGGTTGTGCAAGACCTGCCCCGCCCGCGATCTCAAGGGGGGGGGATCACCAGCACACGTCACTCAGGTTTGGCGACACATTGGCGATACATCCCGCTGATCCGCAGGAACCCTACGCTTTCGTCAGGCTACGGACCTGAAACTACTGAATCGTCGGCTTCTTCGCCGCCTCACGCGCGCGTACTGGTAAACGTTGTGCGATAGTACCCTCACCACTCTCTTCGCTTACCTTGCCCTGTACAGCCCTCAGCGCGTCCACATAGCTACTCTCTGCGCTATGCTCATGCTGTATCCGATCACCAAAGCCTTTCGGCGCCATCCGTGCTGCGCTCCACTTCAAGCCATCGATAGCTGCTCTCAGCATTGCGCTATCCTTATACTTCCCCTGCAAGCCAGCCAGACTGATCTCAGCCACCAGCTCACCATAGTAATTCCCGCGCTCTTCCTTTGCCTTCTCGTACTTTGCAGCGAACTCAGGATCGTTCTCAGTCCACTTAATAATCGTCTGCGTTGACGGCATGCCTTCAGCCTTACAAGCCTGTGCAGCGCTGCGTCCGTTGCGGATTGCCTCTAGAAAGCGTCCGACGATCTCAGGAGTCTTTTTGCTTGGATATGCCATTGAACGTTTGTCCGCTTTCCTCGTGTACTGCGTCCTGTCCTGTGAAGTCCTGCCACCGCTTTACGATGACATCGACGTACTTCTCATCAAGCTCCGCTAAATAAGCATTGCGCCCGCTCTTCTCCGCAGCAATCAGCGTGGAGCCAGAGCCACCGAAGACATCAAGCACGATGTCGGCGCCTTTAGTGTTGTTCAGTATCTGGTACTCGATCAGGTCCACCGGCTTCATAGTCGGGTGCACATCGTTCCGCTTAGGCCGGTCAAAGCGCAGGATAGTCGTCTGCTTACGATCTGACGCCCATAGATGTGCTGCGCCCTTCTTCCACCCGTAAAGACACGGCTCGTGCTTCCAGTGATAGTCCTGTCGGCCCATCACCATCACGTCTTTGTCCCAGATCAGGCACTGCCTGACCTCCCAATCGACATCAAAGCAAGCGCCTCTGAAGTTGTAGCCTTCGGAGTCAGCGTGCCAGATATAGAACACTGCACCCTGCTTCATCACTGTATCCGCAGTGGCGAAGCTGTCGCATAGGAACTGGCGGAAGCCAGTGTCACTCATCACGTCGTTCTGTATCTTCAGTGCGTCTTTTGTCTTGCCGGTGTAATCCACGTTGTATGGCGGATCGGTGAGGAACATATCGGCAAGCTGACCGTTCATCAGCTTCTCTACATCCGTCTGCACCGTTGCATCGCCGCAGATCACCCGATGCCGTCCCAGCACCCATACATCGCCTGTAGCGGTGACAGGTATCGTCGGCAGCTCCGGAGCGTCATCCGCGTCCGTCAGGCCGTCCTCAACCTTATTAGCCTCTGCAAGCAGGCTGTTGATCTCATCTTCACCGAAGCCGGTCAGGTCCAGATTGAACCCTTCGCCCAACAGCTCCTCGACCTCAATAGCCAGCAGCTCCTGATCCCAGCCGGCATTGAGAGCCAGCTTATTGTCGGCAATCACATAAGCACGCTTCTGCGCGTCGGTCAGATGCCCCAGCGTAATGGTCGGCACTCTATCGGCTCCCAGCCGTTGTGCTGCCATCAAGCGTCCGTGTCCCGCAATGATCGTCCCAGACTCATCGATCAGGATCGGATTGGTCCAGCCAAACTCTTTGATGCTTGCTGCTACCTGCGCAACCTGCTCGTCGCTATGCGTGCGGCTGTTGCGTGCAAAAGGCGTGACCTGAGCGACACTCAGCCACTCAACCTGAATATCATCCACAAAAAAAGCGCCCCTTCGGCGCAATTGTTCACTCTTGCAAAGAAGATATCAGATTCGTCCCCGCATAGCAAGTATGCGCATAATTGCTTGCATTATTTACTGTCAGGCATATTATCAGCATAAATGCTCATGAGGAGGTTTGCATGAAAGAAGACATAAAATTCTGGATAGAGCAGATCGTTACTTCGATTCTGTTCTTTGGCCTGATGGTGGCTTTGTACGTCTTGCTGGTCGTCATGTTTCCTGACCCTACGGTGTGGTGATGATCTGCCCTGAGTGTGATGGCGACGGACAGCGCTGGTACGAGGTAAAGCGCTATGGCGGCCCGCCCGGTGCTTACAGCCCTTTTGAAGATGTTTTTATGACTTGTGAACGGTGCGATGGCACCGGCGAAGTCCGATGTGAGGAGGAAGATGATGAGTCGTGAAGAAACAATCAAGGAACAGAAATACCAAGCCTTCAGTAAAGGCTTTCATAACATCGTTAAAATGGACAACAAGCGGGACCAATTTGATCTGCTTTTTGCCATGCGGATGAACATTGAAATAGAAAACGATCCGTATTTTGAGCCGGTAAAGATGAAGGTCGACGCTGTTTTAACGTATCAAGGGTTGAGCCTGTTTCAGATGGGCGGCCATGATCTGCGTGATGATGACATTATGGGTTACTGCTCACATTGCATCGACGTGCTGATCGAGGAGATTTCCTATATCCGATATTGCGGCGGCGATATGGACCGCGTGTTTGAAATCTGGATTAACAAGATCGACGAGATGGAGGAAGAGTTGCATCAGAAGGGAGAGGCATGCTTGCCGCCCCAAGTTCAGGAGAGACGTCGCAAAGCTAAGGACGGCGATCATGCAGACGCTTAAACGCGCCCTCTAGGCTATCCAGAGCCATCCGTAATATCTCGGTCGCAGCCTTCGGGTTGCGGCCATTTCTTTTAGCCCACTCCGGTGCAGAGTAGTCGTACAACACCACATCCTGCACGCAGCCAAACATCTCCGACCCCATCAGCCACTTCAGCTTAAAAAAATCCATCAACGCATTGGCGCCTCTATCGCTTTGAGCGGCGGTGCCTGTCGGCAGTGCGTCTAAGCTGCCTGTTACCTTCTGCGCCTGCCCTGCGGCCCTATAGAGCGCCAGCAACCGCTCGGCAGTAACGTGCTGGTGCGGCTGTATATGCCGGTGCTTCAAATAATAGTCGATCCATAGCTGATCGGTGACCCGCGTCCGCTTCTTGCCTGCCTTAGCCGTCTCGACCTTTTCGACGGTATGGTGCTGGAGAAACTCATCCGTAGGTGTGAGTTGGTTTGGGTCGCTCATCAATCCACCCTTTCTTCAGGACGTAGTGCCAGAGATGCGGGACGTACTGGAGCGTGCGGTTCCGCATCATTTCGTTCTGCATGATCTCCCGCTCAAATTCCTCTTTGCTTTCCGGCAGCCAATTGCGTGAGCCTACTGGCGGCTTCAAACTTGTGGCCTCCTCCGTTAAATCGTCATCCCAGCGGCCCTGCTGTAACCATGTCGTCGGATGCACAATGAAGCGGGCAGGCGTGCCATCCGCCTTCACCTTCTTCGCATATCGCACTATCCCCTGCTTCAGCGTGTCAGCATCAACGTTCTTGCGCGCTACTTTGAAGGCTTCCAATGCTGCCTTCTTCCCCACCTTCTTCGGGACAGCCCCCCAGAAGTCTTCAAATGCAGATTTGATGGAGTCTTTTTGTTCACTATCGTTAATTACTGTTTGGGGGACATCTGGTGTCATGACCCCCATGACATCTGATGTCATGACCCCCATGACACCGGTGTCATGATGACAGGATGTCATGGTAGGCAAATAATACTGATTTGTCTGGCTCGGACTCCGAACCGTTGCGACCAGTTTCATCTCTTCCAGCATGGCTATTTTCCGGCTGACGGTACGGCGGGTGCAATCCGCCATATCAGCTAGCCGCTCAACCGAAGGCCATGCATAGCCACGATCCTCGTTGTATTTATCTGCAATTCCAATGAGGACCAGCTTGGCTGTCGGGTCGGACAGCTTTTGTCTAAATGCCCACTCAATCGCTTTGATGCTCATTTAAGTCTCCCAGTTCCAATAATGCATCCTTCGGTATAAAAAAAGCCGGCCCGTGCCCGCCGTGATCCTGTAGCCACTCCTTTCGTTTTGCGTCCTCCGATTTGATCCAACCCCAGACCCGATAGTCCGGAGACCTACCTGTAACCAATATGAACACCCGACCATTAGGATCGGTGTCGCGTATGATCAAGTCGTGTTCGTGGTTCAGCCGCGTCCTTACCTCCCAGCCGGTAGAATCAAGATCGCCCTGCCGTTTGAAGGTGTTGATTGAGCCGCCCCAATATTTGCCCATTGCCTTAGCCACAGCGACCTCACCGCAGGCGCCTTCGATATGGTTCTGCCAATGGTGCAGGTTGCCCATCTTGCTTTCATAGCCGCGCTTCAGGGCAGCAATATGACGCAAGCAGGCTGCGTTGGACGCCATCGCCAGCTCGTAGTCGGTAAGCGTGACCTCAATCATTTGACAGTCCCATGCTCCGACAGGCCGGAGCGCTTATGTTTGAAGTCATTGAGGTTTGCGCAGCGGAGGCAGATGCGGTGGCCGGCGTGGTAGCTTTCAAACATCCGCCCGCAATGCAGGCAACGACGCTTTCTTGTGCGGTGATCTTTTCTGGCATAATGGCTGCCATTAGGAGGGGGGCTGGCCATCGTGTTTTCCCGCCAGCAAATCAAAAAAGTCGCCCATGTCGAGGACGACCAGCTCTCTTTTGTTATCGGCCTTTATAACGAGCGCATCGTTATCAGCCATCCAATCATAAATTTGTTTGGAGCCGGCGGCTCGGCACTTCACCTCAAGCACCCAATCCTCCCCGCTCTTAGCTTTGACGACGACGTCTCCTTTGATGCTTGCCCCTCCGGACAGCGGGACACGGTAAGCTGCCACGCCGTGATCGAGGGCCTTCAGCCTGACATTGTTTTCTGTCCGGTAGCCCTTATCGCGCTGGCTCTTCCCCATCAGCCAAAAACGACCTTCTTAACGCTCTGCCAAAATGAGGCAGGCTCCGAAATCGCAGGCTGATCACCGCGCCGTTTCGCATGAATCTTTTTCAACAAAGCGGAGTGAGCAGCACGGCGCTCTGGCGACCACTTAACACGACGTCGGTCAATTTTCTTTTGCATTATCTATTGCTCCTTGCACGATCCAATCTTCGACAGAAACTTCGCCTTTACTGAGTGCGTGTATTTGCATGATGCGCCGGCCTGATGGGACGGATCGTCCATATATCCATTTATGTACCGTCGCCTGACAAACCCCGCAGGCCTTTGCGAAATCGCTCTGCGACATCTGCTGGGACACTAGATATTGATTAAGTTTCATCGGAAGCCACAACATGCGGTTGGTTACTATAGCGCATATTTGCGCATCTATGAGGTGGCGTCAACCGTTACAATTAAATAACTAGCAATTCTGCGTCGTTAGGCGCACTAGTATATGCGTAGTAGTAAAGAAAGGAGAATTTGCTATGAACGTCAAAATAAAATCTACTTTTTTTGATTGGCGGTTTTCGGGCTTAGAGCCACCGCGTAGGCCAAAAAGGTCTTTAATCAAGCGTTGGTGGAACAAAAAACTGGCGGCTGTTGGGATAACTTCGCCGCCTGTCAGGAGCTGTTATGGAATATCCAAACAATTTGCGCCGCCTTCGCGATGCGCGTAAACTCACCCAAGCCGACGTCGCAGAAGCACTCTCTATCAATCAGGCCGAATATAGTCGCATAGAAAAAGGCCGACGCAGGGTTGGCACGCATTTAGAGAAGCTGACAGATATACTTGCCTGTGAAGACGCTGAGATACTAGCGCCGGATCAATACAGCGGCGCGGTAGAACAGCCGCACGACATACCGCTCTATGCCCTGCCAGAGATCGACGGAGAGAGCATCCGCTTCGATCTAGCTATGACCAGCCGGCTACCCAAGCCGTCCTGCACGGTAGGGCTACGCTCATTTGCAATGCTATGTAACGGCAACGTGATGGCACCGCGTATCCATCACGGCGACTTTGTATATGCCGACCCAGACGAGCCTTTGCGGGACAATGATCTGTGCGTGCTGACGCTAATGCGTGGTAACAGGGAGGTGGCTCTCATCCGGCAGAACTGCGGCGAAGATATATGGCTGCGGCTTGATACGGACAGCGAGGAGGGCTTTGGAAAGGAGCTGAAGCTTGTGGCGCCTATCATGGGGCTGCGTTTCGCTAGATAGCAAATATAAGCATATATGCTTGCAAGAGGCTATGCCCCCATGTAAAAGGGAGGCATGGCTTCTTCATATTTTGAACAGTTTGGTGTGTCGGGGAAGTCGCTAGAAGAGCGGCGCAACACCATTGGTGGCTCCGACATGAATATTATCGCAGGCGGTGACGCGGCGATGATTAACAAGCTCTATGACGAAAAGGTAACCGGCAAGCGCGAAGACCTCACGATGGTCTGGCCTATTATCATGGGCAACGTCACAGAGGACGCAAATACCGAGTGGACCGAGTATAAGCAGGGCATTGAGATCGTAGACCGCCAGCGGATTATACGCGGCGTCAAACACCCCTTCATGAGATGCACCCTCGACGGCGCCGTGCGTAAGTACCGCAACCGCGCTGCCGTCTTTGATGCAAAGTTTACGCTGGGCCGCCCGCTGCGCGGCGAGGAGTGGTCAGACGTTATCCCACGCCTGATAGCTAAATACACCCCACAGCTACATTGGAACGGCTACCTGCTGCAAGAAGCGGACGGCAAGAAGGTGGACTTCGGTCTGCTGTCGATCCTGCGCGCTGGTAACGAGCCATCCTTTCACGAGATCAAGCTAGATCACGCCTATACAGAGCATCTGATAGGGCTGGCGCAGTACTTCATGGGCTGCATAGAGCTTGGCACCCCACCAGAAGAGATTGCCGCACACGAGCCTCCCACGCCGGTTGAGGAGCGTGTTCCGGTAGACATGACAGAGACCACCCACGATCCGCACTGGAAAGAGTGGGCTGGTATCTGGGCGCAGACTGTAGGCGCTGCGGACTCCTGTAAAAAAGCTGAAGCGGAGCTGAAGAAGCTCGTCCCAAAAAGCGCCAGCGAGGCCTACGGACACGGCATACGAATCCGTGTCGCAAAAAACAACGCCAAGAAAATAGAGGTGATCAAATGAGTGAATTGGCGAAATCTCTCGCCGAGTGGCAGGCCGGAAATCCTGCGGCGGCAATGAGCGGTAAAAATCCGCATTTCAAGAGCAGGTTTAGCACGTTGCAAGACATCGTTGACTGCGCTCGTAGCGCAACCGCTCACGGCATCTGCTTCACACAAGAGGTGGACTTTGAGACGGATAACGAAAGGCCGCATATGTACGTGCGGACTGTGATGCACCACGTGTCAGGCGAAAAGCGTGAGAGCCGCTGCCCAATAATAACGCGCGAGGCCAGCGACCCGCAAAAGATGGGATCGGCTATTACCTACGCAAAACGTTACGGACTTCAAGCCATCTTCGGCATCCCAGCGGATGAGGATGACGACGGTAACAAAGCGAATGAAGCGCCAAAGCGGGTGACTCCCCGCCCTGCAAGCGCTCCCTCTGCTGGGGCATCCTCCCCCCCAGCGGAGGTGCCATTAGAGCAGGAGCTGGCTATGGCAAAAGACCAAAAGGCACTCCTCGCTCTATTTAATCGGGTCAAACCAACCGACCCACAAACCATCAAACTGTTCAGTGATCGTAAAGGAGAGCTTAGTGGATAAGGATATGAGCGGTGCGTTGTTCCCAAATGACAAAGGGGACAACCCAAGCCGTCCTGATTGGCGCGGTAGCGTCGTGATCAACGGCGTCAAATACAGCCTGTCAGGCTGGGATAACACCAGCAAGAAGGGCGATCCGTACAAAGGGCTGATCGTTAGTGAATGGCGAGACAAGCGGGAAGAAGAACCGCAGGCCGCTGAAAACTCAGACGACCAAAAGACGGACTCGGAGCTTCTGGATGAAATCCCCTTCTGATCTGGGAGACACCAGTTTCAATGACGACTGGATCAAAAAAACAGGTGAGGACAGCCACCCTGTCCTTGCCATCCCTTACGACGAGGGGTTGCTGCTAGTCATCGGTAGCACACAAAAGTTTCTGCATTTAGAGGCCCAGCAACAAATAGAGCTGGGGCTTAGGATTATAGAGCGGGCGAACAGGAGGAGAGATGTACCAGCAAGTGTGGAGTCACCACCGGAACTGTGACTTTTGTGGCGCGCTCACCAGAGGGCGCCGTTTTGATTCGGAGCCAGATGTAATCAGATGTGGTGCGTGCCACTTCCCGCTTTCGGAGGGACGGTTTGAAGTCAAAGCGCAAGGCCAAGTCGTCAAAGCCGTTAAAGAGGACACCACGCATCAAGCCGTGTGCGGAATGCGGCAAGAGTTTGGACCTGAATGGATCGGGCTGGCTGGTCAATGGGAGTGGCCAGCTCCTGTGCGGGCACGCCTGCTTCGAGAAGGTTTGGCGGAGATCAGAGCGATTAGCTAAGGGAGAAGCGACATGGGACGATTTATAGAAGTGGAGGACACGGTGCCGATCCCGATGGGGCGCCCGCGTTCATGGTCTGGCGACTTGGCCATAAAGATGGACGCTGGTGAGTCGGTGCTATTTGATACAGAGCGCGAGGCTAACAGCTTAAAAGAAAGCATACGTCACTATTATGGAAGCCGTTCTGCCGCTATGCGCAAGGTGCCGAAAGTCGGATGGCGGGTTTGGCGCACACGATGAGGCTGCGCTTTGTACCGCACCACCAGATATCAGAATACGAGGAGAAGGGCTGGCGGGTGGCAAGCAGGATGGAAGGAAGCCATCACGCCCGCCACGCCGTCATCATGGAAGCACCTGAGCCTGTAGAGCCTCAAGGTCCGCAGAGTCCTGAGCGCGTTTCACCTCCGCCTCAGTGTAGTGCATATCGCCAGTGTTGGAGTGGACGCTGTGGCCCATGCGGAAGTTGCGGATGGACTTCGGCACGCCCGCTGTCTCCATTTGCGTATGGTAGAACTTGCGGAACCCTCCAAGCCCTTTGTCGTCTACACCAGCATGGCGGCATACTGTAGCGACCAGCTTGCGCCAAGCGTTCTGCTCTCCCATACGTCCACTCACGGTAGGGAAGACCCACACAGCATTGTCAGACTGTAGTTGCCACTCCCGCAGCACCTTGATGGTAGCGGAAGGGATCGGGATCGTGCGCTGGCGGTATTCGGTCTTGGTCTCGTCCTGCACCATGTAGCGATAGCCGGTGCGGCCTACCGATAGGGTGCCGGCGTAGAGATCAACGTCCCTCCATTGCAAGCCCTGAAGCTCGTTAGCAGCAATGCCGGTCCAAGCCGCTGTCATGATCAGAGAGCGCACATACAGCGTCATGTCCTGCGCGAGTAGCTGGCGAAGCTCGTCGGCGTTGTACGCGCCCCGCCTGCCCGCTGCACCCCTGACCTGCTTGCGGTCTTCCTTTGCGCAGGGGTTGGTGTAGATGTAGCCCCTATCGACGGCGTGCTTGCAGACCATGTTCAGCGTGTTGATGATGTGCCGCTGTGTCTTCGGAGCGATCTCACCCTCAAGCATGTGGCCTATAAAGGTGTTGATCTTGCCGGTGTTAAGAGAGCGTATCTGCGAGGCGCCAAAGTAGGGCTGGAGATGCAAACGTATGTGCCGCTCGTCGTTGGCCCACGTCTGTTGCCGCAGGCCGTTCTTCTTCCCGATCATCTTGGTGCGTTCAGCCAGAGCCTCCTGCGCTACCTGTTCAAAGCTGGCGCGCGTAGCGTTGTGCTGGCCGCTTTGCAGCTCTGACTCTAGCTGCTTGATCTTGCGCTTCATGGCAGACAAGTCGGCGGCATAGACCCTGCGGCGTTTGCCACGAAGGTCTTTGTATGACACTACCCAAGCCTGTCGGGTGGTGCCGTCGCGGTTTTTGACCTCGCACTCTGTCGGGGTGCCGATATGGATGTCGGTCATCACACAAACTCTGTGTTAGTGTGTTCCAAAGCCGCATCCATCTTGCGCTCCAAACGCTTTAGCCGACCGTGTGTTGTGCTTGGGCCGTCTTTCTCATCGTAAGCGTAGGCAGAGCGATATGCGCGGATCAGGTTGCTGATCAAGTCGATCTCTTCGTCGTTCAAAATTACGTTTGGCGTTGCCATTTCTGTCTCCCTGTGGGGCGGGGCCGTTAGGCCCGCGCCATCGCGTTATGATTGTCGGCTGCTTCTCGGATAGTCTCCTCGACCTCTTTCACACCAGAAGCCCAATCGAAGCTGCCCCAGCGGCCAGCCTGCGGGACCATCCCCACAACCCCGCCGGCCCAGATATCCTGTGGGTCGGAAAGATAAATGTTGTAGTGGTACTGGCTGCAAGTGACGGTGAACGTCAGGCCGTCATGTTCGACCTGCGTGCCATCTGCAATGATCGGCGTGTTTGGATTTTTGAATGTGAACATCGTTTGTCTCCCTTTCCAATGTCTACACACACATACTTGCTCACCTATGCGCATAAGTAAAGCATATATGCAAATAAAAAGGCAAAAACCTGACGATGTATCGCCACCGGATCGCCACGAGACATAGAGCCAAACACAAAAATCCCTCGCAAGTCCGGAGACTTGGAGGGTTGTAAGATACTGATATATGGGAATTTTTGGTTGCGGGGGCAGGATTTGAACCTGCGACCTTCAGGTTATGAGCCTGACATTTTTGGCTTCCGGTCTAAATCGACTCGGCGTATCGCCAATGTATCGCCACGCTTGGGTAGGCGCAAAAGTGAATCGCCACTGTATCGCCACAGGCTACTTTGTCAGCCCTTTGTACTTCTCAAAGCTACGGAGGCCACCAAGCCCCAACATGCCAAGAAGCACCGTCATCAGGCTGTCCATATCAAACACAGGCAGCTCTGGAACCGTTACGCCGGACCAGCCGGCGACAAACATTGTCATAGGCGCCAGAACGAAGTGCCACGCCATTGCGAAGCTCAGGCACCAGCCTAAGAACGGACGCCAGCCCGCCACAAAGATCGACTTGTGCTGCGCCTCCGCTTTGTTGATCTCAAGCTGACCCTTCGCCAGCTCTTGAGCGTGGCGCTCTGCCATCGTAGCAAGATCGTGCGCCAGCTTTGCCTTCTGATCTTTGTCCTCCACGAACTTGTCGAGGAGGCCGGTGATCGGTCCAATGAGTGCTTGGATCATTCTGCAAACTCCTTGTCGGCAGCCATGCAAACCGCCTCTTGGTTTATCGGCATCCGTTCCTCAAAATGCTGGATATAGGTGGCAGCGACATGGCAGTCCGCAATTGTCTCATGCGCGGACAAAAGCGAAATCTCAAACCCCAGCGGCGTGAGATTGATTAGCAACAAAAGCCAGATCAGGACTTTTCACTCCCAACCCATACAGCGAAAGCGCCGGTCATGGCGCCGGTGACAACGCTGATGAGCGCGCTTTGCTGTGTCGAAAGATCGGGCTGATGGAGTGCCCACTCAATGCACCTTATATATACGCCTGTCATCGTCAGCATCATCAGACGCGGGACGATCCGGTACTCCAGAATGATCTTGCTCACTTCATTACGCCTGTTCGCATTTGCTCTGCGAGGGAGGTGGCCCGCCCTTTAACCTGCTCTGCCCACCTGCTCTGAAGCATCTGAGCGCTGGCCTCTATGTAGTCGCCGACCTCTAGCGCAGCATGCATCTTCTTAAACTGGTCAAAGCGATTGCCCATGTTGAAGATCATGCCGAAGATCACCATCTGGCGCGCTTCATCCAGCCGGTCAAAGAAAGCGAATGTTTCTGCCTTCTTTGCCACCCAAGCCAGATCGTTTTTCAGCAGGATCATCGCCTCCTTCTCAGAGATGCCTCTGTCCTCTGTCAGGAGTCTGCCGATGCCGATAGTGGGGTTGCCCTTCACCTGTGTGCCGGCGGTGATAGGACGGCCTGTAGCGTCGTCATAGACGGTCAGACGCAGGCCTTCATGCTCTGCGATCTGCTCTGCGACACGTTCTATAAAGTCACTCATATCTGCCTCTCTTGAATGATAGCGATGGCACGGTCCCAGCTCTCCTGCTCAAGAGCGGGACGGTGCGGATAAGACTCTGGATAGCGTTGGCTGTATTGATTGACGGACTCAGCCGCATAAAAGACGACGCGCCGCACGTCTAAAAAGCAGTGAGCGATGATGTCTTGCGTGGTCGGATCAGGCAGCTTTTTCTTTGCCGATCCGCTGCCGTTCTGGAAGTGATAGCCTGCCCTGCGGTTACTTTGATTTGCACGCAAGCTGGATGCCTTTACCTGCACCCGTACAAAGTCGTTGTTGAGAAAAGCTATGACGTCGATGCCGTCCTGTGGGCAATGTATGACCCGCCAGTTTTGCTCTAATGACATGATCGAGGCGCAGGTTATAAATTCTCCGATCATCCCCCGCGACGTCGACATGCCTAAGACATCTTGTCTTTGATCGCCTTCAATACCTCTTGGACCGTTGGCGGTGGTTTCTCATTTGGCGCGTATTTGCATTGAAACTCGCGCGGGAACCATTCGTCTAAGCGATAATATAAAACGTCTTGCGTGTGGTTTGTGCCGCGATAGACGCAGATGCGGTCTTTCTCAACGACGGTGCATCCCACCAGCCTGCACGTAACAAACTCAGGATCAGCAGCTTTGGCATTAAAGGCAGCCAACATCAAAACGAAGCAAACCAGCATTAGCTTCATTTTAAGGCGCCTCTAAACCACAAGCCCCATGCAACCACTCCAGCCAAGCCGCCTAAAATAATGAGTGCAACCAGTGCGTTGCCAATACGCTCAATCGTTTTTTTACGCCTCTTGATAGCTTGATGTCTTGCTTTGGCCCTGCCGTCCTGCGCTTCTTCACAAAACTTTTGATAGTCTCTCCACAGACCGGGCCGACCCGAAAGGATCATAATTTGCTTTAATTCCGCTTCTTTTTTTCGGATTTCCTCTAGAGCAAGAAATTCCTCTAGATCGTTTCCACCTACGCCCCGCGCCCGCTTTTTGTTGCCCGCGCGGATCAGGTCGTCTTTGGCTGATAAGAATGAGCCGATTGCTTTGCCAGCTCGTGCGATTTCGCCGCCGTTCTGCACGGTTTGCTTGATAACTGCAAACGCGGCATTTGCAGCCATTAATTCTGCAAGCATCAGTACACCTTGATTTTATCTGGATCGACTAGTCTGGGCAGGCAATAAGACGTGATGTCACCGCCTTGCTTGTGAAGCGCACGAGCAAAGTAGGTGCAGTCATCGACGTTGTAGAAATAAAGATCGTTGGAAACTAAGCGTTTGCCCTCGTCGCCCGTTAAAAAGACGAACAGCAAAAACGCATGGATCACTGGCCTAAGATGATGCCAATCAGAAGCAGGATTGTCGTGCCAGCCGTGCCGATCATCAGCGTCTCAATGCGCTTAATGCGAAGGATGGTTTCCTTCCATCTTTCAGCGCAGACAGCCTCGTGCGTGTCCACCTGTGCTTGGACAGATGTAACGGTGGGCTTAGACACTCTGCGCGTCCATCGCAGCCTGAAAAGCTGTCTTCACACTGTCGCTCCACACGGCATTACAGATGCCCTGAACCTCTGCGCTTTCGCCAGAGATGTCTGTGTCGGCCCACGAACCGTCAGTCTTTGTGCTGGGCTGCAAAACATGCCGATGGAAGCCACGGCTAATCTCAACGCCATCTTTCTTGATGACCGTTGCCGTCCTGACTTGAACGGCTTTGTAGTCACCGACCACTTCAATCTTGTCTTGTAGTGTTTCTTCTGTGAGCATTTTTATCTCCTATGCTTGGACTGTCCGACCCGCACCTCCGGTGGGGTTATACTGAAATGTATGTTCCAGCAAAAATTATGTCTCTAGTAGACAGTTGGTTATTTGTTAAAAGCGTTCCACCAAAAACACGAAATGAAAAAGTGGCATCGTCTACATTTTTCAGAATTGTAAACGGAGAGCTGCTATAAGTTGTGTACCCAACAGTAAAACCGCCATACAGGTTGCTTGTGCTTGGGCTTGAAAACGGCAACCCTCCGATAGCAGCGTTGGAACCATCCGATGTTGTTGGGTAAGTAATAAATGCTTGCACCTGCACGATGCTGCCAATCTTTCTGTATCTGGCAGCTTGGACTTGTATAGTAAGATTACCAGAACTTGCATCTACTGGCGTCCAAGTACCCTCCTCATAATCATCCAGCGTATTTGCCGCAGTGCCGTCGAGTGCAGAACCAAGTTCAATGCCGGTGCTAAAAGAGACAACTCCTCCAGACTGTATTCGCATCCGTTCATTGGCCGATGTCCAAAAATGTAATGTAGCACCGCTACCACTTCCCACTATGGCTGAACTAAGCTGG
>Ga0181401_1000630_pt1 | contig 14647 bp, 22 predicted proteins | sample 24SPOviralmetaG_FD_130130 | JGI IMG/M metagenome (GOLD analysis project Ga0181401, IMG submission 130130) | Marine viral communities from the oligotrophic San Pedro Time Series (SPOT) site, San Pedro Channel, CA, USA - 24 SPOT_SRF_2011-07-20 | ecosystem: Environmental > Aquatic > Marine > Strait...
CCGGCAGGTTCAGGCATGGTACCAGAAGCATTTGCTATGACACTTATGTTGTGTGGTCCAGACAAGAGTGTGGATGAATATATTGCATGTTTTAAAGAAAATGTAGTATGGGTAAAAGGCATGAGTGGTAGTGAAAGACGTCTTGCATTCAAGCGTGGTGATCTAAACGGCACTCGTGAGAATCCAGCAACATTTCAAAAGCACGTTGAGCCAGATACCAATGCAGAACTTTGGTTCCATCATGGACTGTTAGATCCAACAACAGGCAATCATGTTGATGACACCAACTATCCTGCAGGTTATCAAGTTGAGCAAATCTTTGAAGCACGTTGGGGTGTAGCACCAAGTGGTGAGTTTTATGATGCATACAAACTTGTTAAAAGTTTCCGTGATGGACTACAAAAGGCTATCTGGGTAAACAAAGGCAACGAAGTACTACGCAAGCGTATGATTGCAGCGATGTATGCTATGAAGAACGATGCAGACTCAATGGCTGCTATCGAAGCAAAGAACGGCAAGTATGAGTGGTTCATTGGTGATGATGGCGATCAAATGCGTGACACACTAATGACATTTGTTACTGAAGATGCACTTAAGAATCTAGTCAAGTTTAACAAAGAAGCACTAGGACTAAAGAGTATCTACAAAGCAGACTTGGTTAAGTAAATGGAAAGTAACTGGGATCGTTTAAAGCCTAGAACAAGTTATCATTTTAATCCTTTCAAGAATGACCCAGCATATGACGCAATGCGCTATGCTGGGCGTTTTGAGGGAGATTGGAGTGGAGAGCTTGCGGATGCAATAGCAACAAGCAATGAAATTACTTGGCGCAATCGCAACCCAATTGATGGTTCAACCAAAGACATTGAAAGCGAAGAATATTGTCTTGTTCGCAGTGGTGCTGATGCTGACATGCCATTGACTAATTTGGAATATAATATAGCACCTGTGTTTCAACGTATGACTGATGCACTGGCACTAACAGGCGGAGATAAACAATCAATACAAAGTCGTATACATGTCCAGCATCCAGGACAAGTATGGAATCTGCACATAGACAAACTTGAAAAATGGAACAAACAGGATCCTCATAGTGTGTATCGTTTTATGATTATGCTTAACGATTGGGAACCTGGACACTTTATAAGTTATGGAAACTTTGTACATACAGGCTACAGGGCCGGAGAAATATATAGTTTTGATTGGTACAATGTGCCACACTGCACAGCAAATGCAGGACATGGTCCACGCTGTACCCTGTTGGTAACAGGTGTAGCAAGTGATGCTACACTAAAACTATTCAGCACTTATAACAATGTAATATCAGTATGAACCACATTACAATAGTAAAATACGCAAGTGCAGTGACTATCCTCATAGCGATGGTCCTGCACGTACAAGGTATTACTCCTTGGAATAGTTTCCTACAGATACTAGGTGCTTGTGGTTGGATATATGTAGGATATCGAATGAACGAAAAAGCGATTATACTAAACTTCTTTCCGCAGTTGTTCATTATCATACCCGGATTAGTTTATATGTATGTAAATACAGTATGATAAAAAAGTCAAAAGAACACTTAAAAGAAACGCAATGGTCATATTGGAAACATCTGCGCCATAGTTTTAAGCAAAGCAATAAATTAATTTCTGTTGCATTAAAGAGTTACATACATGGTGTAGTACCTGCTTGGTATAAATCAGATGGCCCTGTAAGTATTATTAAGATGTATCATCAAATTATGAAAATACAACATATCTGGAAGATGAATAGAGATATGAAAGACCAAGGGGACGTATAATGGAACTTATGAGCTTGCACAGCATTCTTTCATCCTATGGGGACATAGTTAAATTAAATTATAAATTTGAACAGCAGACTATTGTCGAACTAAAGACTGTGCCTAACTGGATTACTGGACCTAATAACAAAACTGCTGTTAATCTAACTGGTCCTATAGAAGATCTAGGATTAGATGCGCCGCCTGAGATTAAACATGCAAGAAACCAACCTTATAATACTAACTTAGAAACATGTCCTAGTATAAAATTATTCTTCGACAAATGGACTGAACTTGCTAGATGCAGGGCAGTGACTATGAAGAAAGGTAGTTTTTTTAGGCCTCACAGAGATGCGTATAGACTAAACGATCAATTTAGGATTTTTATACCTCTCAATAAAACTAAAGATAAAGATTGGATGTTTTTCTATGATGGTAAACTTGCAAGATTTGAAGCAGGGGTTCCATACATACTTAACACTAGAAAAACACACGGAAGTTTTGCTATGGCCGACGACATCTATCATATTATAATGAGCTTGTACTTAAATGAACAAAATCTAAAACAAATTGCAAAGATGTTACCAGACTGTGAGGAAAATTAATGGCAAATGCTACAGACATTCACGCTAAATTTGGCAATGTAATTGCACTAGATCTGTATGCTCCTTTAGAATCACTACATATAGATTTAGTTGAGTCTGAAAGGTATACAGGAATGTTAGGTAACAAAACTGTGTATCGTTACAGTAGGGCTCCAGATAGTTGGGGTATTAAAGGCAAGCATCAAAAAGCTGTACACGTGGACCTAAATGCCGGCAGCTTTTTTTCACCCCATAGAGATTTTTTTAATAACATGGAGCCAAAGTGGGTTAGACTAAATTGCTTTGCCAATCACAGTCATCCAGAAGAATGTACGTATGTAATAGATGGAGAAATACAAAACTTCCGTCCTGGGCAATGGGTGTGTGTTAATACTTCTGTAGTACATTATAGTTTTTGTTTCAAAGACAACACAGTTCATTATATTGTTGATATAGATGTTAGCGATCCAACTACCCTTGACTGGTTTTTAGGCACCATCGAACACTGTCAACGACCAATTGGCGTTGCAGGTTATAAATGAAATTAAAGGATTTATTATGAATAAAGATGCAAAAAATTATGCAGATGAAATGATAAAGTTAGATAATATTATCGAAAGTAAATCTCATAATAAAAATTACGATACTGGAGAATTAGTTAGTGACCTAATCCCAAAAGAGATTCCTAAATTGACACAGGGTGTCAACATTAATGATACTAATTATCAAGATGATATGTATTCAGATGATCAACTAAAAAGGCATGCTGATGCTGAAATGAATCCGTTTACAGTTGACGGAATCCCTAGTCGTTGGTATCACAACAAACTTAGATCCACTTGGCACTTTGATCCCAAAGGAGACAGTCAAGAACAAACCTTTAACGTAATTTGCAAATTTAAGGGAGATTGGGATGCAGGCATAAAGCGAGCATTATCGCGCTCTCAAGAACACACTATAGGAAATTATAGAAAAAGATCGCAATCTCTACAAGATCAAAGTTTACACGACGGAGAATTGTTAGATGTTCAACGTGCGTCAGGTCGCGATGATGTTTCTTGCATGTATTATGATACCATTTGTAATTTAAAAGGATTTGACCAAGACGGTAATGAAGATTGGAAGATCGACGATCATCCTTCATACAAGCCATTCTTTAATATGTTCAAAGAAATAGGTATGTATGATGTACATATGTCACGGGTACACATTCAACGATTAGGGCAAGTAACCCCATTTCACATCGATCAACAAATGAGATACGCTAGGAGCCATTGGAGGAAGAGATGGTTAGATGCAGGTGCTGACAAAAATCCTCTAAAACTTCGAAGAGTTTTGATTTCATTAACACCGTGGGATTACGGTCATGTATGGCAATTCGGAAATACCTATTATCAAGGATATGATGCAGGAGAATGTGTCGTCTATGACTGGACCAACATGCCACATGCAGCTTCAAATATGGGGTATACTCCACGGATTACTTTGCAGGCTACAGGATTTATGGATGAACGATTTGAATGGTTGTTAGAAAACGGTTCTAAAGATTATTTGATAGATGTTTGATTACTAATAGCGTTAACTATTTTTTTTGCAAATAACTTATGTGATAATATTCCCGGATGGGCATTATCTCTGGCAAGATCAACTGCTTGGCTTTTCTCCAGTCTAACAATTTTAAAATATTTGAATGGCGGCATTTCTATCTTAAATGCTCGTCTTACACAATGCGCTAGGATCAATGTAGCATTTGGAAATAAATCTTTTAGATACGCTTCAAACATTAATAAAAAGTTTTGGTCGCATTCAAGAAATATCTTTTTATACAGTTGATTACTTTCAACATTTTTTACTCTATAGATATCTATAAGAGCCCAACCATACATTTGTATAAATCTTGTATCGTTGATAACAACACACTGAGGATTAAAATCAACAAATTGTTTCAAGGGTTGTATAAGGTCTGACATAGTATCTACATCCGCAACATTAATGTATGATGCATCTAGCATTTTAGATACTAAAAAAGGAAAACTGTTCTCCATAGGAATTCCAGTTCCGACACAAAGGCTTCCACCTGCAAATATAATTCTGTTAGGTTTTGTATAATCAGGTTCAGGTCCGCGTAGACCTAAGCTATTCCATTTATACTCAAACTCAATTGAATCCCAATCTGTAGTTTGAATTACATGTTTTGTAAAAATATCTGATCCTTCGCCATCCTTAATAAATGCATCTTCTTTATCTTTACCGTAAAATTTATTGGATGAGTTTGTTTCTTTGAACAGGCGTTTAGGATCTTTTAAACTAGTTAAATTTATTTCCATAACAATATTTACCTAGGTAAATGTTACACAATAGTTAATACTGAAATTTATAAATTAGCTAACTGCAAACGCAGGAACTACATAATCAGTTCCGCCTACATTTATTTTAAAATATGTACTTGGTGTTGCAGGCACTGCCGCTGCTGCACCAGCAGCTCCTACAGTTGCTTGAGTAGGAATATTTAACTCTATAGTACCAGTACCGTTTGCTGATAATTGTAGGTTAGCATTACTTACAAGTGTTGAAACTGAATTACCAGCAATACGTACTTGGTCTACTTCTATATATCCAGTTATTGCTGCATCGCCGTTTACTTGTAATCTTTCAGAACCTGGAGGATTACGATATCCAATTCCAAGTTTATTGTAGCCATCGTCATATTTCCATGTCATCTGTGTTGTAGTATCACCTAAACCATCAATACTTTGACCTACAGGATCATTTATAAACCTAACATGATTTTTACCGGCAGTAATAGCAGATTGAGTTAAAAATTCTCCATCGTCACTGTCTCTTCCAAAGTAAATTATACCAGATGGTCTGTCGTCAGATTCGTTTATATTTCCATTAACTTTTCGTATAAAATTAACTGTTCCTTGACCTTGAGGTGTATATTCTGTAAGTGTTATTTTACCACTTGTAGTTCTGGTTCCTGTAATGTCAGGTGCTGTAATAAAATTATTAATTGCGTCTACCATTAAAGTAGAGTCGTCTGCAAAAACACTTCCTGTTACTTCACCAACTAAAGTACCAGTAACATTTCCAGTTAAGTTACCAGTAACATCACCTGTTAGTGTTCCTGTAATAGCACCAGTTCCGGCATTTACAATCATTACACTGTCATCACCGATTATATCAGCTTGTATGCTATCTGCAGTCATATTTCCTGTAACAGTTAATTGATTAAAGAAACCGCCAGCATATCGTACTGCACTTGACCCTATAGAATGTGTATTTGCAGCATCGGGTATTAAATCACCTGCAATAACTCCCCCAATAGAAAGAACATCGCCTCCTGCGCCGTCACCTAAATTTATGTTTCCTGTTGCTGTTATTGTGCCTGTGATGTTAATACTACCAGTACCAGTAATATTATTGCCATTTAGATCTAAGTTACCGCCTAGTTGTGGCGATGTATCATCTACAATGTCATTTTGTCCGCTAACAATGTTACCACCTGTAGTAGCTCCATCACCAACGTATACCTTTTTGGTATCTGTTGTGTATACTAGTTCACCTGCTTCGGGCGTAATCGCAGTTCTTTCTGCGTTTGTACCTCTTCTTAGTCTTAGGGCCATATTTAACTCCTGGAATATCTATATGTATTTATACAAATACTCAAACAAATTACTTTCTTCTTTTCATAAAATGTCTTGTTCGGCCTTGAATATCTGCCTTTACCCGTGCTGTATCAAGCCTAAAATCCACATTATCTATACTGTCCTGATAATTACTAAACAATTCTTCTAATGATTTTTCTATATCTTTAGCATCTTTCTTTTGTCTAGTTTTAGCAACGTCTATGTCCCAGACTTTACCGTCTGTAAAAAATACACGGACACTGTGTAGATACTTAACAGGTACAACTTTAATATCTACATCTTGAAATACTTCAGGCCAATGATCTATAATGTCCTGAGGAAGTTTTTTGTTTTTTGCCTTAGGCACTTTCTGCAACAGACTTTTTCTTCTTAGTCGGAACAAGTTCTTCAGCTTGCTCACGTAGTCTCTTTGCTTCTTTAAACATTGTATCTGCTTGCGAACGATATTGTGCTGCTAAAGTTGCATCATCAATAACTGATCCATCTGTCGGTGCTGCATCTTCTACTACAGGCATGTCACTTACAGTTGCCATGTCTTTTACTTCAGTAGACTGACCTGCATCTAGTGTTGCTAAATCTTCAACTGCTACACCTTTTTGTTCAGCAATCATTCTGTTTAATTCATCTAATTGAATTACAGTGCTACGATCTGGAGTCATTTCTACTTGATCAGTTGCTACTTTTTGCATCTTACCCGTTACATGAAATCCTGCTAACATAATTCTACCGTCTGGCAGTCTTGTTCTTGCCATTGCATTTGCAAAAACATCTTCGTTTTGGCCGCCGTCACTTTCAATTAACTTCATAAGAGTGTCGTGTTCTTCCGCCATTAGATTCTCTGTAGTAACTACTACACAATTTTCAGGCTCACCAGGAACAGTTCTGTATGCTACAATAACTTTTCTTTGGTTAGTCTTAATACGTCCTACATGTTTATACATCATTTTTCTCCTTCAGTAGCACCATTTGTTGCTTGTTGCTGTTGTGCCACTGCCGCTAGGAATGTTTCTAGCTTTGTGTAAGTTGTACCAACTGTAGTCATTTCATTGGGCTTAAATGCACCACGTTGACTTGCTACGTCGATAATTTGTTTAATATTACCCAAGTCTTGAACTGTAAGTTCAACTGGGGCTTCAGTAGCTGGAGCAGGTTGCGCAGTAGCTTCAGCTGGTTTCTTTTCTTCTGTCATAGTTAGTTTCACTCCTTATACTATTAATTATTCATGAATATTTACTTGTATTTCAAAAGTGGACACGCCAAAGTGAAATACGATAGTTCTTTTGGTTCTTCAAAACCTACTTTTAACACAGTTGTAAACGTCTTGACACCTTTCTTATCAATACCAAGAGACTTTCCAATATAATATCTTCCTTTTAGATTTTCTGTAATCCATTTTGAAATACTATCTTGAAGGTTGTAGGTCAAAGGAAGTTTTATATATTCAAAATGAATTGGTGCAACATTTGATTGTCTACACTCGAAAACTTCAAGTCTATTAGGTTGATTTGTTTTAAGCAGCGTTTTTGTCATAATGTACAGTAGTGCCAAATGGCGCCTGTAAGTCCTTATTTTGATTAGAATGAATTACAAATACTGTATCGCAGTAGTCTTCATCTCCCCAACTACCCCAAGGATAGCCATCAGTAAACATAATAAACTTTTTAGGTACAAAATCTGTATCCTTCATGTAATTCCAATTACAATCGAATTCTGTACCTCCACCTCCAAAGATTTCGTAATCTGTAAGGTCTTCACCGTTTTCTGCACTAAAGTCTTGTTCGTTATATACTTTAGTGTCAAAGCACCATAACTTTATATTATAGTCCTTATATTCTTCCATGATCCCTTTTACTTCACTTAAAAAGTCTTTTGCTTGATCATTTCCGATAGATCCACTCATATCAATTGCAACAGCAACATCAATTGTAGTATCAAAATTCATTCCGGGTAATACTGCACCAGTGTGCCAACCTTTACGTGAAGGGCGGCTAAATGTATAATCATTTCTAATTGTAGATTGTATCTGCTGACGTAATATTTCACGCCAATTCATTTTAGGTTCAGTAAGATCTTTAATCATACGTGCAATTTCGCCTGGAATATTTCCAGCGCCTGCAGCTTGTGCTGCACTCATCATACTTTCTTTGATTTCTTCTTTAATCTTACGCATTTCTTCTTTAGAATATTTAGGGGGTCCTTTTTTTCCTTTGCCTGGATTGTCTGCAGGATTACCTTCGCCGTCCCAGTCAACATGTTCATCTAGCATTTCACCTAGTTGTTTTACGAACTCTTCGCCATTCTTTTCTGCTTCTTTGAATAGTTCATCGTATACTTCTTCAGAAGACCAACCATCATATTTAAAATCTTGGTAACATTGTACTAGTTTAGGATTATCACCAATACGGTCGCGTACTAATAAATTATTTACAATATAATCTGCAGCAATATTATATAAAACCGGATTACGATCTCCCCTACGTGTCAAATGATCAAATACGCAATGTAAAATTTCATGTGCAATAACAAACTCAATTTCTTTATTGGTCATTGCATTAAAAAACTGTGTGTTAAAATATAAATGACGTCCGTCTGTTGCGGCTGTGGGACACCAGTCGTCACATGCTTCTATCTTAAGACGTGTTGCCATATTGCCGAAAAATGGATGTCTGAGGAGCAAACCTACCCTAGCAACAATAACATTGTCTAACACCTTTTTACGCATTTCTGTCAGTTCTGCAGGTGTAATATCTGGATTAGGTACAAAACCTTTAGTATCTATTGTCATGCCATTGCTCCTTTATTTTACTTACTATAGCATAATTACTATGAGAAGTCAAGATAAATTGGACGGTTTGTTTAGGAGACCGTCCAAACTCCTTTCATTATGCCTCTTGTGCTTTGGTAATATACTTACCAAAACGTTCATGGAACTCATCGAAACATTCTACTTCGTCTGGATCAATTGGTAGAGCATACTGAGTGAGGGCTAACTTGATACCCATAACAACCAATTCAGTTTCGAAATTGTCCATCATAAAACGTAAGAAGTTATTAACTTTATCATCAAACTTCTTATCGCCTTTATCGGACGATTCTTTAAGTTCATAACAGAGCGAGACCGTCAAGGAATACATGGCACTGATTTCTTTGGTCTTAAGCTCTTTAACCTTTCCTGACAAAATATCAGTTGGGTTAGGCATTGAAGCTGCAACCTTTCGGTGTGCAACAAACTTGATACCTAGGCCTTCGCCTACTGCACCTGATACAAGATCAGTTGTAGTTTCTTCATCAAGTTCATCTTCTAACAATTCACTTACAAAAGACCAACTACGTGGTGTTGCAAATGAACGGCTTGGAGATTTAGGATCAAAATCATAAAGGTCTTTTTTGCTAAAAGTCAAATAACCTACAACGTCATTGTGTACATTATTATTTACTGCCCAAGTAAACCAGTCGTCAAAATCAACTGCAAGTTCAATGTGAACAAATCTATTAGCAAGCGGAGCAGGCATTCTGTATGTAACACCTTTGTCTGCTTCACGGTTACCAGCGGCAACAATTAAAACGTTGTCTGGTAACACGTATTGACCAACCTTACGATTAAGAATTAGTTGGTATGCGGCTGCCTGTACTGCAGGAGCCGCAGAATTCATTTCATCCAAAAACAGTACTATGAAATCATATTTCTTAGCCATTTCTGCTGTAGGAAGTTCTTGTGGTGGTGCCCATGCCATAACATTGTCATTTGCAGCATAGTATGGAATACCTTTAATATCTGTAGGTTCCCATAATGATAAACGGATGTCAATTAATTTCGATTTAGGTAGTTCATTAGTTACTTGTCCAACAATATCAGACTTACCAATACCTGGAGGTCCCCACATAAAAATTGGACGTTTTTTCTTAAAAGCATGCCTAATACTTTTCTTTGCTCTATTAGGGCTTACGGTGCGTACTGCGACGTTTTCCATTTTGTATTCCTCTTCTTGTGTTAACAGTGCCATATCTAATTTCTTAGTATGTATATACTATAGCACCAAAGAGTCTAACAGTCAACCTGTTTTTTGCCAAAATCTAATCTTTTTGTCTTTTCATTGCTTTTATTAGGCCGTATTTTCTAACATCTCCACTAAAAAGATGCAATTCCATAGCTTTCTTTTCATTAGTAACAACTATTCCTTGCCTATCAAAATAGTAAGGACAGTCAATAAACTGGTCCATCCATATTATTACATTAGTTGTAAATTCAAAGTCTTTAGGATAAGGAACTTTATACATTTGTAAATCTAGTTCTTCGGTTACAAAATTGTAACCAGCTTCAGTAAGACGCAACCCGCCTGTATCTTTTGCTCTTGTATTTTGCCACCATAGTGGCATTACTTCTGCTATACTTGCTTCGTGTACAGCCTTGCCTGAATTTTTTAAAAAAATCTTAGTATAGGTTTCTTTCCAGTTCATTAGTCTATCAATTGAACTGTTTCACCTGCAGACAGTTTAACAACTGTAAATTCATTGCAGTTAAACAGGTCATTTAGTTTCTTTGCCAAATTAATTGCATGTCCTGGATTACTGAAAGAAACTTTCTTGTATTTAGGACCAGGATAATTACTTAAACTATGTGAGGATTTTAGATTGAATGGTTTGTTGTTATAAAATACAGCCCATATAGCTTCAGCATCTAATATCTGTTCGCTTTTATAGGTTTTTTTATCTATAAATTCTAACAACACTTTTGGTTTTGGTCTACTCATATACGTTGTCCTTTAATTAACTACGTATATATTTATCCAATTTTACCAAGTATTTCCGCCGTCAAGCCTTACTTCAATTGTTTCTTCTTCGGTATTGTTCTGCTTAATAATTAATGCTTCTAGATCACCGTTCATCCTAGTCATAACTTCGCCTAATGTAAAGGCAAGTCGTTTTGCTTGTTGAATATCTAATGTAACGTCTTTAGCTCTACTAGCGTCTGCACTTTTAACCTGACTAATAAATTGTTGTATAGCTACAGTATTGAGAGGTTCATTTGGCATTTGCTTTACTCAATTCTGTTCTCATTTCTAAAGAAGTTTTAAAAGGACCTTTGTAGTCATAACGTTCAATAGTAATTGCTTTAGGACAAAAACTTTTAACCCAACCTTTATCAAATCTAATAATATAAAAGCCTGCACAGTATAAACTTTTTGACTTTGTGCTTTTAGTAAATAATGGAAGTTTTTGTTTTACGTCATATAAAGGATTGTGTGGTGTACAACTTGTGGGAAAGCCATGTACTTCGTCAAGTGTAACTTCGGTAATATCTAAAGAACTCCAACTTAGTTTACCTAAATCTCTTTCAAGTTCTACTTTACTGTTTACAAATCTCGATCCATTAACATCAGTGACCATATATTTTTCATCTGAATATGCTAGTGTAGCAACCTTGTTGCCTTGATTTTCTATAATCCAAAATTTACCGTCAATTATTTCTTTTGCATTTATTGTCATATTGTATACCTCGCTTGTAATGGCTCAGCATAACTCTGAGCTTGTTCACTTACCCGTTGAAGATCCCATAAGGCACAAAACTTCATTAATCGTAAGCCAACTTGTGTTATTTGTTTAGGTTTGCTATTCTCAGCAATAGTTGCGTTGATTATGTCTCTAATCTCTGCAGGTTGTGCCGTTAAATCACATAATGTTACATTTCTATTATAGTCATCTAATACACGATGCTCTTCACCGTTATGATCTACCCACCGTTGCAACATCATATTATTCCAGTTGAAGCCTTTGTTATCTTTGTCTGCAAATGCTTCAACAAGACCAACTTTGTTTTTTGTACCTTTAACACGTACACCAGGATACGCACTAAACACGTTATCACTTTTATCACCACGCATACATTTTTCAAACAACATAAATTCAGGATTAGGTGCATCTTTAGCTAGTCCTGTCTTTTTGTTTACTACGTGATTGCCTTTCTTATCAAAGTAGCCTTCATGTGTAATAGTAGTTTCTGTAATACCATTATACTGTTTACAGTTAGGAGCAATAAGTTGTGCAAAGTCACCATCAGTACTAATAATAACATGATTATCTTGCGGATGAGCTTGCACCCAACCTGCAATAAGATCATCAGCTTCTAATTGTTGATTTTGCAGTACTGTACAGTTTGTCTTTGTACCGACAAAGTCTTTAAATGTATCAAAGGCTTCCCAAAACAATTTATCTTCTTGTTCTTCTTTTTCTGTAAGAGCCGCACGAGCATCGCTTCGATTACGTTTGTATGGTTCGTAAAAATCTTTACGCCAACTGCGTCCTTCTAAGCAGAATACGACATGACTTGCATCAAAGTCCTGCCATGCTTTTCGTACACCTGCTAATGTAATATGAAATGCCATACCGACTTTTGTATCTAAGTCGCCTCTAATAACGTGTCTTGCACGGAAAAATGTATTTGCTGTATCTACTAGTACGTAAGTTGCCATTAGTTTGCCTTTGTATAATTTATAGTACTATTATAACACCAGATCTGGCTTGTGTCAACCATTAAGATACTTCGCTCTTATCGTCGCTTAATGGCTTTACGTTTATATATCCTGCACCTCTATCAGTATCCATTCCTTCGTCTGATAACATGTTATATACAATATCTTTAAACCAGCGATCAACAATTTCTTCTTCAGGATCCTGTTCAGTTCCGTATCCGTTTTGAATTAATTCTTGGATAAAATATTTGTTCCAATCAAGTTCGAAAAAGCCGTTCCGAATATTATCTTCGTTTACTTTCATATCAAGTACGTTTACCCAAGACTGTTTCTTACGTGTTGCATACTCTTTAGGATTCTTTCTTCTTAACAGTTCAAGTTTTTCTTCTTCAACTTTTACCTTCTCTGCTTCTATTTTATCTAACCCTGTTAGTTTCTTTAACCACTGTTTCATATTAGTCCTTTCCTATATATACAGATTCTTTACTGGTATGATTGTTTACAAACCAGTCAAATGAAATACTAATACGTGTATCATTTGTATTATTAGATCTTACTCTATGTTCCATCCAGCCTGGAAACAAAATAATTCCACCTTCTTGTGGTGTTACATCAAAATTTATTTTATACTTATTTCCTACAGGAAACATACCTCCACGCATTTGTACTCCGGGTTGTCTTAAACTAATTTGGCCATTGTCTTCTTTACCTGTACACTTATAATAGTATGTGCCTGATATAATGGCATCACCGTGGCTATGCCATTGTTGAGATTCCTTATGATCGTAAATATTAATCCAGCTTCTTGCTAGTTCCATTCTTGCATCTTGTCTAAAAAACGATTGTGTTTCTTTGTAATACCTAAATGTATGTGTCTTAATATATTCACCTAAGTTAGATAAGTTATGATCTGTAATAGTATTTAAAAACAAATGTACATTAGTTTTCAACTCTGCTTCTCTATCCTCGGGTAACCCAACTCCTCGTTCTATTATCTTTGGCAATGCTTTTTTAATTTCGTGTTGGACTGCAAAACTTTCTTCAAGTTTAGGTTGATGTATATAAATTGGAACTGGAAAAACTTCTAATATCACCAGCCAGCCTTTCTAATCCTATCTTGATCAATAGGTGCCTTCATTGCTTTTTCTAACTGTTCGTTAGTTTCCTTTTTAATATCGTATAATGCATCCATGTCTCTACTATGTTCCCCAGGCATTTCCGAATAAACTGATGTGTAGTCTTGGTGTGAACCTCCAACCTCGCTCCATACATGCTTCGGCGACATCTTTAACATTGAGGCTATACTCTTCCGAGCGTCCCCCAAGCGGCATAAGATATACCGGACACTCGACCCCGGCGCTCCTATACTCTTCAACAGCTCTAGTAACTTCTTCAAAGTCGTTGTAAGTAGCGACAACAAACTTGAGATAAATGTCACTACCGTCAACAGTAGTATACTCGCGAGCCACATCAGGCTTAATAGCAGTATCCCAAGGTTCTCCGCTAACACTAAGTTTCGGGGAACAAGACCAAGTAACTTGGATTCTGTCACTATTGTTGAGATATTCGTAGAGATCGTCGTGTAAGTATTGCGTAGTGTTTGTTTCAAATGTAACATTTTTTAAGTCCTGCATACGTGGATGTTCGAACAGTTCTACGTAAAGTCGTTGCCACGCTAACAACGGCTCACCACCTGTCATAATTAAGTGGACATCTTGTCCGTTTGCCATAGTCCACTTACCTTCTGGAGTAAGCGATAGCAAATGTTCAACTACTTCCTCAACAGTTGCTTGTTTATTAAACTTTTTAAATTCAGGATAGATACTTGCATATGTATCGCAACCTGTGTGTATAATAGGCAAGTCGTTAAACTCTTTTGTAGTTTCATGTACACCTGCATCAAGCAAACTTTGAACCTCAGCATTATGAATAATACCTTGCTTTTGCTTTTCGTCACGCATAGGTTCATTATTTAATCCAAAGTTCATGCAACGAAAGTTACAACCAAAGGTACGTAAGAATACACTTGGTACTCCTACAAATTTGCCTTCACCTTGTACACTATAAAATGCTTCTGAATATCTAAGTTTCATAGCTGGCTTTTTGTTAACTGCTTCATAGTCGGGATAACCTTTTTCAAATACTGGTGCTTCTATCATGTTA
>Ga0181401_1000648_pt1 | contig 14370 bp, 21 predicted proteins | sample 24SPOviralmetaG_FD_130130 | JGI IMG/M metagenome (GOLD analysis project Ga0181401, IMG submission 130130) | Marine viral communities from the oligotrophic San Pedro Time Series (SPOT) site, San Pedro Channel, CA, USA - 24 SPOT_SRF_2011-07-20 | ecosystem: Environmental > Aquatic > Marine > Strait...
AATGGTAGATCTAATACCCGAAGCCACAGTTGAAGAAGGTAAATTCTACAAACCAAACTTAAACTATAACAAAGTAGGAAATAGTGCAAGTGATAAACAAATTAACTTCATTAAACAATTGAAGCCACAAACCACTAAAGCCATGCAAGATAAAGTTGATAGTCTAAACTTTGATGAACTTAAAGCAAAAGACGCTTCAAAACTAATTGAAGATCTACTTGCAGATAAAGAATCAAACACGCCACCACCGTTCTAAGAACTCTGTGGATAAGAAAAATGAGGGAAGATCCGGAAAAAAACGAGTCGAAAAAAAACCGGATCTAACCTCAAACCTTGAAAGCCAACTATATTTTTCTATTATACCGGAATGGGTTATAGATTGCGACATTAACGCACAAGCCAAAGTCTTGTATTGTATCTTACAAAGATATGCAGATAAAGAAACCGGACGGTGTTGGCCTGCTATATCAACATTAGCCGAACGTATGCGAGTTAGTGATTCAACAGTAAAGAGATCGCTCAATGAATTAGTATCAGTCGGCGCATTAACTAAAGTAGCTAGATACGACCAAGATTCCGGCGAGCAAACAAGCAACTTATATACAGTTATACAAATACCCCCGTTCATGTATGACCTTGCCCCCAGTTCGCCTAAGAACTACAAACTAAAGTCAATTAACCAAAGTCAAGATATTGGAAAAGGTATTTTTGTAGAACTTTGTAACGCTATTGGCCGTAAACCGATCACACAAAGTGAGCGGGGTGGTTGGAATAAAGTAGTTAAAGAATTAAAAGAAGCGGGTGTTAAACCTGATGAGATACCTGATATGGTAAAAGTGTATAAAGAATATTTTAAAGGTATGACATTAACACCGTATGCTATTGCTAAACATTGGGCATTGCTAAAACAAGTTAAAGAGGAAACGTTACCTAAACCACCAAGAGATTGTGAAAAAGAGGGACACGGCTACGTAGATCTAGACGTAATCTTTAAGTGTAGATTTTGTGGCGATGAAAAAAATCAATAGTCGTTAAAGTATCCCATACCCTTTAATAGTTCAACACAAACGTTTTCTACATTGTCTAATTCAAAACATAATATACCGTTTTCAGTACCGTCGGGCATTGCAACATATACGAAAGGTTTAGACATATTGCCTATTTGTTGATGATTAGTATCACTTTGTAGTTTTGCTTTTTTAAATAATTTATTTAAAGGCTCTACTTGTTTACCTGCTTTTACTTCAAAACGTACACCGGACTTCCAATTTTCTTCATGCGCGTCTGCACCGTGAAACCTATTATCAGCTATTTGTAATTTCTTTTTAACTAAGTTTTGTTTACGTCGGCCTTTAGATCTATTCCTACGATTGATACAAGTTCTGCATTTGCATCTCGTTTTAACTTCGTCTGTGTTAGGACATTTACCGGCCATACGTTTCTGTGAATTAGATTGGCCTATACCTTGCATACCTGCATATTTTTTCTGTTTGTATTCGGCATAACTTTCACCGGGAAGCCACTCAACTTTATTTGGCAAACTTTTCTTCCATAAATTCTTTTACAATACCAGTAGTATCTTTAACCATTTTACGCTCTGCGATCTCTTTCTTTTTTGATTCTTCTTCGGCCATGCTATCGCACTTGGCCATGTTCTCACGATAATAACAAACAACAGATATTCTTTCAGCGTCTTCGGATTTCATTTCTAATTTAGTATTGCCGTGCCATTCGTGAGCATTAAATATTAATAGATCTCTGTGTCCTACATTAAAAGCAATTCTGTATTCGGGTAACGTTAAGTAACCGCCCTCGTATTCGCCTTTTGCAATTACGGCTAATGTAGATATGCCCTCGTCTAGATCGCCTTTGTCTGTATGAACGCCGGTAGGGTATGAATTGTTAACAGTTATAGTTGTGAAAGGTGTATTAGGTATTACCCAATCCGGATGAGTTCTATTAACAAAATCCATTTGTGCTTCATATCTTTTAGGTGCAACACGTTGCATTTCACTACCAATCTTTTCGAATAAAGGAAATAACTCTGAATACTTTTCTACTTCATTGCCACTCCAAGCTGTTAAACGGCAATATGGTGTATTGTTTTTAGGATCAAAACCACCAATAGTTGTACTCGCAATAGGTTTAACCGTACTAGATCTAGTACCGCCTGTTTGTCTTTTGTATTGTGGTAAGCCACTAGCAAGTGTACGGTTGTTAGTTTGATACTTTTTGAGATCGTGTAAGACAGGGTATGTATTGTTCACAATTTCTTCTGGTATCACGTTACGTTGGTACACCGCTAGTATCTCACCGTTTAGGCCACGTACCGTAGTGTCTTTATGAATTAGTAAATTGTAGTCGTCGTCCGTTAAGATCTTGCCGACCTTTTGTTTAAGTTCTTCTTCTGAAATTTTAGATCTTAGTCTTAGTTCAATCATGTTCTATTATACCAAACATTTAAGTAATTCTTCGTATAAATCTTCAGTACTTTTCTCAATATACGTCCCGTATTCCATATATCCGCATTCAATAATATGCGCATTGTACTCTTTAGCGAGTTTTTTATGTTTAGTTAAACGGCCTTTTTGCCATGTAAGGTTTTGTTTTGATAGATTATTTTCCATAGATCTAGCTAAAGATCTATTTTGTCGTATGTTTTCGTCCAGATCTAAGTAAAATATGTGCAAATTTCCGTAATTTTTAGCTAAATCAAAGTAAGTTCTATTAGCAAGGCGATCGCCCTCACCTAAAATGTATTGGATTTTGTCTTTACTATCCCATAATTTGTATAGATCCGGCATTTTATCAATTGCAGTAAAGCTAAGAGTATCTGTTCCCGCATACACAGGCGCAGTTTTACCAAGTTGTATATTGTATTTACTATCTTTTGAATGTAAATCCTTTTGTATGCGATATGCTATTGGTGTTTTGACTGATTCCATATCAAACCAATGTTCAGTAAACAATTTTACTAATGTTGTTTTTCCAGTTGCCGGTGCGCCTAAAAAGTATATAGTGTCCATTATAAACTAGCTATCCATTGCGCTATTAGATCCGGTGCTAATGCATATCCGGTTCTATGAAAGCCACCAATAGATGTTACCTTTTCGCCAAGTTGTGGCTCTATTACTTTCTTATCACTAGCTTGTGTTCTAATACCCATTGATAATTCCCAATCGTCAACCTTAGATACAAGCCCAAGTTCTTCACAAAGCTCTTTCATTTTATAGATCTCGTTGTAACACTTTTGCTTATCTTTACTAATACTAGATCCAATCCGTATTGCATTGTCAGATTTTACAATATGTACGCTATGATACGGCCTAATGTGATGTATTCTTGACGGCATATTATCCGCCTTTGCTGTTTTAGAAATTAAAGTTGCACCCCAATATCTGTTTAAATCTTTACGTAGCCCTACACCACTAGCGTTCAAAACAGCATCATAATTTTTAGACAGTAAATCCATATAAGGTACCATTCCTACAATATCTGGTTTTTCTAAAACTCTTATAGGTTGTACAAGCCACCAATCGTCTTGTTCTTTAGTCATACTAGGATCTCGCCAATTAGATACAACCGCTATTCTTGTAATGTCTGCATTCCATTTTTTATACCAAGTCCAAGATCTCTCAATATTAACTTGTTCTGCTTTTGTAAACCATGTAGGCCTTATAGTAGCCAAGGCGCTTTTAGAAGCTGTTGCACTATCAGTTGAAATTATTGTTGGCTCATGGCCAAACTCTAAAGCTATTTTTTTTGCACTTGATCCCGCAATACCATTTCCAATAATTGCTAACTTCATACTACATATCTTTCTTGTGCTTTAGGTAGAGGCGCTAGTTCGCCTTTATCTATATCCCAATAAGTAAATGGTAAACCGGTTTTACCTTTACCGTGCCACCTAAAACCAATTTTTTCATAGAACTCAATAGCGGGTTTATTAGCAAAAAATCTAAAGTATCGAACTTCGTGCTGTTTCATATCACTAAAACAAATATTTATCATAAGCTTTCCTAATCCTTGACCACGTGCATTTTCTAAAGTAAAGAAATGTCTTAATGTACAATGTTTTGGATCTCTAGTTGTATATGTTATGAATGCGTAGCAAGATTTGTTTAAAGCAAATATTTTAGCTGTACCTTTTTCCCATTGCTTTTCTCTATCCCAATCGAATAAAGCATTTTTTAAATGTTGCTTACTACTTTCGGCGCCTTTGTATTCCCAATCTTTAATATGTTCTATAAGTGATACAAGTTCTTCTCTAGTTACTGATTTGTTTAATTGCATATTGTCGTTTCTTTTCTTTTCTTACACCGATCCACCCATTCAACTCGCCTAAGTATTCATTCGGTATATGTTTTTTTCTTGATTCAAAAGCTAGATCTGTATAAATACTTGGCACTTTTAAGAGATCCTCTTGCATATGATCTATGTCAATACCTGTATAATATTTACCTTTATACATACTATTAAAATCACACAAGCTTGTTTCAGCAGTTTCAATAGTTGCTTTATATCCTTTATCGTTCATAAACCTTACAAGCTTTTCAGATAGCATATTTAGTTTCTTAACTTCTAAAGCGCTATTACCGGTAGGGATACTAGGGAATAAAAGCTCTAGCCCTTTTCTTGGGCCACTACTATGCGCATGTCCCATATCAGTAGCTTCCAATAAATATCCGTTTACTTTCCAAAGCACCTCGCCCGTCTTATAACTAGCCCAACGGCCATTGCCCCATAAACTTAGCAACTTATCTTGTGTAAGTTCCCAATTCATTTTTGGGTGTAAGCATAGATCCTCAGATAGCCAATTGTCTAAACCGTCATGCCATTTACCTTTATCAACAATATGTTTTATATGTCGTTTCAAGTTTTTTATTTGCCTATGATTACGTCTTTCAGTTGCACACGGTAGTTTGTAGAATTCATCTTTAAATAAGAACGGCTCCGGGTATTGTTCAAACACTTTTAATGCAGATCCAATATGATAATAAGCTACATATACAAACGTAAGCCACACACCTTGTTCTTTAGATAATTTAAGTTCAGTAATTATATTTTTTAATACCGGGTATGCCGGATCCATGTCCGTAGAATATGATTGTTTCTTGTGAAACTCTAAATAATCTTTAAGAAGATCCATTAAAGAAACGCTTCAAAGGGTTTTGTGGATCCTCTTTGCCGTCGAAATGCGTCTTGTAAAAGAACTCAACTGCTAAAAATACAGTATCTGTTTTCTTTTGATCTAATTTTTCTGCAAGAGATCCTAACATTTCAACGAAGCTTTCATACTTAGATTCGGGATAATGTAGCATTACATCTCTTAAACGTTCACCGCCTCTAGCTTCTTTGTTTGCAACTTCAGTAGATATATAATTATCTTTGAGCTTTTCTATTTCTTCATCGTCAAGTGCATATCCACCCTCAAACTTTTCGAACTCTGTAACAATCGGCGCTTCGCCTAATGTAGCTATTAAGTCGTCAACTTCATCTGCAACGAAACCAGTACCAATTAACTCTCCGTCGTCCATTAGTTCTTGTAAGATATCGCCTAGTGCTTGTGAATCGTAAGTACTATTATCTGTAAGTTTGTTATCAACAAGTACAATCTTTTTCTCATTAGAGGGATCTATGTCTATATAATTCACGTAAGCTTCTTCAATGTTTAACTCTTTCAAAGCTTTCAATGTATGGTTTCCTGTCAACACGTGTCCTGTTTGTGTATTAACAATTAATGGTTTGTATTGGCCATTAGCTACTAAGGATTTTTTTATTTCCTCAACGTCGCCAATTCTTGGATTATCTGGAAATTCTTTTAAGTCTTTTACGTTTACTGTTTCAAAACGCATATTTTCTATCGACATATCGCTCCTTGTTTTTTACTATCCATTATACCAACATTTTTTGCTACTGTTCCAATGTTTCCAACCGTCATTGTAAATTAGCCAACTTGCGATTTTTGTACTTAATATAGGATCAAAACGCGATCCGATTATGTTTAACTTAGGCGTAAGCCATTCCCAAGTGCGATCATTGAATTGCCATAGGCCTTTGTCGTAAGATCCGTCTTTATTTTTGCCTACTGCATTAGATCTGCCGGAACTTTCACAAAAAATAATTCTCATAGCTTGGCGTTGATCTTCTTCTGTTTTGAAATATTGTTGTACTATATCTTCGTATTGGGTTACGAAACTAACTTGCTCATTGGCAATTCTGCACTCTCTATAATCTGTTAAGTTATCCGGCGTTATAGGTATTTGGATACTGCACGAGATCAAGAGGCTGTAAAGTAACATTCTCTTTTATATCAGTAGGATTAACGCGCAAAATACCTTTTGGAAGTTTGTGAAAAGTTATTTCCTTTTCATCACTTTCAATAAGTAACATTGGGTTTGCCCCACTATTTTCTATTCCTATTATTTTCATAAGCTTGACCACTCATTATTATACACATAATTCTCATAATATTTTTAAATTATCCCAACCATTTTTATTTATAGTCATTGTCAAGACACCACGATTAGTTCCATAGCCTGTGCGTTCTTCAAATTCGTGCGAAGCGTCTAAACTTGGCGCTTGAAACCAAGTTCTACCTGCTTGTTGTACCGTTCGCAAATGATGATAATGTCCACTATATAGGATTTCGCAATTTCCTAAGGGCTTCCAACCGAACATCTGACCTTTCCAAAGTCTTTCAATTTTTCCCCAAGGATCGCCTGCACCTGTACCCATGTGGCCGTGCGTAAATCCACAACGTATTCCCTTAATATCTAGGGCTAAATGGTGTGAATCTGGTACAGTCGTCTTGACTTTTTTAAATCTTTCAGACTCGGCCATAATTTCGCCGACTATTTGTATGCAATTAGTATCTTCATTATCAAGTCGTGAGGTAACAACGTCGCCTTTACCCGATCTATTTTCACCGTGATTTCCGGGAACTCCTGCTAAATATATTTTATTTGCGTACGGTAAGAAGTTATCTACAATTTCTAGGATCATACGTCTAGTTAAATGCGATTGTTCAGATTTGTTTATTTCAATATTGAAAGGTTGTTGCGGGAAAAAGCCAAAACAGTTTTCAATTAAATCCCCAAGTCCTACTATATAGATCTCATCAATAGGATATCCTGTTTTGTTTAAGTTTTTAATACGTTCTTTAGACTTTTCTACGCTTTCTTTTATTAAGTTAACAGTATTTAAGGTACCGAAATCTTTTTTACCTATTTGCCAATCGGCCATTAAGTATAAGAAAGCATTAGATCCTTTTATTTTCTTATCCTTTAAGGGCTTCTTATTCTTAATTTCTTTAAGTAATTCTTTATAATAGGCGTCGTGGTGTGGGTTTATCTTGCGTACTTGAAACTTATAAGCATACAGATCGGCTACTTCACCGCCTTTTAATTGAGTTTGCCATGTACTATAACGGACTGTATCTTGAGCAACTTCAAATTCATTGGGATCGAAACCATTTGATTCGAGAATATTATCAAAGGTGGTATCTTTTTTACGTACAACGGCTGTTACTTCGCCTACTTTGGTTTTACTATTGTATTCAACATTGGGTTTCCAACCACTTGGATAGTAGTTATTTCCAAGATCCTCGTTATGCGGGATCTCCTGCTTATTTGCAACTAATTTTTTTAATTCATCTGTCATATTTCGCAGACCTGTTGCTTTTATTATAGCGGATTTATTACATTAAAACAGTTATTAAAGTTGCAATTGATATACCTGCTATTATCCACCCATAGATCTCTTGTCTTGTAGGCCTTGTAGCTAAATCTTTTTGTATCTGATCTAGCTTTTCAAATAGCTTTTCGATATCTTTCATTACTCTATTTATCATTTCTTTAGTTGTGAAGTTATTTTCTGTCATTACAATCTTCACTCCCATATTTACAGTTACATATTTGAACGAATGATCCGTCCTTTTTAGTAGTAACCATACACATTATTTTCTAAACCCTATTGTTAAAATCCATATAAGCAGAGTAACTAGTGTTGCCGTTGCAGTTATTGTCTGCGCTTGGCCGGTAAGTGTAAGAGTTGCAATTACTAAACCTACCAAAGTCCAACTAAGGTTTAAAGTTTCTTTTATGGCTATTACTAGCGCATTCCATAATTTCTTAATCAATCAAATCTCCTAAGTGCTAAAGATACAATCCTAATCAATATTGTCGGCACAATTACTTCTTGCGCCTTATCTTTTTGATCTTGCGTCATATCATCTGAAATATTTCTGAGATCTATTTCAGTTAAATCTACGTCTATAATAACACTAATTGGACTAGCAATGAAAGACTCAAAGGCGATTTCTGTTGTAGCGTCTGCCAATGTATAGGGTTGATCGTTTTTATCAGCATTTTCAACAGCTCTTTTCACAAATTCATCAACTGCTTGTGCTACATTTTCATCAGTTTTAACAGCTTCAGCAACAATTTCTACATCCTCAGTGTCTTCAAACCCTAATACCTCAGCTACTACTTCTACTTGTTCTTCGGTAAGTTCTTCTTCTTGTGCAATTGTGATAACTTCTTCAACAACTTGTGCTATAACCTCAATAACTTCTGCGCTAACTTCTGCAATATTTTCCAATCCGACATCATTAACTTCTTCAAGGATCTCAACCACTTCTTCTGTTTCAAGTTCTTCAACATATTCTTCAATAGCTTCCTCTTTTGCTTCTTCATATTCTACTAATTCTTCATCAGTAAATTCTTCAATTTCTTCTTCAGTTGCTTCCGGGATATCTATTTCTACGATCTCTATTACTTCTTCTAGTTCCTCGACTTCTATTTTTAATTCTTCTTCAGATAGTTCAACAAGTCTTTCTTGATCTGTATCGGATCCACTTTCATTATCTTCAAGTATAATTTCCACTTCATCTGTTCGATCTTCTCTTGTATCTTCTTTAATAAATTCTTCATTATCCTCCTCAAATATCTCTACGATATCTTCTTCTAAAATCTTTTCTGTTTGTTCATCTGTGTTTTCAAATTGTATTAGAATATCATCTTCAAGTACAATCTCTGTTATTTCAATAACCTCAAATTCAATTTCTTCAAGTTTAATAAGCGTATCAAAAAATTCGTTAGCTTCTTCTTGGCTTTCAAACTCAAAGATCTCATAGCTTTCCTCAAACTCAAGTTGTTCAAGATCTTTTTCCATTTGTCTTTCAAGCTCAAGTATTTCTTCTTCAGTAAGTTCAATAAGTTCATCATCTTCAAGTTCAATGTATTCAATGACAAGTATGTCATCATCATCAATAAGCTGTTCTTCTTCTTCATATATATCATCGTCAATAATCTCGATACCATAATTTTCTAAATCTCCTCTTTCAATCTGCTCATCTGTTAAAGCTACACCATATAATTCTTCATTGACAGCTCTTTGGTTTTCACGATCAATAGTTCCATCTTCAATTTCATTCTGTGTGTATCCGCCCTCTGTACCGTCGTCTAAGACAACAACTATTATTTCTGTTGCTTCTCTATATTCACGCTCATAATTAGTTTCTAATACACCTGTTTCTTCTGCGTTGGCTTGCATTTCATTTTCAATGGCTTGTTGATGTGCAATTTGTTCTTGTACAATTATAGCTTCTTGTTCCTCACGAATTCCTTTTTCTTCATCAGTTTCAGATATACCATAGGAAGCAAAGTTTGCATTTCTTTGTATGGTTAAAGGATCTAATGTAGTTGTAGTAGTGGTTTGGTATTTAATAGTTATATCATCGACTAAAGCCCAATCATTAATTGTTATTACAAACTTATCTATAAATAAATCTAATTGATCGTAAGTGTTATATACAACGTTTTCCCACATCGTATTATTATTACTGTAAGTTTGCGCATCAATAATCTCGCTTTCAGTCGTGTCGTCATTGTGGGTATATTCGACTGATCCTTGATTATTTAAGGCTCCAATAACAAAACCTACTTCGTAAACGTCGTGATCTACGGGCATAGTAAACTCATAATCGTTTGAATCCCCACTATGTTTTTGGTATTCAAGTTCTATATGAGTACTTGTCATACCGTATAAACCACCCCAAGTATCATCTATATTAACTAGATTATTATCTTCTTCTTCCGGTATGACTATATCGGTAGTTTGTTGATCATTACTTGCCCCGCCGTCAAATGTTTCAACTTCTGTTACTTGATTTTCTGGAATTGTTGTAGTTGTCGTTGTCGTTGTTGTTGTTGTTGTTGTAGTAGTCGTTGTACTCTCATTAGCATTTGCTAAGACGGGAAAGAATATAAAAAATACTATGCATAAAGCTAATGTATTTCTATAAAGCACAAACTAGCCACCACAACCGCAAAAACTGCAGTTACCGTTACACATATTAACCTTTGTTAGTAGGTGTCCATTCCTCTAAGCCATTCTGAAGTGCAGTAATACCTGCAACTAATCCGGATACTAACGCATTTTGAAGTACGTCAATTTCCATTAAGCCTGTTCCCGAAGCAATAAGCACACCGAGAAAAGCTTGGATAAATGTTCTTAGAGTTCTAATTCCTACTCTTGTAAGCCACTCTTTATTAAGCAATTTTACTCCTTATGATTGTTCTCGTTATGTTTCTTTATGCATTGTACCACCAAACTGTTTACGGTTATAGTGTTTACAAGTTTTATTTCCGCACATCCAAAAGTTTCGTATAGGTGTATATACAAGATCTTTGTTGCAGTTTGGGCATTGAATTTTTAAAGGATCTCCTAATTGATAGTTTTCCCGTTTAATTTATTTCTTATAAACTTAATATCAGCACTCATACCGGCTAATTTAGACATAACCATTGGGATTTGTATGATGTGATCTTTAGCTAGATTATCTATTTGTTCTTGTTTATCATTATTTAAATTTATATTACTGTATTTAATAGTAACTTTTTCGCCACTAAGTAAAGCATCTGCAACTTTAGGATACATTTTTTTATAAGCGTCCCCAGATCCACCAACGAAACCGTCTTTACCTTTATCTAAATCTTGTTGAGTTTCACCAAGAAGCAAACAACCGGCGGTGTGAGAATCTGTATTACCCGTATGTATTAAGATCCACGTAAAGTTCGGTACATCTTGTAGCCATAACATACCTTTGTGCATGTCGCCATATCTAGCTGTGTACTTAGTATGGAAACCACCTTCTGTTCTTAATTTTATTTCGTATTCGCCTATAGGAATTGCAGTTTCTGAATGAACTTTTACGTCCCTAATTTCATCTTCTAAAGTATAACACTCGAACACGTTGTCAATAAAAAGTAAACCATTAGTAGCGTCTTTACCAAACTGTGTCCTGATGACATCAAGTTTCATTATTCCGGTTTAGGATTATCTGATTTAACTTGTGCGATATGATCTTTCCAAGTTGTTGTATCGTCAACTAGATCGTGGTATTGCATATCTAACTGATCAGCAATAGATCCATAAGCTTCTTGTCTAGCTTGTACATAACCAAATTGTTGTGCTTCCCATTTAGAGTTGCCTAAATCAATTTTTGCTTGATCATATTCAGCGTCTGTAAATTCACGTCTTTCGTTATTTACTTGTGCGTACATAGGTTTAGCGTCTTCAATTTCTTGATCTGCTATCGCTTGTAATTCATCTTTAGTAGCCATAATTATCCTTTCTATCTTATCATACTTTATTTAATTACTTCTTTAAACCATACAAAACAAAAGTTCCACCTGCAATATTTGTAGCAGTACTCATTTTAAAATGTATTCCATCACTTGCACTAGCTACTGTATGTACAAATCCACCCTGTGCTCCATTGTGATTACCATTACTGCTATCTCTTTGTGTAGTTTCAAAAGTGCAAAAACTGTACTCACTAGAATTTGGAAAGTTAAACAAATAAAAAATACCATTGAAACTTTCATTTCCAGCAGTTCCTATATCTGTTATTCCTACATCAGCACTATTAGTTGAGCTTATATCTCCAAAAACTGCATAAGCTCTTAGTTCTTTAAATGCTCTATCATAATTAGAAGTTGTATCAGCAGTTCCACCTTTTGTTACTTGTACTTGAATAGATTTTCCATCTGTTTCTGGTGTAACATTATGAACTCTAACCATATACACATCATAAGTGCTATCAATACCTGTTAAAGTTACACTTGCTACTGCTGAACTAACTGTTGTTTCTGCTATTTTTATTAATGAACCACTCATTTGACACCATATACATTTATATTTGCTTGTTCTATTGTCAAACCACCATTATCAAAAAAAGATATGCCTGTGCAAGAAGTAGCATTTTTATTAACACCTATATTTTTATAACCTTGCAAACCAGAGCCATCATAATTACTACCTTGGCTAGTTTGAAAAGTATAACTAGATGAAAAAGGGTTAAATACATACATAACCAAACCACCTTTTCTTGTTTCTGTACCTGAAATGCTTATTCTTTGCCACCTATTTTGCCCTGTGCTTCTATTTGCACCAAATCCTGTATAAGACCACATAATTAGCCCTGCATAATCATAGTTAGTAGTTATTTGGGAGCCACCACTATCAATAAGTCTTGCTGAAAAATTATCACTAAGACTACTACAAAATGTATTTGCAATAGTTATTTTATATACATCATATTTTTCTGAAAATACATCAGTAATGTTTAAAGTTGCAGTTGATGAACTAACTTCAGCAGATTTTATAAATTGTAAATCAGTAGCCATTATGAGTACCTTATTCCATATAGGGATATTGTTGCTGATATAGTACCTGCTTCTGATACTAACTGTATTCCATCAACTTGACTTGTTTGATGTAAAACTCCACTACCAAAAGAAAATTCTGCATTACTACTGTTGTCTAAATATGATGAGTGCATAGTTTGAAAACTATATTTTGAACTATCCCCAAGATTGTAAAAATATGAATAACCACCTGCACTTGCATTACTATCTGCTGAACCAAAGTTTCTAAATTGTAATAAATTACTTGCAGTTGATGACCTTTCTTCTCCAAAAGCATTATTACTATCTCCTCTTTGATAAGCATAATCATAAACACTAGATGTTTCTAAAGTTCCACTTTCATAAAATCTAATTCTTACTTGTCTGCTTCCACTATCAGATATTTGTAAGTTATTTACTGCAAGAAAATGTACATTATAAATAGTTTCTTTTATAGAAGTAAAATCAACAGTAGAAGCCCCACTAGGTGTTTGAGTTTCAATTAATTCTAATTGTCCATAGTTAGTGTATTTATCTGCTCTTGTTAGATCATAAATATCTTTAGGTGTGAAGATACCTTTATTATTTCCAAAACTTTGTTCTGGTGCTTCTGGTATGTATCCATATTCACTCATTAGATACCTACCTGTCTGTAAAGGGTAAAAGTTCCACTTGTTATGTTGCCTGAGCCATTATTCATAAAATGTACCCCATTATGTGCTTCTTGAACTGTATAGACTGTTCCACCTTGATAACCTCTTGATTCATTCCCATTTTCAGTAACATTTTCCATTGACATAAAACTATATTTACTTGAATTATTAAAGTTGTATAGATAAAAAATACCATTACTTCCCTCTCCACCTGTATCGCCTGTGTTGTTTAAAGCTCTTGTATTTGTTTGGTTTGTATCATAATCATTTATAAAACTTGCACTTGCTCTTAAAAATTTATTTGCCCAATCATAATTGGCAGTAGTTTGAGCAGTACCACCAACAGTAAACCTAGCTCTAATTTCTTGAACTGGGTCTGAAACTGTTGCCCCACTTACTGCAATCATATAAATCGAGTCATCTGAAATTCCTGTCAATGTAACTGATGAAACTGCACTTGTTACTGTATTTGTTGCTACTTGTACTAATCCCATTAATTGTCCACCCGAATTCCAAAAGTTCTAAATGTGCCTGTAAGAAAATTATCCCCTGTGGCACTTGTTAAATTTAATCCTGTAATTGATGATGTTTGTTCTAAAACAAAAACACATTTACTTCCTCTGTGTTGTCCACCAATACTTGAAAACCCTTGTAATAGCATAAATGTATAACTGCTTGATAAAAAGGGATTAAAAAAGTAAATTACTCCACTAGAGGTTTCTGGGCTTAAATCTGTTGCTGGTAAATAATCAAACATAGTATTTGCATTAACACTTCTAAGTTCTTGATATGTAGTATGTGTGTGCATTGAAAGTTCTGCTCTATCATAATTACTAGCAGTAATAATACTTCCGCTTGAATTTATTAATCTTCCGTCAACTCTTGTTGGAGATGAGCCCGATGTAGAAAGATTAGTTGCAGTTACTTTATATATATCAAAATCTGCTGAAAACATATCAGTTATACTAAAACTAGATACACTAGAAGTTATTGAAGTTTCATTAATTAATCTTAGGTTACTCATA
>Ga0181401_1000652_pt1 | contig 14307 bp, 14 predicted proteins | sample 24SPOviralmetaG_FD_130130 | JGI IMG/M metagenome (GOLD analysis project Ga0181401, IMG submission 130130) | Marine viral communities from the oligotrophic San Pedro Time Series (SPOT) site, San Pedro Channel, CA, USA - 24 SPOT_SRF_2011-07-20 | ecosystem: Environmental > Aquatic > Marine > Strait...
ACCAGGAACTACACCACTAGGAACCACAAGACCAGGAACCACAAGACCAGGAACCACAAGACCAGGAACCACAAGACCAGGAACCACAAGACCAGGAACCACAAGACCAGGAACCACAAGACCAGGAACTACACCACCAGGAACTACAGGACCAGGAACCACAAGACCAGAACAATCAGGAAAAGATGATGAATCAGAATTTCCAAATCTAAAAAATTATTTGGATGTTCTTAATCAAAATATAAAAAAATTACTAAAAAATAAAAAATTTAATAATAAAGATAATATAATGGATAGAGATGGAACGAGCAATTCTAAATCTGATTTGCAAAGATTAAGAGAAGAAAGAGATAGAGTCAGATTACAAAGAGATATAGATAATCTCAAAAGTAATAATGATAGATCATATTCTAGAAGATCATATTCTAGGAATAATAGAGATAGATCTGATTCAAATATGGATAGAAAACTATTTGAATTAAAAAATAAACAAAAAGAATTGGATAGAGAGTACAGAATACAACGTGATAATAGAGATAGAGAATTAAGACAAAATAGAGAAAATAGATTAAGAATGAATCAAAATAGAGGAAGTGAAATGAGAGATCCTCGCGGAATGAGAGATCCACATGGTATGAGAGATCCTCGCGAAATGAGAGATCCTCGCGAATTGAGAGATCCTCGCGAATTGAGAGATAGAAGTGAAATGAGAGATAGAAGTGAAATGAGAGATAGAAGTGAAATGAGAGATCCACGTGAAATGAGAGATCCACGTGAAATGAGAGATCCACGTGAAATGAGAGATCCACGTGAAATGAGAGATCCACGTGGAATGAGAGATCCACGTGGAATGAGAGATCCACGTGGAATGAGAGATAAAAACAATATTGAGATTCCAGATCGACGTCCACAAAATGTTGTAGATAATTTGATACACGTATTAAAAGATGTTAATAGCACAGAACGAGATAGATTTTATCGTGTATTAAATGCAGAATATTCTGGAACACAAATATTATCTCCATATCTACAAACAATAGATGAAAATAGTTTGAACCGTATGATATTTTTTATGAAAATGTTGGGACATCATTGCAATCATAATCCACGACGTATGATGACAGTAGTTGAAGTTGTTGCTCGCAAACAACGTAAAAAAAAACGAACTATTAAAAAGAAACGTGTGAAAAAGAAACCCGCAAAAAAGAAACCAGTAAAAAATAAAAATAATAAAAAGAAAAAATAATTACTTTTTAGATTTTCTAGATTTTCTAGATTTTTTTAATCTTTCATGTAATAACCAATTACGTGCTTTCACACTTGACATTTTTTTTCTATAAGAGGGAGCAGATGCTCTTCTACGACGATGTTTACCTTTTAATGCTAAATTTAATGATTTTTTAACTTTTTTACGACCTTCTTGTGGTTCACGAGAAGGTGCTGAACGTGTATGACTTCTCATTCTACGAGGGGTGTTGGAGTTGGAGATGGAGGAGTAGGACTATAAGGATAATCTTGATCAATAGGACTTTCTCTTACACGAGTAAAAATACGTCTCATACGATTTATATAATCAGATGCAGTTTCATTTTCTATTCTTCTTGGAAAAGTATATTGAAAACGAGGCACACTATGTCCTTCTAAAAAAGTGGCGTATTCTTCATCAGTTCTTCCTTGTCTTGGAACATAAAGTTGTAAACTAGCACCACCCTTTTTATTTTTTCTACTTTTTTTACTACTTTTTTTTGAAGATTTTCTCATATTTATTATAATTAAATATAAAAAATTTATATTCTAGGTCTTTTCATTATCTTCATTCCAGTTAATTTTCTTCTCTGCATTTGTCTTTTTGTTTTATCTATACTATTTCGTAATTCTTGAGCTAGTTGTGGGGGGGGATTTTTATATTCTTCTAAAATTGAATTATATAATGCAGATTGTGAAGGTTTTCTAGTGGATTTTGGTGATTTTTTAGATTTTTTAACTTGTGTTTTACGTTTACTTTTACTTTTTCTAGAAGATCTTCGTGTTTTATTACGTAGGGTTGGAGCACTTTTAACTTTTAATCTTTTAGTTAAATATTTTTTTCTATAACTTTTCTTTCTAGGAGTAGGAGCACTACGTCTTCTTGATTTAGGAGCATGTTCCATTGGCAATCCAGCATTTCCACGTATCATTTATATTATAATAAAAGATAAAAATATTTGTTATAATATGAGAAAAAAACGTGGATGTAAAAAAAGACGAAGTAAAATAATGAATGGTGGAAATCCTGAATCAACATATACAACAACGGAAGTCATATCAATTGTATTATTAATAATAGCATTAGTACTTGGTTTAATGTTTTATTTTAGAAATACACGTAAACGACCTATACAAAAAAACATACATAATATATATTATCAAAATAAAGAAACACGTGAAGTAAATAGTGAACCAATAATTAGAGAACCAATAGATAGAGGTATTCCCATAAATGTAAGAACACGTGGGATGCCTGAACCATATCATCAAATGGGAATCTTAACAAGTGGAGAAGATGTAAGACCATTATATGGAAGAGAAACATATAGAGGATCAAACAGATATAATTACTATTCATCATTAGATAGTAATTTATCAACAAAAATACCAATATTTAAAACAAATGATAAATGTACGGATGAAAGAGGATGTAATGAAATAAGTGATGGCGATACAGTAAGAATTGGAAATATAAATAATACTGAATATATATTTACAGAGTATAGTGATGATACGTATAGATATATACCTTATATTTAGGTAAAATCCAATAAATATTCATCTATGATATCATATAATTTACTTTTATCAAAATCAGATTGATCACAAAAATGAATATATATTGTATTATTACTGGGTTCAATATGTATTTTTGGTATAGATTTACATTTACATAATTGAGCAATACGATTTTCTAAATAACGTATATTTCTTCCATTAGAACCAACTATTTGTCCAATTACATATATATCAGAAAAATTATATTGATATACTTTGATTTTGTTTTTTTTTAAATATTCTAATGATTTTTTAATATGATGTGTTAAATATTTATTAAGTATTGGATGTAATAAATCATCTTGAACTTCACCATATGTATTCCAAATATAACGAATATTCTTATTTTTAATTGATAACTTTATTTTTATATCAAAATCATGAATACTTTTTCTATATTTTTTAGAATAATCTAATTTAACCGGATTTCTAATAATTTCATATAAATTACATCTGAAATATTTTATATATTCTGGTTTAACAAAAGAATCACGATAATTACTCATTTTTTTGGATACTTTCTGTATTTGTATTATATAACCAATTCATTATATATTCAAATTTATGTTTTGTTTCGAGTTTTTCTGGTTTTTCATCACTTTCACTTTCACTTTCACTGCTCAATGGGTAATATGAATAACTATAATTACGTTTATATTCAGTCAAGAAATTTTTAATATAATTACAATAATTATCGTAAATATCATTTATAGTATAAAAACATTGATAATTATGATATCTATTTGTAATTGTAGTTAATACTTTATCTATTTGTTGTAATACACGTATTGTATCAATATAATTATTATCATCTAATACATCTTCAAATTGAATATAAATATTACATAAAGCATCATCCATTAAATGTAATAAATATTTACGATTATAATTAGATTTTTTATATATAGTAAATAAATGATAAAAACTAAAATAAATTGGATATTCTAAATCAGATAAACTATTAAAAGATTCATATTCAGTTTCTTTTTGATGAACAAAAATTTGTTTTTTATTTTTTATAGTTAATAAATCATTTTTTTTATTGTAATTTGATAATATTTTCAGATTGTCAAGTGCTGTTTCATCGAGAATCATTTATATTAGTAATATATTATTTATTTAAGTATTTTTTTATATATATTCCAATTAAAACAATAATTGATATTACGAATAAAATTAATAATATAGTATTAGTATTGGAGTTTGAATAATTTGTTATATTTTTATCAAACATATTATTGTTTGATATATTATATAAATTTTTATAATGATCTAACATTTCATCATATGTTACATCAGGTTTATCATATAAACGATTTACTTTATTATGCATTTCAATTAACCATTTAACTAATGATTCTTTATCTGTTAAATGATTTTCAACAGGATCTTCTTGAATATGTTTTAAATAATTATTAGAACATTTTAAGCAAGGTAATACAGGTTGAAGAGTATTAAAAAAATTTCGATAATTTGTCTTATCGGTTTCTGTTGGATTGTCTGGATATGCTAATGTTACTGAATGTAAAAATGTCCATGCGGGTGGTCCCCATACTCTTGGATCCATATAATTATTAAAACATAAAAAAAAAATATATTTATACCTTAAAGATAAATATATTCATAATAATAGTGAATACGGAATGTATTGTAATAATTGTGGAAAGTTAGGACATATAAGTGCTAATTGTAAAATACCAATTACAAGTTATGGAGTATTATTAATGGCAGATATAGATACACATCCAAAATTAACAATGATCCAAAGAAAAGATTCATTGTGTTATATAGAAATAATAAGAGGAAAATATACATTAGATACATTAGATAAATATATTACAAGAATATCAAATCCAGAATTAATAGATATTAAAACAAAAAGTTTTGATGAATTGTGGAAAAAGATGTGGTTATTAGATAGTATTAGAGATACAAAATATATGCTTGAATATGAACGAAGCAAAAAAATATTTGAATCAATTGATAAATCTAAATTAGAACCGACTAAATATAAAGAAACAGAATGGGAAATACCAAAAGGCAAAAAAAATCGCAAAGAATTAAATTATATTAGCGCAAAAAGAGAACTAGAAGAAGAAACAAATATTAAACCAAATGATTATGAATTAATTTCTAATATTTCACCATTAATTGAAGAGTTTCGTGGAGAGAATGAAGTAAATTACAGAAATATTTATTATATAGGAATATGTAAAAATAAAATAAACTTACGAATTAATCCAGATAATTATCAGCAATTATTAGAAATTAAAAATGTAGAATTATGTGATCGAGACACTGCTAAATCTAAAATTAGAGATTATAATACATCAAAGATATCAATAATTGATAAAATATTTGATTTTATAGAAAAGAATAATAATAATATTATATAATTTATATGGAAAATGATACAGATTATTTTTATCCAGATTATAATGATAAAAATTTCAGTTCAAATATTTCAAATAGATTAGAGTTCAATATAGATATTCCTAAAAAAACAGGTTGTTCTGAATCAAACTTTCAATTATCATCATATCAAATATTTTTAGAAAATTTTATATCTAAAAATACTCCATATCGTGGATTATTAATATTTCACGGAACAGGAACAGGCAAAACATGTACAGCGGTTACAATAGCAGAAAGATATAAAGATTATTATCATGATAAAAATCGACGTATTATCATATTAGCATCAAGTATAATAGAGCAAGGATGGAGAAATAATATATATAATCCACATCGTGATTCAAATCAATGTACTGGAAGTGAATATACAAATAAATTAGATAAAAATACAAAAAAATTAACATTAAAAAGAAATCAGTTAATTGATCGTTATTATGATTTTAATACTTATGGATCATTTAAAAACAATTTAAAAAAAGTATTTACAAAATATGATAGATTTGAAAAATCGATTGCTAGAAAAAGAAAATTAAAATATATACGAGAATATTATTCAAATCGTTTAATTATAATAGATGAAGTTCATAATTTAAGAGAAGCCAGTAAAAAAGATCCAGAATCATTACAATATATACGATTAGTATTAAAATATAGTCATAATCTTAAATTGATATTATTATCTGCTACACCAATGTTTAATGTTAATAGTGAAATAATTGATATATTAAATTTATTATTAATTAATGATAATCGTGAAACAATTGATATAAATGATACATCTATATATAAAGATGAAGATTTTACTAAAAAAGGTAAAAAATTATTAACTGAAAAAATGAGAGGATATATATCATATATAAGAGGTGAAACACCAGATAAATTTCCTATAAGATTATATCCTGATAAAAAATATTTAATAACACAATATCCAAAATATGATATAAATCGTAATCCTGTAACTTTTAATAGAAATATTTTAAAATTATTTAAATGTGAATTTACAGGAGAACAATTAAAAGGATATTTAAAGGAAACAGGAAATATAAAAAATCAAGAGTCAGATTTATCTAAAATGAGTATTTTGCGACAAATATCAAATATATATTATCCAATAATAGATTCAAATTATGGATCAAGTGGTTTAAAAGAGATATTTACAATAGATAAATATCGTTATCGGTATAAACAGGAATATAAAAATTATTTCCATATTGATAATTTACAAAACGTATCTATTAAATTGTATAATTTAATGAAAACTATTCAAAATACAGTTGGAATTGTATTTATATATTCACAATATTTATCTAGTGGTGTTATACCTGTCGCATTAGCATTAGAAGAACTAGGATTTACAAGACATCAAGATGATGGTGAACCATTATTAGAATCGGCAAAATCTAAAAATTTAGGAAATTATATATTATTAACGGGAGATGATAAATTATCACCTCATAATAAAAAATCAATAGAACTAGTAAATCGCAGTGATAATCTGAATGGTGAGATTGTTAAAATAATAATAGGTAATGCTGTTATAAGTGAAGGGGTTGATTTTCGAAGAATACGTGAAGTTCATATACTTGAACCATGGTATCATTTAAATAAAATGGAACAAATTATTGGAAGAGCAATAAGATATTGTTCACATAGTGATTTACCAGAAAAACTTAGAAATGTGATGGTTTATTTATATACTGGATATATAAAATCAGATATTGAAACAATTGATTTACGTCATTACAGAATAGCAATGGATAAAATAAGTAAAATTGGAGAAATTGAAAATATAATGAAAAAAACAGCAATTGATTGTGAATTATATCATAAATTAAATGTTATTCGACCCGAAGATGTTAAAATGTTAAGATTAGAAACTCCTCAGAAAAAAATTATTCAATATAAACCATATGATAGACCATATACAAAAATATGTAGTTTTACAGATAAATGTGATTATAAATGTGATTCTAAAAAAACACAAAAAAAGATAAACTCAAATACATTTACAAATGATATGGGTCGTAATATATACAAAATATTATATAAATATATTATAGATTTATTTTCAATTAAATCATATTATAAAATTGATGAAATAGTTGATATGATACAATCATATATAAATATTGATAAACGAATCATATATTTAACAATGGATGAAATATTAAATAATAGCAATATATCAATATATGATATGAATGGTAATCGAGGTTATTTAATTTATAATAATGAATATTATGTATTTCAACCTTATAATCAACATAGAAATATATCATATATGACTAGAAATAAGCCTCAAATAAAAACAGATAGTCATATTAATTTAAAAATTGAAAATATCGTTAAATATAAACATAATTCAAGTATTAAAAAAATAATAACAACAGACTTAAAGACAGATAATATATATGTAAAATTGGTAAATCCTATATATATAGGTGAAATATTAATTGAACTACCACAAAAAATAATAGTTGAATATAATTTAGAAAGATTAACAATCAATGAAAAATCCAGTTTATTAAACAGAATTATATTTGATAAACAGAAAAATGATTTAAATGATATAATAATAAATTATTATAGATATAATTTTATCGATAAGAATAATAATATAGGTGATACACAAGAACCAAATGGATTCTTTTTATTTGATAATATAAAACCAGTATATTTTATAAAAAAAGAACGTGTTAATAAAGAAACAGAAAATATTTTAAATGAAAAAATTAAAAGTTATACAGAAACGGATGAATATAGTAAATTATATCCACTAATTTATCCAAAACTTTGGATGTATAATTATAAAATATATAATAATAATGTTGAGAATACATATATAAAAATCGCAACAAATGATATTATTAAAAATATACCAAAATCAAGAAAACCAAGTATACCAAATAATAAAAGTGGAAAACAATATATAAAATATGGACGTGAATGTAATTCCACTACAAATAATAAAATATTCGCAACATTTTTAAATGAATTATTACAAATAGCAAAAGATGAATCAAGTGGGGATATATTACAAAAAATAGAAAAATTTAATTTTAAAACTTTAAATAGAAATAATGGATTATGTGAATTAATCGAAATATTATGTAGGTCATTAAATGATAAAATATATTATTATAGTTATGATAGATTTTTTTTAAAACCAGATATATTAGATATTATAAAAAATAAAAATTTGATATAAAAGTAAATATATATTATATTATATTAATAAATGGGATCTAACTATATTGTATCACAAATACTAACAGATAAAATAGATATAAAACCATCTGAATTAAATAATCCAAATATAGTTGAATTATTAGTATTAAAATTAAAACATAAAATTGGTAATAAAATATACAATAATGGATATATAATTAAAAACAGTATAACTTTTATAGGCAAAACAATTGGACGTATAGTTAATTTAAATGATATTAATAAAATTGAATATACAATTAAATATAGTGTTGAAATGATATTGCCAACCGTTAATGATATAATAGAATGTTATGTTGATAATATAAATAAGATGGGTATAATCGCATATATAAAAAAGAGAGAAATAATTGAAGATTATACTGGTGAAAATACAATTCGAGATAGTCCATTATTAATAATTATACCCAATGAAACTATAAATCATATAGAAAAATATAATATAGGATCAAAAATTAAAATTAATGTATTAGCAACAAGGTCAAAAATAAACAACGATAAAATACAAATTATTGGTGCGATTATAGAATAAATATATTTTAATATTATTATTATGTCGAATAAAAGAATTGAATTACAAAAAAAAATATCCGATAATGAATTATATAATGATTTTTTATATGAGTATATAATTTCAAACGATATTAACTATACATCAAATAAAAATGGTATTTTTATAAATTTAACTGAATTAGATGATAATATTATTGATGAAATGTATAATTATACTATAAAAATGACACATAATATACAAACTGAAAAACCGAGTTGTATAAATAATGAAAAAAATATAATAAAAAAAAAGAATATTATAAATGAAATTATATATAAACCATTACCAGAATTAAAACCATATCAAAAAGAATTAATAGAATTATCTAAAACTATATAAAACTATATCTATAAATTATAATAAATGAACACAATATTATCTAATATTTCATATAATAAGAAATATACAAATGAGATTACAAAATCTAAATATACTCAAAAATTAGAAATTGAGAAAGTAGACAGATATAAAAAATTAGAAGATTTAATAATTTATACATTTGTTGTTGATTCTGTATTGGAAAAAAATAATAGAATGTATATTAATACTAAAAAATTAGAATTAGCTTCAAATATATGTAATAATTATGAAAATTATAATTATTCAAAAATATTTAGTAAAAAAATAATACAAAATGGATTACAAAAAATAAATACATTATCAACGATTTTATATTTATCTGATATATATAATATTTCTATAACAATTTATTATTGTGAAAAATATTTCAAATTATTTGAAAAAAAAAGAACAGATTTGTTTGTAGAATACAGAAATCATAGTTGGATAGTAGTTACAGAAAAAAAGATTGATACTCTCGGTAAATTATCTGAATTACAAGATATAATTGATTTAAATATCGGTACAGTAAATATTTATAATCGATATTTAAAATCAATTGGAAATTATAAAATTGCGGAATTAATAGAAATAGCAGAAAAAAACAGTATTCCAATTGATATTGATGGAAAACGTAAAAAAAAGCAAGAATTGTATAATGATATTAATAGATTTTTTTTTTAATTTAACAAATTATATGATTATAAAAATATAAATTTGATATAAATATAAAGTTATTATATCATTATTTAATATAGATGGATATACTTAAATCTGATGAGCCTACGATTCGTAGTTTTTTAGATTTAGCAGATAAAAATAAATTCATAGAGTTTGAATATTTATATGGTTTAGGATCAGATAAATTAACAAGAGATCAATTTATAAAATGTATAGAATATTGTAACAATAATTACACACTCACTGATACTAGTATTAATTTAGACATTAAAACAGAATCTAATGATATAAGAACAACCATAACTAATATAAATGATGTAAAAATATATTGTAAAACAGATGATTTAAAGGATTTAGATACTATATTTTTAAGAAAAAAAGTATATTTAAATGATGATAGAAAAAAGATGTTATTGAGAAATAGTAATTATAATTACAGTATTAATTTAAAAACAGAAGAAAAGATGGAACGAGATGATCCAGAAATAGTTGAATTATTAGATTCATGGAAAAATAAAAAAAAGTATTTTAGATATAAAAAACGTTCTAGTTTCAATACACCAGATGGTAATTATAGAATTGATATAACAATTGTAAAATCTAATAGTAAGAATAAGGTATTAAATAGATTTGAATATTATAAATCGTTTACAGAATCAAAAGTATTACAAGAACCAGAAATATATGAATTAGAGATAGAATATATTGGAAATGATTTGTTAGTATCTGTTGGAAAATCAAATATTTATAAATCTGTAAAAATGTTAGAAACAGTAGATGATACACAAACAAAAGAAATTATTAAAGAATCATCTGAATCTGATACTTATAAAATTTTATCAGAAATAGTATATAAAATTAATAGTGTAATACATAATACTGCTTTAATAACAAATAAAACTGAACGTGAGAATATATTAAGTGAATATTATAAACTTACAAATCAAAGTAAAAAATTACTAGTTCCTCAACCTGTAACACTAAGTTTAGATAATTTGAATATAGATAATGCGGGAAATATATTAAGAAATTATGCTGTAACAGAAAAAGCAGATGGATATAGATATATTTTGTATATAAATGAAACAAAACTGGGATATTTAATTGATTCAAAAAAAAATGTCGTTAAAACAGGAATCGTATTTACAAATGTAGAAGGTATATGGATATTAGATGGAGAATATATCATTCGTGATCGTAATAACAAAAATATAAATTTATTTATGATATTTGATGTTTATTATGCGAATAATGAGAGTGTATATAAACGTCCTTTCATTTCAAAAAAGAGAGATAGAAATGATGAATTGATATTGTTTCGCGAGATATTAAAAAATACAGATTATGAATATGATATACCAAACAATATGAATATTGATATTAAAAATTATGAATTAGGAACAACAAGAACAAAACCAAATAAAAAAATATTAGATAAATCACGAGAAATATTAAATCGTGAGTTTGTATATAGAACTGATGGTTTGATTTATTTACCAATAGATATACCAGTTGGTTCTGGAATAGATAAAAAACCCGTTGAAAATATAGGTGGAACATGGAATCTTAATTATAAATGGAAACCACCAGAAGAAAATACAATTGATTTTCGTGTTGTATTTGTTAAAGAAACAATCGATAAAAAATTAAGAGACAAACTCTATACATATACTGAAACAATTGAAGATGGAGAAGAAATAGTCAAACAATATAAAAAATGTCGATTAAAAGTAGGATATAATGAACGAGATGATGAATCTACTGACTTTTGTATGAAAATGTTATTAAAAACAAAATCAGAAAAAACAAATACAACAGAAACAACATTTAATCCACCAGATACAGAAACAGATATAGGAACAACAAATATAGAATTAAATAATGGAAAAATAATATGTGAATCTGGTGAAGAACTAAGAAGTGGAGATATTGTTGAAATGAGATATGAAAAAAGAGAACATGATATGATATGGCATCCAATAAGAAAACGTTTTGATAAAACAAATCCACAATATTTTACAATAGCAAACAATATTTGGTCAACTATTGTAAATCCTGTAACAACTGAAATGATATGTGGTCGTATAGATTTACGTGATATAGATTTTAAAACAGAATTGACAGATGGGTATTATATTGCGGATGAAGATAAAAACTATACATCAGCACCATTAAGACAATTACATAATTATATTAAATCTAAATTAATAGGAGCAATTGGATCATCTCCAGAAATGAATTATAAAAAACGCATAATGGATACATCTATTGGACGAGGAGGTGATTTAAATAAATATATGAATCCAGAAATAAGTTGTGAGTTTTTGTTTGGTTTAGATATTGAATCTGTTAGTGTTGCTTGTCGCAGGTTTTATTTAAAGAACAATCCAACAATGAAATGTGTATTTGTAAGAATAGATTCAAGCAAACCAATTGAAACATTAGCAGGTTTAGATGTTTTTTTGCCATTTAGTAATATTGAATATAATTCAACTATGATTGATATATTATATGATAAAAAAACAAAAATAGATAAAAAGTATGTTGAAGTTCGTAAAATATATAGAGGATTAGCAAAATCAAAGTTTCACATTGTAAGTTGTCAATTTTCATTACATTATTATTTTTATGATATAACAACACTTGAAGGATATTTAGATAATGTTGTTGGTAATTGTAAAAAAGGGGGATATTTCATTGGATGTTGCTATGATGGTAATAAAATATTTGAAAGATTAAAACAAACTGAACCATTTAGGTATGTTGATAAAAATGGAGCATTAGTTTATGAAATAGAAAAAAAATACACAATTGATGAGTTTACACGAGACAACGCATTAGGACAAAGAATAGATGTTTATATGGAATCTATAGGTAAAAAAGTTCCAGAATATTTAGTACATTTTGAATTATTAACCGATATAATGAAACGGTATGGATTTGAGCCACATTTACCTAAAATTAAAAATAAATATGAAAATGTCATAAGTGAACCTATTAGTTCATTCAGTGATATTATAGATACATTAGATCTAGAAGATAGAGATTTAAATCGTTTCTATAAAGAAAGTATAGAAATTACAAAAAATGATAAATTACGAGAATTAAGTAGTATGAACAATTATTTTGTATTTAAGAAGGAGTAATTCAAAGAGTTGGGTAAACACCCTCCTTGTTAGGAAAGTGAACCTTCATATACTTTTGAAGATTAAAGTAAGTCAATTCATCACTCTTAGAGACATTCAGCAACTTCCTCAACTTGGTATCTGGCAGAATAATACGCTTGTCTTCTTGCTTTTGAAGATTGTTCTTCTTACAGTATTCCGTAATTCCCTTGGTAACATCAGTCCTCGAAATAAGATCATCCTTTCCAAGTCCAAGGAAACTACGAAGAGCATCAGAAACAGGACCTGGTTTCGAGAAACCATTGATGGTATTTGCTCCAATACGCTTGGTGCGTCCCTTCATCTTCTTATCAACAACCTTCTTATCACGAGCAAGTCGCTTCTCAAGTTTCGAAACATGAGAAACCAATTCACGAACAGTATTCAATGTAGACTTCAATGTATTTTGGAGATGAGAGATTTCACTTGAATAATCAAACAATTCCGGTCCTTCATCCACAATTTCAGTTTCAACAACAACTGGTTCTTCAACAACCACTGGTGGTTCAACAACAGCAACTTTAACAGATTTCTTAGAGTTCTTCTTAGGCATTTTAATGTAGTATATTTTTTTTATTTTTATATCAACCGCACTATGTATTTTTATAATATACAAACTTTATTTTTAAGTAGTTTAATGGAGAGCGAATTGAATCCATTCATGACATTCTAAACAAAGAGGATTTACTTCACTTAATCCAATTAAAAAATACATATAACCGAGTCTTTTATTATCTATTGTAGTAGCATTATTAAATGTTGATATATAATTTAAAATTATATCTTGAACTTCTAAAATATCGGTTTTATCATATATTACACCTATAGGTATATCGAATAAAATTCCATTCGGAGGTGATATACTCGATTTTGTTTCATAACTTAAAAATGTTCTATAATTCCATATATCTTCAAGTTTTTTATATAATCGTTTAGTTCTTATTAAATTTAATGATAAAAACCATTCAATATCACAATAATATCCAAATTGTGATAATGTACTGCATATATCAACCGTTTTTTGTTTAATAGTATTTTGACGATCAGCAGTAAATGTTGTATCTATATCTAAATTTATTTTTTGTCGTAATAATTTATTTTTTAATCGATTAAATCTTTCTA
>Ga0181401_1000656_pt1 | contig 14221 bp, 18 predicted proteins | sample 24SPOviralmetaG_FD_130130 | JGI IMG/M metagenome (GOLD analysis project Ga0181401, IMG submission 130130) | Marine viral communities from the oligotrophic San Pedro Time Series (SPOT) site, San Pedro Channel, CA, USA - 24 SPOT_SRF_2011-07-20 | ecosystem: Environmental > Aquatic > Marine > Strait...
AATTTATCATTATAAATCGTGAAAATATTTATAATGGTGAATTAAACAAAATGATAAAATCGTAAAAAAATATATACAAAATTCTATGTTTAAAAATAAACCCTCCCAAATTTTTTTAAACATCCAAGACACCTTATAGGTCATCATACAAATCACTTAAAAATCCTCTTAAAATATCAATCATACCTTTTAATTCAAAATCTATTTCATTACTTGAACTAACAACATAATCTAAAATTCTAACATATCCATAAACGGATATTAAATTTTTTTTTAATTCTTCATTTTCATTATTAATTGTTATCATTTCTTTTTCTTTTTTATCAAAAGATTCTTTTAGCTGGTTAGCCATTTCTAAATATTCACCTTCAGTCATATTATTACTCATCTTTATATTATATACATAAATTATACAAATTAAACAAATTTATTTATACAAATTATACAAAATTAAATATACAAATTTATACTTTTAAAAAAAATGTAAAAAATAAATATCTAATAACAATTATATAATGAGTTCAAGAATTATTAAAGTATCATCTCGCCAAAATCATTCAATTACATCTAATAAAAATCTTGTTGATTTTGATATACCTTCAGGATTATATGATTTATCCCAATCATATTTAAATTTAAATGTTTCAATACCTTCATCAAGTCAAGATAATATTACTCTTCTTAATTTAGATAGAAAAAATGGAGCAGGAGCTAATACAGGATTACAACACGATAATACAGCATTTGTAAGACATACAAGTTTAAGGTCTTTAACTAATGGAGTTATTGAAAATAATAGACATATAAATATGTTAAAAGCTAATCAAGTTTTATACGAGCAATCTGTAAGTAAAGCAAAATCAAGCGAAATTATGTCGAAATTTTGTAGTGGTAAAGATAGAAATGATTTAGGTTCATCAAATTATAGAAGTGTTGAAAAATCAGGAACATCAGCCTCTAAAGATAAAGACCATAACCACATTATAAGATTAAAAGAAGTATTGAATTTTTGTAAAAATTCTTATTATGATACCAGCGATAAAGGAGATTTGCAATTACATTTAGAATTAGATGTTGAAAATGTAGTAGTTCAACAACATTTAAGAAATGATGATTCATACTGGACTACAAGTTATGAGGCAGGAGCAAACCCAAAGAACGGAGAATTAGCAGATAATACAGGGGGAGCAGGAGCTGTAAATCCCATTAACACAAAAAGAGCATTTTTTAATCTTGATGAATCACCTTATTATGTTTCACAAGGTTTAGAAATTACAACAGATATAAATTTAGTAGCAACAAGTATTTTGGCTAATGATGTTTGTGTAATTAAAACAGTAGGTACAACAAATTTTACCCTCATAGGTTCACCTGATAATACTGTAGGTACAAGATTTACCGCAACAGGACCAGGCACAGGCACAGGAACAGTAGATACTATTGAAACTAAACAAATTGTAGGTATAGAAGAAAATAACGATGGAACACTTGCCTTAACTTTAGATAGTGAATTAACATTTAAGGCAAATTCTACTGGTGTTCTCGCAAAATCAATAAGTGAAACTCTCGCAAATATAACACCAACATTTAATTTTTGTGAATTAGTATTAAAACAATTAGACCCATCACAAAAACAAGCTTCACAAACTTACGAATATTCAACTTACCATACTCAAGAAGATACAGTAGCTACATCATCATTAGTTAAAAATTATATGATAAATCCTATGTGTAAAAATGTTTTTGTATGTTCTCCAGCAGATTCAACTGTTTTACTTTCTAATACACGAGTAGATAGTTATAGATTTAGTATTGATAATAATTATCAACAAAATAGAAAGGTAGAATTTGGGGTTGAAAGAGACCCATTACATTTATCTCAAGTAATGAAAACTTACGATAATAGAGACGAACAACTAAAAAATACAAGAGGTTTTGCATATATAAACGACCAAACTGAAGCCGAGCCTTTTAGAAATAATTTATATACATATATGTTAATGTCTCCTACCCCTATTACAGGACAAAATAAATTGTTAGGTATTGAAATGAATACAGGAGCAAATTTAGGCAGAGTAGTTATTTTTGAAGAAGTTATTAAACAACTTTAAAAAAATCTAATATATATATAATGGGTCAAGCAATAAGTAATATAGCAAAAACTTTTAGCTGTAGGTCAAGTTGTTCTTTAAATGATGAAGTACTACAATTAAAAAAGTATATAAATAATTTAAGTTTAGATGACTTAAAGCATCTATACGAAATTCAAGAGTTTAAAAGATGTTGTATTGAAGAAAATAAAGAAAATTTAAATAAAAAACTCTCTTTACAAATACAAAGAGAATTGATAAGTGAAATATAATAACTTTTTAAAAAAGTTAAATCAAAAAAATATATCAAGCCCATAAAATTAAATCACTGTATAGGCTATTAGTTCTTTTACCATCTTTCATTTTAGGTTCTTTAGAATGTCTTGCTAAATAATTTTTTCTTTTTTTATCTGCATCTTTTTTAGGTAATTCTTGTAAATATGTAGCATAATCTTTATAAGGTTTTCCATCAGGATACATAGCACCTATACTACCAACTTTTTTACCATCTTTAAAAACATCTAATTTTTTTCGTTTATTAGTTGATTGTTTTATTTCAACACCTATTTTTTTAGCATTCAATAATTGTAAAGGTTTAATTTTATAATTACTCATTTATAATTATTTATATTTTTTTTTAGGCAATTTAAATAACGATTTATAACTGGGTTTAGGTTTTTTCTTTTCTTTTTGTTCGTCTTGTGATTTTATAACATTTATGATTTGTTTTAGTTCCATTATATATATATAAAAGATTTTAAAAATTCTTAACTTTTTTGTATCATATTATTTACCTGTATAATAATAGTATTATCATCTCCTATATTTGGTTTTTGGTCTTTAGAATTTAAAATAGATATATCAAAACTTGATAGAGTTATAGGTGAGCCACGATGAGTATAACTTATACCATCAGTAGAGAAACCATTAGTATAACTTTGTCCTGAATAATATTTACCTACTAAAGCACTTATCATATTTATTGATTCCTCATTATATAATTTGTTAGTTGTTGAAATACCATTTATTATTACTTTAAAATAAGCATCATCAACAATTACATCATTTAATGTTTTTTTACCGAAAATTTGTATAGTATCGCTTAATGGTATATCTAATGGTGTAGCATCTGTATAAACACTATAATTAGGGTTAAATTTATCATTAGCTAATTGTATAGATTGATTAATATAAGCATCTGTTTTTCTAACTCCAAAATCAGCAGGTTCATCAAACGAAAAACTTGGAGAGTATAATGTTAATGTAGAATTATAACCGCTTTTTGCTTGAGATACTTTAGTTAATATACTTGAATCAAAACCTAATTTATCGTACCAAAAATTACCTCCTTGATTAGAAGTTAATGATAATATTTTAATATCTCCTCTTTTTGTGTTTATTGAAGTATAATCTCCCAGTTTTTTAACATTTATACCTATTTCGCTACTTGTTGTTCCTCCACTTGAAACTGAAACATAATAAGGTGTATGCATATTTGGTATTTTAAAAGTTTGTGTATCAGGGTCAAAAACAATTTCAAAAACAGAAGCCCCGCACATACATCTACTAAAATCTACACCACCAGCACCAGTTGATTTATGACCCATTCTTAAAACACTTTGGCTATTATCTTCACTAACCATATGAAAGTATACAAAATTATTATCAGTAGTATAAAATTTCGTATCAGTTTCATCTATACCTGCTTGAGCTGTTCCATATATACTATTTTTTTCTTCTGTAAATAATGATGTTCCTACTGTATCTGTTATAAATCCAGCGAAAGGTGTTTTATTTTTTTCCAAACCATTTAAATTATTTATTTGTAAATTTATAGTTTGAGCTAATATAGAAGGTTGATAATTACCTGCTGGTACAGTTATATTAATTGTTTGTTCTAATAATTCTAAAATTTTAAAATTTTCTACTGCTGAGCCTGAAAATGATGTATATACAGTATTATATTGCGATTCTTTTAATTCTTCTAAATTTGGACTGGATGGTTTAATACCATCACTTTCTTTATAAATAATTGATAAATCACTCGGTATATCTAAAGGGTAAATTTTACCATCACTTGTTGAATGTTGAGTTATATTTATAGTAAAATGTCGTGTTTCTCCTGAAGCTGAGGTATACTGAAATGTTTGGTCGAATCCTCCATAATTTGCTGGTATAGTACTAAATGCTTGATATTCTATTTGATTTAATAATTTAAAATCACCACCTACAGCATCATTTAAAAAACAAGGGTAATATGTAATAGTATCACCTCTTGAAACAGTATTTACTTCTACATTTTGTCTTACTTTTTTATCTCCATCTTGAGCCAAACCATCCTTTATTAAATATCCATTTGTTCCAAATAAATTAATATGTTTTTCAGTAGCAGGTGAACCACCAGCTCCCCTTTCAATTATGTAATCATTATTAAAATTCCAACCACGAGCAATAACCATCGTTAAAATTGTGTCTTCTTCAACTAAAATTGTATTACTTTCTTTTTTAGAGTCAATAAATACATTTCTTATATTCAATTCATCACCATCATTTAGAGTTATATGTTTTTTTAAATTAATATTAAATTTACCATTACGATTACTATAATTAGAAAGTTGTTCTCTTAATTCTATAAGTTTAGTATCCATTATATATATATATAAAGAACAAATTAAAAATAAAAAAAACTTTAGAAATAAAAACCTTAAGCATAACCAACAGTATAAGAACCATTTTTACCAATACTAATAGATTTAGCTACATCACCAAAAATAAATACACTTAATGTATCATTATTACCATTACCTACATCAGCAGGGTCTCTACCTATTGTAAGTTCTAATTGTTTTACCATTTCATTATTCATTTGTACTCCATTAAATCCTAAATCTCCAGCCCTTGCACTATTATCTCTTAATAATTTATCATATTCAGGAAAACTTGTACCAGCCCCACCATTATCACCCTGAGCCGAATTAAAACCTTGATAACCACTACATTTACCAAAAGCATTTACTAATTGCCGTTGGATATTAAAACCACTTATAGCGGTAGGAAATACCTGTGCTCCATTATTAATCATATTGAATGATTCATCAAGCAGAGCTTTAGAACCACATTTACCAAGCCCCATAACAGAAGTAGTCGAATCATAATTAGCGTTTGTCTTCATTTCTTTACTAATTACAAATCTTAATACTCTTTTATTATCAAATCCATTATATTTTTGTGTTTCACTCGCACTATTACCAAAATCCTTTCTATCTACTTCTCTTTCATACCAAGATTTTACACCAGCCCCTAATTTTAATTCATTATATAATTCATCACTTGAAACTTCATACATACATAAAACAGGTTCTAAAACTTGAAAGGTAATATTATTAGCCCCAGCTACTTTTCTAACATCACTCTCCCATTCTATAACAATTCTAACACCATTTTTAAATACAGCATTATCTAACATAGAAATATTGTTTAAAATAGGTAAGACATCAGATAATACTAACATCCCTTTACCAGTTGTATTTGCATCATCAGTTAATAGTAAATTATTATAACCTAAACCTCTATAACTTTTAAATGAAACATTAGGAGAAGTTGGAATATTACCATATACATAATTAGTAGCCGAAAGCATTTGGGGTGATTTATATGAATTATTTACATTATTAGCATTATTTACATTTCTAAAAGCAAGTTGTTTATTACATTCTCTACATTCACTTAATACATTAGCACCATCCATGATAGCAATTCTATTAATGACTGAAATAGCACCAGCACCTCTATTATAGGGTGAATCGCCACCACCAGTCCTAACAGCACCTAACCCTAATAATTTAAGATTAGATAAGGAATTAACCTCTTTAGGAATACGAAATTCGCACCTTCGTTGATTAAAAATATTAGTATCTAATAAATGTTCTTTTACAGCACCTGACGACATATCGTAAGAATTCATTGTATATATATTTAATAAGAGAAAAAAAATTAAACTTTTAAAAAAAAACTTTTTAAAAAAAGTTAAATCAAAAATTAGATTTTTACTAATGAATGAAACATTAAATACACATTAGTATTTGTTGCAATATCACTCTGTATCTCAACTTCAAAACTATTTTCACTTAAATCAATTGTACCATCTAAATCACTACCAACAATAAAATTTTCATTATTAGCTAAATCAGTAGATTTTATTTGGTACATAGCTTCATCATTAGAAGGGCTTAAAGATTTCAAACCTCTCATTATAATTTCACTTGTATTATCAAGTTTATAGTTAAGATATGTATTAGCACTATTGAAAAAGAATTGTATAGAATCAATATTTATTTTTTCTAATTGTTGGTTATTTTGTCTTTGTTGTCCTTCATTACCTGTATTTTGGAAAGAAATAGAGCAACCAGTAGCACTATTAGATGGAACATTTAGGCTCATATTAGAGAGATTAGAATTTATAGTAGTTTTTAATGGTGTAATTTTCTGTAATAAAACAGGCATATCAACATTATCTTCAGGTACACTTCTATATCTTAATCTTAAATTACTTACAGTATAAACTAAACTATTTACACCTGCCCCTGTTAATTGATTGACTAAAAATTTTTCATCTTGAGCCATAGTCATAGAAACTCTCATTTTACCTGTTTTAGAAAAACTAATATTATTATCACATCTATTAATTAAAATTCTTGGTTTAATAGAAAAATCTTGGTCTCCTTGTTTATTTGCTCCAGTTCCGTTAATATCTTCTTGTCTTAAGTAATTACCAGTTAAATCAGCATCAGGTAATCTCCACTCCATTACATTCTCCATATCATTAAGGTCTTGATTTTCATTTTGTAAAACAGAAAGCATAGAAACCATACGAGGATATGCAAAACCTATTGATTCTATTGAACCCTGATTTAAAGTAGAGGTTGAAATAGACTCTATTACACCGTGAGCTCCTGAATTTTTATCTATAAATAGATTACCTGCATCTCCTTTAACTACTCTGTTACCAGCTGCAACAGAATTTTTATAAACTGCTATTGTGCCTGTAATCTCTACTGAATTTTTTACTAATTTTCTATTTACAGCATCTAATTCAAAATCAACTAAATCGTCTGCTTGAAAAATTGCTTTACTATTACTAGGCTGAACTTCGTGAAATCTAACATTATCCATTTTATATATATTATAAACATATTTTAAAAAATAAATAAATTATTAATTTAATTCATAAATAAACGATTTAAACAAAAAAAAAATATAACATTATATATATGGTTGATTGTATTAAATGTGGTAAGTGTTTAAAAATAATCGGTAAATATAGAAAAAATGGTAAAGATAATCATGAAGATTGGAAATCAAGAAAACTCCATAAAAAATGTTATAAGGAATTAAAACAGTACCAAGATAGTATATTATTTAATAACTATTGTGATGATGAATTAAAAAATAAAATGTTAAAAAATTATAAAGAAATGTACGGATTAAATAAACTTTTATAAATAAAGATTTTAGTTTATTGCTTTTTTTTTAAATACAATTGTTTATTATATTCTGCTATTTTTTCTTTATTATTTTTCCTATATTCTTTTTGACTATCTAATATTTTTTGTTTATTAGCTTGGTAATATTCTTTTTTATATTCTAATATTTTTTGCTTATTATTTTCTCTATATTCTTTATGATATTCTAATATTTCTTCTTTATTATCTTGGTAATATTCTTTATTATATTCTAATAGTTCTTCTTTATTATTTTCTCTATAAATTTTCTTATATTCTGCTATTTCTTCTTTAGTTCTTGTAGGGATACATTTATTACAACATTCATTATTTTCAATATACCACCGTTCTCGTTGTAATAGTTGTTCCTTTCTTTCGCAAGGGAAATCTTCTACTAAATATATTTTTGGATTAATCATATCTTTAGTTTTACATTTATTAACAATACTTTTATGATGATATAATCTTTTATATAAGGGTTGTATTGTTGAACCATAATAAGTTAAATTAGTTTCATCACATACAACTTTATAAATTTTGGATTTAGAGTAGTCGGGCATCGTTTTTTATATTATAATATCGCTTTACTTTTAAGTCTTTTTTAAAAAGTTATTTTAAATCTTTCTTTTTAGACCTTGTTTCTATAACATTTTCAATTTGTTTTTTTTCTTTTTTTATTTGTAAATTTTCTTTATTTTCTATTTGTTCTTCATTTCTTACAAGGCAGTTTTCTAATGTTGAATATACTTTATCATCATACAAACTTATAAGATGTTTCACACGACGACATTTAGGACAGAGAGAATATGTAAACACAAATTCTTTTTCACAAAGAGAACAAGAAAACATTATATATAATAACTTTTTAAAAAAAATTAAATCAAAAATTTAAATTAGTTTTGTCTAAACTTCGGCACTTTCTAATCCTTGACTTGGATTTATATAGGGTACTGGTTGTGGACTTATTCTGTCTTTATCGATATCTAGGCCACTAAATATCGCACCACCTATAGCTAAACCACCAGCTATAATATCTTGGATAGGGTCGGCTTCACCACCAGCACCAGCAACACTACTTGCGGTTTCTAATAAAGAACTGCCTACATCTTCGCCTACATCTTCACCGACATCTTTACCTACATTTGATGAAACTTTATCAACTAAATCATCATCAGTCATTTTATTTTGACTTGTAAAATCTTCACTATCATTATTTATATCATTTTGACTTGATGGTTTAGTACTTATTTCGTCATCATTAGAAAATGGATTTTTTTGTGATGAATCACCATCTAAATTAAATGAATTATCATTTTGTTTTAAACTTTCTCTACTTATTTGTTGATTTTTCATATCATCTATATTTTGTCTTATTTCATTCATTATATCCATTTTATCTATATTTTGGTTTGTTTCTTCTTGAGAAGCAAGATTACTTAAATTTACATCAGGTTTAGAAGGTATTTTTTGTGGTGTAATACTTTGAATAACAGCATTTCTACTTTGTTTTACTGTATTTCTTTCATTTTCTTTTGCATCTCTAAATTTTTTTAGATTTTCTCTAATTTTTTGTTTTAATTCTCTTGATTTTTCAAGGGTTTTTTGTGTTTCACTCATTACTATATATATATATAGTTTTTATAATTATTTTTGATTTAACTTTTTTCTAAAAAGTTATTTTTTATAATCTTTCTAAAACATCTTCAGCTCCTTCTTCTATTCCTAAACTGGGTAAATGTGGTAATTCCTCTGCTGTATTTTGTATTGATTGAAATTTATTTAATGTATTATGTATAGCATCTCTTGAATTTGATAAGGTATTAGTAATATTTGATTCAGCTTTATCCATTAATGAATTTGCCTGATTATTCATATTTTCTACTATTTGCTGTCCTTTTTGGGTTAATTGTTGTTTTTTAGCATTAAAATCAATACCAGTTTTTTCTTTGATTAAATCAGCACCTTTTTTACTTACTTTTTTTAAAGCATAATCAGTTAAATCTGCTATTTTATTAGAACCCAAATCAACTAATGCTGTTTGTACTGGTTGTAATTCACTTGCTAAAAGTTGTTTTTGATTTGTATTAGCATCATCACTTGCCTTTAATTGGTCTCTTATTACTTGGTTTAAATCACTCATATATATATATATATCTTTTTAAAAAAAAAGTTAGACAAAAATTTAAAAATGTCTTCATAATATAATATGGATAATATACCTGAAAATGTTTCAAATCCTGAATTATATAAAAAGGCTAAAAAAATGGCTGATGAAAAATATAAAAGACATTCTGCATATAAATCTATGTATTTAGTTAAAACTTATAAGGATTTAGGTGGTAAATATTCAACTAAAAAAAAGATGGGTAAATTAGAACGATGGAAAAGAGAAAAATGGAAAAGCGTATTAGATTATTTAAATGGTAAAGATATAGCTTGTGGTAGTGATAAAATAGGTAATAATGCTTGTCGTCCAACTGTAAGAGTTGATAAAGAAACACCTATGACTATACAACAATTAATAAAAAAACATGGTAAACCAAAATTAAGAAAATTGGTTAATCAAAAATTAAAGAATATGAATAAATATGTTGATTGGGAGGAGGCAACAATTAATTAAAAAATATATAATTATAATATATCACATAATGGATATTATAAATATAATAGATATTTTTTATAATAAAGAAATTGATTATATTTCTAAATTCGGTGTTTATAAAATATTAAAACAATTAGACCCTTATTTTACATATTATAAATTAAAAAAAAGGTTTAATAAATTAATTGATACAAAAATTTTAATAATGACGAATAAAAATAATGAATATCAATTTAATAAATTTAGAAAAATAAAAAAACCATCTTTAACAGTTTATTTTGATTAATTAAAATATTTAGAATAATTCATTCTTCCTGTTCTTCGTACTGTTTTTTTAGGTTTTTCAGGTATTTCAGGTAATTTTGTAGGTGTTATTTTTACGATTTCTTTGGGGACTGGTTCATCAATAGAAGCTACTATTTCTTTTTCTTCAATTCTTTTTGTTTCTTTATTAAAAACCTCTACTACTTTTTTAGGTTCACTTTGCTTGTTAGCTTGTTTCAATTGTTCTATTTGTTCTTTTAGTTTTTTAATTTCTTCATCTTTATCATCTCTATTTTCTTTATCTTCTTTTGGTATTTCTTTTTTAGCTTCTTTTAATTGTTTCATTTCTTCCTTCAAAGCTTTCATTTCATTAACTAAAGAATTTTCAACATAATCTTTTTTTTCTTTTTTAACTACCTTACCTTCTCTTCTAATTTGTAATGATTTTTCCCTACCTCTTCTTAATTGTTCTCTTAATTGTTCTTTTCTTTCATCACTTAAAGGTTTTCTTGGTTTTTTTTCTTTTTTATGTTTTTTCTCAGGTTCTTTATCTGCTTCTTTGACTGCTTCGCTTTTAGGTTCTTCTTTTTTCATTTCTTCATCAAATTTAAATATTTCTTCCATTTATATAAATTATATATATTTTTTTTTTGTATAATTTGTTTATTTGATTAATAAAGTTAAACTAATAAAGCCATCTGTTTCAGTTCTTGTTAAATCAGCATTCAATATCTCACATCTAATATTTCTTATACTTCTACTACTTGAATTTTTTAAATCTAAAAATACAGGATTATTAGCCTCATAAAATACTGAATGTGTGGTATTTACTTCATTGCCGAAACTTGCAAGTATATTAAACCTTCCTTCATTTTCACCATCATAAGAATCTAAATTTATATTGGATAACTTAACAATAAAATAGGGGTTTTCTACTAAAATTCTAAATTGGTCTTCTGCTTTATGTTTAAATTCTCCCCTTGTTCCTGCTTGATTTGTTAAAATTCTATCTTTAAATCCTAAAAAGTTAGCTAATATAATAGATTGAAATTCAAAAGTTTTTTTTGTATTTGTTGAATTTTTTATTTGTCGTGGTATAGCCCCTAAACCTGTATAATCATTTGTTGTAATAGGGTTTAAATATTGGCTTAAATCAGTTTTGTAAGGGTCTAATGTATACTTTACATTTCTTAATTCCATATTTGTAGAATTACCCCTTAAAATAACGAATGGGTATAAATCTTCATTAGGATTTGTTATTACTTCTGTTCTAATTATATCAGGGTCAGTTTGTGATGCTCTAAAAAGCTTCCATACCATATTAGTACCCTCTTTATCAATTTGTATATAATTAGCGTTTGCTGTTGCGTTATTACCTGTTTTATCTAATGAAATACCACCATCTCTCTCACCTGTATCACCTTTATTTTTAGTAAATAAATGAATTGCTAAACTTGGGTCGCCAACTCTAAAATAATAAGTTTTATCATCAAGAGGTAGATTATTATTTACATCCAAAACCCAATCTTTAGGATTTTTATTACTTAATCCCATAATACAGCCATTAAGGTTCGTATCTCCTGTATTTGTTTCTAATTTTGATAGTTGCACTCTTAATGTAGAATAACCTTTACCCCAAGAACTAAAACTCGCTATATGTTGTGTATCATCGTTTGATGCTGTTATTAATCTTTCTAATGAAATATTATTTATAGCTTTAGTTAAATTTACATTATTTGTTTTAACACCGTTAGGAGTTGTAAAAAAATTTTGATACAAATTCCCATCGTTAGGGCTTATTCTCATTTGGGCTAATGGTTTTCCACCTTCAATATCCATTAAAAATTGACTACCTATATTTTGTGATGTCTCTATTAATGAACCATTTGTTTTATCGGTAATATCCTTTAATAAATCTTTACCTGTGTCTTTTGTATATACTGTTTTTGTTAATTTAGCATTACTTTCACTGGTTAGAGTATCTTTATAAGTTATTTCATCATTATTAGTATCTAAATCAAATCTTTCATCACTTACAGAAAAACAACTATTTACTAAAGCAATTTGTGAATTTTCATTTATTTTTATATCTTCTTTAAAGTTATTTTCAACAATACCGTTATCACTTGAGCTTGTTAATCTTATCAATTTCATATTATATAAAGTATTGAGATATTTTTATTTATAAAAAAATTTATAACTAATATGTATATAGTAAAATGAAAATATACCCTATGATTGATAAAACAGATAAATACACAATACAAAAAAAAGAATTACCTGATTTACCTTTTAAAACTTTAATGTGTATGAAAAGTGGAGGAGGTAAAAGTTCTTTATTAGGCTGGTTGATGTGTAATGATGGAGAAAAAGGTTATAAAAATGATTTTGATTTTGAAAATGATGTTTACATTTTTTCAGGTAGTCTTAAAATGAGTGAAGGTAAGCCAAAAGGAGACTATAAATTAGGTAAAATGATTGAATTTTTAGATATACCTGAAGAAAATATATTTACTGATTTTGATAATGATATATTAAATGAATTATATGAAATGTTAGTAGATGATTTTAATAACTCTATTGAAGAAGGAGAAAAACCAACACATAAATTAATAATAATTGATGACCTTGGATTTAAAAACCAAATGAATAAAACTAAACAAGATAATAGCTCAATAGATAAAATAATGTGTAATGGTAGAAAATTTTTAGTTTCAATTGTTATTTTAAATCAACGAATAATTCAATTTTCGCCTACATGTATTACTCAAGCCACTTCTATAATATTCAATTCACCAAATAATAGAGATTTAGAAATGTACGAAAAAAGTTTTAATTATTTGAAAGATAAAAAAAGTTTTAATAAAATGGTAAGAAAATACACCGAAGGGTCTAAACATAATTTTATGTGTATTGATTTTAGTAAAGAAGACATTTATAGAGATAAAAATTTTGAACCTATTAAGATTTGTAAATGTGGTAAAAATAAAAATAATTGTGGATTTGAAAAATTAGATTGAATATAAAAAAATATATTAATAATTATATATAATGAGTTCTCACACACACGGATATAATGAAGAATTACACGATTGGGAGAGGATTACCTCGGCTTCTAATAAATTAAATACTCAAGATTTAGTAGCACACACTAAATTACAAACTATCGCTGATAATATTGGTAGTAATAGCACTTCTATTATGAAGGCTTGCACTGATATTGCTGATACATCTACAGCAATAAATTTATTAACAGATGCTACAGGACATTTACAAGTAGATATTAATAATTATCCAACAAGCCAAACTGTAGATGGTTCTGTAACTGTTTCAGGTAATGTAGATGTTGATAATTTCCCTACTGGTTTTGAGGTTAGTAATTTTCCAACAAGCCAAACAGTTTCAGGTAGTGTAACTGTGAATACTATTTCAGGATTTGCTACACAAACTACCTTGAACTCAATGAATAATAAAATATCTCAAGGCGAAAGCGATGTAGCAGGAGGAGGTAATGGATTACAACAAATTTTATGTTATGGTAAAGACCAAAGCGGTAATTTAGACCCCTTGAATGTAGATAATAACGGACACCTTAAAATTACTTTAAATGATATTGAAGCAGGTATTACTAATTCTATTAATGTAGTTCCAACAAAAGAAGCAGTAGTTGATACTCAAGGTACTACCACATCATTAAGAACACAAATGGTAGCAAACTCTAAAGCTGGGACAGGAGGTGCTGATGTTTTAACCCTTACTTGTAA